>JADMIO011006415.1_pt1 | contig 22504 bp, 25 predicted proteins | sample 8958161 | NCBI WGS metagenome assembly JADMIO01 (sample SAMN16585339, study PRJNA669376) | soil metagenome | isolation source: Crop rotation soil | place: USA: Cullars Rotation, Alabama | collected 2011 | reverse complement strand
TTTTATTGGTCCGCTCAGCAGCAATTTTATCGACAATATAAATCCTGCTACCGGTGCCGTTTACGGACAAATTCCCGACAGCAATGCAAAAGATGTTGAGGCTGCTGTCACAGCTGCAAAAAAAGTATTTCATGCCTGGAGTGTTTTACCAGTTGAGAAAAGATTCATCATCCTTAATAAAATTGCTGAACTTATTGACGAGAACCTGGAAGAACTGGCCCTGGCTGAGACCAATGATAACGGCAAGCCTTTGTGGTTAAGCAAGCAGGTTGATATTGCAAGGGCATCAGCCAACTTTCGTTTTTTTGCAACCGGTATTATGCATTTTGCAAATGAAAGCCACCAGATGGAAGACAAAGCCGTGAACTATACCCTTCGTCAACCGATCGGTATTGTTGGTTGTATTTCTCCCTGGAACCTCCCTTTATATTTATTTACCTGGAAAATTGCGCCGGCTTTGGCCGCCGGCAATTGCGTAATTGCAAAGCCGTCTGAAGTAACACCGGTTACTGCTTTTCTTTTAGGTAAGATCTGCAAGGAGGCCGGCCTTCCCGATGGTGTTTTAAATATTCTGCATGGCGTAGGCCAGCATTGCGGCGAAGCCATTGTTAAGCATCCGGACATAAAAGCCATTTCTTTTACGGGCAGCACCCGTGCCGGTGAGCAGATCGCATCCATTGTTGCTCCTATGTTCAAAAAATTATCACTCGAACTGGGTGGAAAGAACCCCAATATTATTTTCAATGATTGCAACTGGGAAAAAATGCTGACAGAAACCATACGTTCTTCTTTTGGGAACCAGGGACAGATATGTTTATGCGGCAGCAGGATATTACTGGAGAGAAGCGCTTACGAAGAATTTAAAAAGCACTTTATTCCTATTGTAAAAAATTTAAGGGTCGGCGATCCGCTGGAAGCAACCAGCAAACAGGGAGCCATCGTAAGCAAAGTTCATTTTGAAAAAATAATGAACTGCATAGCAATTGCCAAAGAAGAGGGCGGGACTATTTTGTGTGGAGGTAATGCTGTTAAGGTTGATGGAAGATGTGAAAATGGTTTTTTTATTGAACCGACCATCATCGAAGGGCTTGACCAAAACTGCAGAACAAATCAGGAAGAGATCTTTGGACCGGTTGTTACCATTCAGCCTTTCGACACAGAAGAAGAAGCGATAGCACTGGCCAATGCAACCGGTTATGGCCTGGCAGCAAGTATCTGGACACAGGACATCAGCAAAGCAAACCGCATGGCATTAAAAGTAGAAGCCGGTATCATTTGGGTAAACTGCTGGCTGATAAGGGATCTTCGTACGCCTTTCGGTGGAGTAAAAAACAGTGGTGTGGGAAGAGAAGGTGGTTGGGAAGCTTTACGATTTTTTACAGAAGCAAAAAATGTTTGTATACAATTTTAATTATGTCAACGATCAATACTGAAAATGCTGCCAAACCTTTAGGTGCATATCCTCATGCAAGGCGTGTAGGAAATCTTTTATTCCTATCCGGCATTGGCAGCAGGAGTGCAAAAGATAATTCTATACCCGGATTGGAACAGGATGCTGATGGCAATATCCTTAAATATGATATTGAAGCGGAAACCCTCCAGGTATTTGCCAACGTAAAAGCCGTGCTGGAAGCCAGCGGCAGCAGTTGGGGTAAGATCGTGGATGTAACCGTATTCTTAACCAATATAAAAAAAGATTTTCCTGCTTATAATAAAATTTATGGGGAGTATTTTAAAGATGTACAGGCCTGCAGAACAACTGTTGAAGTAAAAAGTTTACCAACACCAATTGCCATAGAATTAAAAGTGATTGCTACAATAGATTAAACCAATAAGAATGATTTTTGAGAATAGTTTAGAATTTGCCAGACAATTAGATGCTGCTGACCCATTAAAAGATTTTCGTTCAAAATTTTACATCCCCATCATCAACGGAAATGAATGTATTTATTTCACCGGTAACTCCCTCGGCCTGCAACCCAAAACCACCCAGGATTATGTGCTGAACGAACTGGAAGACTGGGCCAGCTTTGGTGTGGAAGGACATTTTCATGCAAGGCAACCCTGGTTCAGTTATCATGAAATGTTTCCGCAATTGCTGACAAAGGTTGTTGGGGCTTTGCCTGAGGAAATTGTTGTAATGAACCAGTTAACCGTGAATCTGCATTTACTAATGGCAAGTTTTTATCAGCCCACAAAAGAAAGATTTAAAATCATCTGCGAAGCAAAGGCATTTCCTTCTGATCAATATGCATTGGAAACACAGGCAAGGTTTCATGGATTCGATCCTGATGAAGTGATTATTGAAGTTTCTCCCAGGCAAGGTGAACATAATATCAGGACACAAGATATTCTTGCAATAATAAAAGAACATGCTAACCAAACTGCATTGGTGATCTTTGGTGGTGTAAACTATTATAGCGGCCAGGTTTTCGATATGAAAACGATCACTGAAGCTGCTCATGAAGCCGGTGCTTATTGCGGCTTCGACCTTGCTCATGCTGCCGGTAATATTGAATTGCATATGCACGATTGGGATGTTGACTTTGCCTGCTGGTGCAGTTATAAATACCTGAATAGCGGCCCGGGCGGTGTTGCCGGTGCCTTCATCCATAAAAAACATACAACTAATACAGCCTTGCCAAGACTAGCCGGTTGGTGGGGACATGATAAAGCAACCCGTTTTCAAATGGAAAAGGGATTCAAGCCAATTCCTACTGCCGAAGGCTGGCAACTAAGCAATGCGCCGGTATTAAGTATGGCTGCACATAAGGCCTCCCTCGATATTTTTGAAGAAGCCGGAATTGAAAACTTAATTGTTAAAGGGCAACAACTAAGCGACTATTTGTTTTTCATCATCGAAGAACTGAACGCTGATTCATCAGAAAAGAAAATAGAGATCATCACACCAAAAAATGCAAAAGGGTGCCAGGTATCTATGCTTTTATTGGGTAATGGACGTGCTGCATTTGATGAATTGATAAGCCAAAAAGTAATTATTGATTGGCGTGAACCAAATGTGGTACGGGCTGCTCCGGTACCCCTCTATAATACTTTTGAAGATATTTGGAAATTCGGGAACACACTACGTCGGATAATTCATTAAAGAAACGGATATGAACATTGATCTCAACTCATTTCTGAAAATTAACGGAGAAAAATTAATATCCGACCGGATCGTTTTTTTACTTGGGGCGGGCGCCAGCATTGATGCCGGAATCCCCCCATTAGGAAAAATTACAGATGACCTGGAAATTTACCTAGATTGGTATTCAAGGGCTAATAAAATACCTGAACTAAAGGAATTATATATTTACTTCAAAAATGAATGTTATACTTCAAAGTATAATCTCAGCAACTACCCTACGATAGAAAATATTCTTGCACTAATTAACGATTGCCTGGCATTACGCTCCGAAAGGAAAATTTATACCATAATCGGGGTTTGGGATAAGGAATTAATGGAGATAACAAAAGGCGACTTTGACAAAATAAGAAAACTTAAATCTGTTATTGATTGGTTTTTTTTGAACATTCTCACCTGGAAGCGGTTTGATAACGAAGAAGAAGAGAAAAAATTGAAAGGTGAAGAACAGAGAATTATAACCGAAGAAAAGGAAATAGGCAACGAAGAAAAAAGAAGAAGGAACAAAGAAAGAATGGATGAAGAAGAGAAAAAAGGAACGTTTATAGATCACCCTTATAATTTACAATATTTATATTTTATTTTCTATCTCCAGGTTCAGCTTACCGGAAACCTCAAAATATTTTCTCTCAATCATGACATGGTCATTGAAAAAGCATTTGCTAAAATGGTCGCTGAAGGGCTTTTAGATAACAAGAAGACGAGGCTTGAGGTTGGGCATAAGACAATCGAGGCTAATCCCAAAAAAATATTTGATTTTTATACAAACGAGAAAACCGGCCCGGAACCTAATACTTGTCAGCTCTTTAAAATGCACGGCTCTGTTGATTGGAGAAAAGATAAAGAAACAGGCTGTATCAATATAGAACCTTTTGATTCTGAACAAAATGAATTTCTAGACAATAATATTGACGGATCGGGATTGATATTTGGCGTTAATCAAAAATTTAAATCAGAGGAACCATATAGTTCTCTCTATTCTAAATTCAAAAGTACCCTTATCGATAAGAATTTAAAGGTTCGTTTTCTGATAATCGTAGGATACTCCTTTAATGACGAACATATCAACGATGCAATTGCTTCGGCTCTGGAACAAAATAAAGATCTGCACATTATTATCACAGACCCCAATCTTTGCGAAACCTGTTATTATTCATATCCGGTCATTGCTGCGGGAAGCCAAAATAAATTTGTTGAAAATATTATTAAGTCAAGTGAGTATGAATCGTATTTGAACATGTCTTTCATGCTTCATTCGCTTTATTATTCTAGAAATTTTGAGGAAGATGCTATCTTTCTTGCGTATTGCAGCAGACCAAAAATGGGAGACAACCCCTTATTACTTACACTTGCAGGCAAGAATGAAGAACAGAAAGAAATGTCAATCACTTTACTTAATTCAATTTTAAGCTACGATGATTTTAATAACCCAAATAAAATAACAAGCTATGAAGTAATTAAAAACAGCTTTGACCCTGATTTCGCTAAAAAAACTAAGAGCATTGAAAAAATTGAAACAAGAAATAAAAACCTGTATACATTATTAAACCCTGCATTGGGGGGAGAAAAAGGCTTGGATTATGATCAGATTCTGAGCCTGATCGGTGAAATAAAAGTTTTTCTTTATCACCAGGAGAATCACCTGGACCAAAAGGGCAGGGACGATACAAATAATAAAAAGCAACATTTATATTCAAAATATATTGTCAGGGAGATACTTGATGAAATCAGAACCATAGAACATTTTATCAAACATTTTATACCGATTCATCTTTGCTTATTATTTGCACATATTGAAGTTCTGGAAGAACTGAGGAAAGATGTTATTGTGCTTGAACCATCCGAAAAAGAGAGTCGTGAACTAAATATCAAAATTACTATTTATGAAATGTTCCTTAAATTTCATTATTTGACAGATACATTAATAGTTAAAATAGCGGAGATTGATAATGATAAAAAAGAGCGTGAGACATTTGAAGAACTTTTAAGCCTAAAATACGTTACTGAATATCTGAATATCCTGGAACATAAAATATCTGATATAGATGATCCTGAAAGTCCACAAAAAAAATTTACAATACTAAAAGATAAGATTGGTGATCTTAATTACAATTTATACCGCATCAGGAACGGTGTTCTGCAAACATCGCTTTTAAAAGACAAAGACTATGAATTTATTAAAGATATAACCAAGGAAAACATCTCTAAAAAGCCAACATTTGAAGAATACTTTTTAACAGTTGATGAAGCTAAAAAAAGCGAATTACTCAAACTCGATACATTTCTAAAAAGTGTTCTGCATCCCATTGCACCTGCGGAAAGCAAAATGAAGCTTAGTGTGAAACTTTATTCCAAAGCCATTATCAAAAGTATGATAAGCCGCATTTTACATTCTTCAAGGATTCAAAAAGATTATATAAAATTATTAACGCAACTTAAGGATAATAATAATCCTTCTCGGGAAAATTCTAAACGAAGACCCACTCCCCCGCCTTTATTTAATGGAAAGGCGTTCATCAATGCTGACTTAATTAATGAAGATTTTTTTTGGGGTATAATGAAGAAAGAAGAATTTAAAGAAATGAGGATAAAGCTTGATATAAATTTAAATTGGTATGTTGAAAGATATGGAAGGATTATGACAGAATTCATTGACAATTTATTTGTTTTAAGGTTTGATGATCCTCAAAGAGATTACACAAATAATCTTCTTGTATACCTTAAATTGTTAAACAGAAATGAACAAAAATGCGATCTGTACAGGCACATCAGTAAGAAAGGTTATAAAGGATTCATAAGGAATGAAAAATTGAAATTCGGTGAAGGCAGGATTGGAAATTTATTGGCTAAATTTTTAATGGAAGACAGGATAAGTATAAAACATTTTCCTGCAGAGATTTTCTTTTCTAAAGATCTACGGCTTACCAATCTTTTTAAATTCTATCATTCACATTTTTATCTGGATGCGCATATCACTAATTTTGGAAACACCGAAAAGCTGATCACAGATTTTTATGAAGACCTATATAAGGAGGGAATTGATTCCAGAGACAATGCTGATAAAGACGAATGATTTTTTTAATTGCTTATAGAATTATGTTTTATGAATAAGAACACAGTAATCATCGGTGCCGGGTTGGTAGGCTCATTACTGTCTATCTACTTATCTAAACGCGGTTATAAAGTAAAAATTTATGAACGCCGTGGCGATATGCGTAAGCAGGATATGATTGCAGGCCGTTCCATAAATCTTGCACTGAGCGACCGTGGCATCAAGGCTTTGGAAGAAGTGGGTTTGATGGATGAGATCAGAAAAATTTGCATCCCCATGCATGGTCGCTTTATGCATAATGCTGATGGCACCACAGCTTATCAACCTTATGGAAAAGAAGGGCAATACATTAATTCAGTTTCAAGAGGTGAACTGAACTGCAAGCTCATGGACCTGGCCGAAGCAAATAATGTACAGATCATGTTCAATGAAAAATGTAACAGTATCGACTGGAAAGAAAATACAATTGATCTTGAAAAAACTAATTCCCCTCAATCAGAAAAAGTAAAAGCAGATCTCATCTTTGGCAGTGATGGAGCTTATTCTGCCGCCAGGCTAACCCATCAGTTGCAGCACGATCGTTTCCAGTACAGTCAATATTTTATTGACTTTGGGTATAAGGAATTAACTATCCCCGCCGGTGAAAACGGGAGTTTTCTTTTAGAAAAAAATGCTTTGCACATCTGGCCACGTGGCAATTACATGATGATTGCCTTACCCAATATTGATGGCAGTTTCACTTGCACACTTTTCTTTCCGTTTGAAGGTGATCCATCTTTCGCAAGCCTGGACACAAAAGAAAAAGTAAAAGTCTTTTTTGAGAAAACCTTTACCGATGCTGTACCGTTAATGCCAACGTTAACGGATGATTTCTTTAACAACCCAACATCTTCTTTGGTTACTGTAAAATGTTATCCCTGGATACGGGAAGATAAATTTGCTTTGATCGGCGATGCTGCACATGCCATGGTCCCTTTCTTTGGCCAGGGTATGAACTGCGGATTTGAAGATTGCCGTGTGCTGAATAGTTTGATCGATAAGCATAGTGAGAACTGGTCAGCCATTCTCTCCGAATATCAAAGCTTACGAAAACCTGATGGCGATGCCATCTGCAACCTGGCACTGAATAATTTTGTAGAGATGAGAGATAAGGTGGCTGACCCTAAATTTTTATTACAGAAAAAGATCGAAGCGGCTTTCAGTAAAAAATATCCTGATAAATGGATACCCTTATATAGCCAGGTAACATTCAGTCCGCAGATAAGGTATAGCGAAGCGTTAGTGAACGGGCAAAAGCAGGAAGCCATTATGCAACAGATCATGGCTATACCTGGCATTGAGGACAAATGGCAGGATGAAGAAATAGAAAAAATGATTTTAGAAAAGATCAATAAATAGAAATGTACAAATTTCCCTACTACACCGAACAGGATCAACAAAAAGTAATTGATTTCATCAAAGAAAATTCCTTTGCATTCATTACCGGTATCGGTGAAAGCCATCCCGTGGCAACACAGATCCCCCTGGCAATAAAAATAAAGGATGACAAAATATTCCTGGAAGGACACATCATGAAAAAGACCGATCATCATGTAGCTTTTGAAAAGAATAACCATGTGCTGGTGCTTTTTTCGGGTCCACATTGTTTTGTGAATGCAAACTGGTACACCGACCAGAAAATGGGTTCTACCTGGAATTACATGACCGTTCAGGCAAAGGGAAAAATTACTTTTATGGATGAAGAAGGAACACGCAATGCAGTTAAGGCTGTTTCTGATAAATATGTGAATACAGGCACAGTTAGTTCTTTTGATAACTTACCTAAGGAATACATTGACCATATGGTGAAAGCCATTGTTGGTTTTACTATCGAGGTGGAAAGTATGGAAAACACTTTTAAGCTAAGCCAGAACAGGGATGAGGCATCTCAAAAAAATATTATTGAGCAGTTAAGACAAAGAACTGACAGGAATTCTTTAGCGATAGCTGATGAAATGGAAAAGAGATTATAATTTCGCAGTATGACAAGAAAGCAATTGGTTCAGCATATTCACGAAAAGAGATCTTATCTATGCGTTGGTTTGGATACCGACATCACTAAAATTCCTATACATTTACAATCGCACCCTGATGCGGTTTTTGAATTCAACAAACAGATCATTGATGCCACGCAGGACCTTTGCGTAGCTTATAAAATAAATACTGCTTTTTATGAAGCCATGGGATTGAAAGGCTGGGATGCCATGGAAAAAACGGTGAATTACATTCCTAAAGATCAGTTCATCATTGCCGATGCTAAACGTGGAGATATTGGCAATACATCTTCCCAATATGCCAAAGCATTTTTTGAAACCATGGATTTTGATGCGATAACCGTAGCCCCATACATGGGTGAAGACAGCGTAAAACCATTTTTAGAGTTTGAAAATAAGTGGGCCATTGTTTTGGGCTTAACCAGTAATGCAGGCAGTAAAGATTTTGAGCAACAAAAAATTGGTGAAGAATTCCTATATGAAACCGTTTTAAAAAAAGTGAGTAGCTGGGGAAATATCAACAACCTGATGTTTGTTATTGGCGCTACAAAAGCCAGCGACCTTGAAGAGATACGAAAAATTATTCCCGATCATTTTTTATTGGTACCGGGTGTGGGTTTCCAGGGAGGAAGCCTGGAAGATGTAAGCAAACATGGGATGAATAAGGATTGCGGACTACTTGTAAATGCAAGCCGGGCCATCATTTACGCAAGTGAAAAAGAAGATTTTGCCAGTGAAGCCAGGATCATTGCACAGCAATATCAATCAGAAATGGCAGGCTATCTAAAATCATAAGATCATTTTATGCAACGCAGAAAATTCCTTCAAAATGTTTCCCTGTTTCTGCCGCCGCTGCTTTACCTGTAAGCACCCATGCTGAAGCTGCGAAAAGAAAGAGAGATTTTACAGTTGCTTTCATGTCTGATATTCACATCAAGCCTTCTGAAATTGCTGAAGCAGGCATGCAGAAAGCAATACAAAGCATCAATCACTTAGAACAGGCCCCTGACTTTATTATCAATGGTGGCGACAGCGTTATGGATGCGTTGGCGGCCAGCAAAGAGAAAACTCAAACACAATGGGAGCTCTTTAATAGAATAATGCAGGCAGAAAATAAATTACCGGTAAAGAATTGTATTGGCAATCATGATATATGGGGCTGGCAGTTGAAAGAAGATGTAAAGAGCGATACTCTCTATGGAAAGGCCTGGTGGCTGCAACAAACCGGTTACACAAAAACCTATCACAGCTTCACTCACAATAAATGGCATTTTATTGTTTTAGACAGTGTGCAGGAAAATAAAGGCGGTTATATCGCTTTACTGGATGACGAGCAGTTTGCCTGGCTTGAAACAGAACTAAAAACTAACAGTGACAAATTTGTCTGCATTATTTCTCATATTCCGATCATCTCATTTTGCAGCGCTATGTTTTTTAAAGAAATGCTTCCCAATGGCGACTGGAAGTTATCCCGTGCGCTTTTGCATACCGACGCAAGAAAAATAAAAGCGCTTTTTAAGCAGTATCCCAATATTAAAACCTGCCTCAGCGGCCACATTCATTTGCAGGATGAAGTAAATTACCTGGGTATAAAATACTATTGCAATGGCGCCGTAAGCGGCGATTGGTGGGGTGGCGCTTTCCAGGATTTTGCCCCGGCCTATGCCATTTTTGATTTTTATAAGGATGGGACAGTGGAAAGAAAAATGATAGAATATTAGCGGTTTACACTGCCCTGTTAATTTTTCCTGAAGTTATCACTGCATCAATGATCTCTTGTATCTCATCCGGCCTTCTTGTACCGATCAACAAAAGTTTGCCATCGTTAAACTGAAGTTGTAATCCCTGGTTTGAAGATGCAGAAGTGTTGATGGCATTTCCTGTTCTGGTAGTACCGGTACGGATTCCCCAGCCACCATACTCATACAATGAATCATACACCCTTATATAGGCATCTTTCAGCTCATGCCATTCAATGAATGTTTCTTTAAACTGAAAGGGAAAGTAACGATAATAGATTCCTTTGTCTGTTATTCTTGTTTTTAATTTTATCTGTGTTGCAAAAAAATAAAGGAGCAGGAAGAAAACTTCAACAAGTATCAGAACATAATCAGGCGCTGGTTTGGGGCCAAAAGGTTCTCCCAAAAAGATCTGCTGTGTAATAGCATATAGAAAGAGTCCATTTATGGCAGTAAGCGCCAGCCAAACCCACCACCTTTTAAAACCCTGTACTTCTTCAAAATTAATTGTACTCATACTTAAAGTGCCTTAATAATTGCTTCTGAAAGTTCGTCAGCCCATTTTTTATATTCTTTACCTGATGGATGCAGGCTATCAGGTGCCAGGAATTCTTGTTTATTTCCATCCGCCCTTTGAGATGCAGTGATATTTATAAAATGAGTTTTAAACGCAGTTGATGATGTTTTGCAAATATTATTATACTGGTCAATTTCTTCAGCTATTTGTTTCCTGTCCCTGCCTTCAGCGAAAGGAGTAACGCCCCAATCCGGTATGCTCAATACAAAAACGCGATCAGGTTTATTGCCTGCAAACTGAATTGCTTTTTGAAGCAGGTGTTCAAACTCAATTTTAAATTCAGTTGCACTTCGACCACGGTACTGGTTGTTTACACCTATCAGCAATGAAACAATATCATAATTGCCCAGCGTTACTGTCTTTTCAATGGCGTTGCTCAACTCATCTGTTGTCCAACCTGTTTTCGCAATGATCTCGGCTGCATAAAATGCAAAGCCCGATCTTCTTAAAAGCTGTACCGTTTGATTGGGGAAGTTTTCTGCAAAGTCAAACTGCTCGCCGATCGTATAGCTATCGCCCAACGCTAAATAGGAATAGTTTATCATGATGCTGCTTCTAATTTCTTTATCCATCTCCTGCAAATTACTAAAGGTATTATTCCCAGCAACCCAAAGCAGCAGTCAATGGCAATATGAAAAATGGGTATCTGCCTGATGGGTCCGGCAATCAATGCCAGCGGAAAAACGGCTATGCAGCAAATGATCTGCCAGTCGATGATCCAGCTGTTCTTTACCGGGTCTTTCAATGGGCCTATAAAAGACAGGGCAATTACAAAATGAGCAAAGGCCAGCCAGTCGTAACCATAGGCAAGAAAAGGATATTTGGCGTTTGTATCAACCAGTGCAGTGTAGCAGGTTTGCAGCCAGTCACCCATTTTTTGCGGCATCATATCTTTATACTGCATCAGCCAGTGCAGGCCTGTTTCGGCAGGCATGGCTGTAGCCCCGCTAACGATCAATGCGACCATGAAGAACACGATCATCAGCCTTATTTTTGTGAGTAGTTTCACTGCAGCTATTTTCCTTTAAAAGTAATCAATCCTAAAACAAAAAAGCCTGTAATTAATTACAGGCCTTTTAATTCATGGCTAAACTATTCTACGATGTTCTGGTTTTCGATTTCGATTTATTTTTGTCTTTCATATCTTCTTCAGAGGCTTCTCCAACAATGATCTTTCCAAAGCTGCTTTTTACTTTAACCGGTACTGCACCAGTGCCTGATTTACCCGAGTATTCATAGTCAAATTTTGGTCCATGGTTATCATCGCCATCTCCATCATTGCTAAACTTTATATCGCTGGTATTTTTAAAAGATCCGAAACTGGTAGATATATTGTAAGAAGCCTGGAGACTGACTGATGGCTTTAGGTTAACCGTTGAATAAGAGGTTTTCAGGTCAAGGCTGGTTAAATTATTATCCAGGGTCAGGCGTACACTGTTACAGAATTCAAGATTAAGTTTAACAGCACCGGATAATTTAGAAATAACCGCTTTTGAAAACTTAATGGTAACCGGTGCACTGTTGATATTGGCCAGGTTAGCCTTTCCGAATTCAACATGAATGCCTTTGATGTTAGCAAGGTTGCCTGCTGTTAGTGAGCCAAACTTGCTGGTGAGGTCAATTTCTCCCTTAAAGTCCGGAATGGTGGTTTTTCCAAATTCATTTTTAACGGTCAGGGGGTTATTGGCCGGCATGGAAATACTGTAGTTGATGTGCATAGTGCTTTTTTCGTCCTTCGAATTATTGGTATTGTTATCTTTCATTGATGTTTTAAAAGATATTTCACTACCGTTTTTTGCTTCAGTTACCGATATCCTGTCTATCATCTTTTGGGCAAGCGCTTCTGTAGTGGCCGATACCTCAATATCTACATCCACTTTTATTTCGTTCCTGTCCCAGGTAGTTACTTTTACTGAACCGAAAGAATTCTGGATATTCAGTTTATCGGATGAAGAAACATTGTATGATTTGTTAACTGCTTTAGTTTTTACAAATTCATATTTTTTGTTGTTGTCATTATCATTGTCATTATCATTCTGGGCAAACAGGCTGGTTTGCAGCAGCAATAATAATGGCGCTAAAATTTTAAATTTTCTGAACATCTTTTTCATGGCTATACTTTTTTGATTCTTTAATTTGATGAATAATGTTTAATTGCTGATTCAATACGCTGAGCTGCAGCTGCAGGTTTTGGATCATCGCTTCGAGCAGCATTTCCCGGTTGGGAGTGGCACTGAGCTGGTTTTTCAAGGTATTATATGAACTGTCCAATTGGCTAATGGCTGTGGCGAACTGCTGGTACAGTTCCGGCTGGTCTTTTGCAAGCGCTTTTAATTCTTCCTGCCTGGTTTCGATCATATTTACAAACTGGTTCATCTGCGGAGCATATTCAGGAGCCAGTTTTTCAATTTCTGTTTCCGTTGCAGCAGTCTCGAGCTTTTCTTTCGGCTCTTTGATCCTAAAAAAGTAAACACCCGATGCAATGATCAACACAGCCGCTGCCGCCATGCTCCATTTGTAAAGCGGTGTAAGAATGAATTTCTTTTTTTTCTTCCCGGCAAAAGATGCTTCGATATTCTCCCACACTTTGTCAGATGGCATTTCATCGTCAAAAGCTTTACGGTTATCGCTGATAAAATTTTTCAGTTTATTACTCATGATCCTTCTTTTAACAGTTGCAATAATTTTTGTTTTGCACGCATGTATTGTGTACGGGTGGTAGATTCTGCCACATTCAATATCTCTGCTATCTCCTCGTGATCGTATCCTTCCATTAAATACAGGTTTAAAACAGTCCGGTATCCATCTGGCAATTTCATGATCGCTTTTTTTACCGACTCTACCTGCATGGCTGTCTCTGCTTCATCAATTCCATTTTCATCAGCATGGTCATGAACACCGGTTTTTTCCATATCCACCCAATCGATCTTTCTTTTTTTAAGCTGGTTGATGGACCGGTTGATGCATATCTGTTTAAGCCATCCTCCAAAACTTGTGCGGTGTTCAAAACGCTCCAGGTTCTTAAAAGCTTCTATAAAACTTTCCTGCAATACATCTTCTGCTTCTGCCACATTGTTCAGCATCCGCAGGCAGGTATTGTACATGGCTTTTGAATAACGCACATATAATTCCTTATAGCCAAGTGTATCACCTCTCAGGCAGCGTTCAATCAGTTGATCCCGTTGTGGCAATACGGCTATATCCAAAAGTCAGGTGTTTTATAAGTTAGAGACAAGGTCATTTTGTTGATGTTGCATCTGGCGAAAATATTTTTTAAAAAAGATCAAAACCCCGGCAGCGGCTCTTAGCCCTGCCGGCGGTTATTTAAACCGCTCACCAAACCGCCGACAGGGTTTGCAACTGCTGTCGGGGTTTGAAAAATCGTCTGTAAAAAACAAAAAATTATCTTCTGATTGAGTGTATTTATATTTGCGGTGCAGATAAGAGCCTGAATGGCAGAAATTGAAGCTGAATAATGATTTCCGGTACAAGAGTGCGACGCCAGTGAAGCTAAATAGCCGCACAAATGCCGGGTTCACAAAACAAAAAACACAAAACTCAAAATTTTAACGATGGCTGCTAAAACCGATAACTTCCAATCTCCTGATTATTTTAATGTAGATGAATTGCTTACAGACGAGCATAAGCTGATCAGGGAAAGTGTACGCAATTATGTAAAAAAAGAAATTTCACCCATTATAGAAGACTATGCCCAACGGGCAGAATTTCCGGAGCAAATAGTTAAGCAACTTGGCGACCTGGGTTGCTTTGGTCCAACAGTACCCGAGCAATATGGCGGCGGTGGGTTGGATTACATCAGCTACGGTTTGATGATGCAGGAACTGGAACGTGGTGATAGTGGCGTTCGTTCTACAGCCAGTGTACAAGGCAGTTTGGTAATGTTTCCTATTTACCAATATGGCAACGAAGATCAACGCAATAAATACTTACCCAAGCTTGCCAGCGGCGAGTGGCTGGGTTGCTTTGGATTGACAGAGCCAAACCATGGAAGTGACCCCAGCAGCATGCTTACCAATATTAAAGATGCCGGCGACCATGTAATTTTAAACGGAGCCAAAATGTGGATCAGCAATGCGCCTTTTGCGCAGGTTGCGGTAGTGTGGGCACGTAATGAGCAGGATGAGATACAGGGCCTGATCGTAGAAAGGGGCATGGAAGGTTTCAGCACACCCACGACACATGGCAAATGGAGCCTGCGTGCCAGTGCAACCGGCGAACTGGTTTTTGACAATGTAAAAGTTCCTAAAGAAAATATTTTGCCAAACGTGAAAGGATTGAAAGGTCCACTGGGATGTTTGACAAAGGCACGTTACGGTATTGCCTGGGGTGCTATCGGCGCTGCCATGGATTGCTATGATACGGCTTTACAATACAGCAAAGAAAGAGTCCAGTTTGGAAAACCCATTGGCGGTTTTCAGTTGCAGCAAAAAAAGCTGGCTGAAATGGTTACTGAAATCACCAAAGCTCAATTACTAAACTGGAGGCTTGGTGTGTTGATGAACGAAGGAAAAGTTACACCACAGCAAGTAAGTATGGCCAAGCGTAATGCCTGCGAGGTTGCCACCAATATTTGCAGGGATGCCCGCCAGATGCTGGGCGGAATGGGCATTACAGGCGAATACCCGGTAATGCGCCATATGATGAACCTGGAGAGTGTGATCACTTATGAGGGAACACATGATATTCATTTGCTGATAACAGGGATGGATGTGACGGGGATGAATGCGTTTAAGTAAAGGACGCCCCTCCGCTCCCTGAAGGGGGAACTAAACAAGTAGACGATCGAAGCGATGAATGTGTTATAGTTTTTTTGTGGACCAATCTTTAGGAATTCTATTTGGCTTCATTGGCGTCGCACTCTTGTACATTAGTTCTTTATTGAGCTTTTATCAATTCGTTTTAATTAGTGTAATAAAAAAATTGTCATGATACAAAATGTAAGCGTAATCGGTGCCGGAACCATGGGAAATGGAATTGCCCATGTATTTGCGCAAGCTGGTTTTAAAGTAATATTGGTTGATGTAAACCCATCGCAACTGCAAAGAGCTTTGGATACCATCAATAAAAACCTCGACAGGCAACTTACCAAGGGATCCATTACCGAAGACCAGAAAAAAGCAACGCTGGCAAATATCACGATATCATCTGTTATTGCAGAGGGAGTTAAAGAAGCCCAGCTTGTTGTGGAAGCTGCTACAGAAAATGTGGAGTTGAAATTATCCATCTTTGAACAAATGGATACGTACGCACCGGCAGGCTGCATACTGGCAACCAACACCTCTTCTATCTCTATAACAAAAATTGCAGCCATTACACAAAGGCCGGGACTGGTGATCGGCATGCATTTTATGAACCCGGTACCGGTTATGAAGCTGGTTGAAATAATAAACGGCTATGCTACCAAAAAAGAGGTTACCGAAACGATCGTTGAATTAAGCAAACAACTGGGTAAAATCCCCTGCGCTGTAAATGATTACCCGGGCTTTATTGCCAACCGTATTTTGATGCCCATGATCAATGAAGCTATTTACAGCTTGTATGAAGGAGTTGCTGGTGTTGAAGAAATAGATACTGTAATGAAGCTGGGCATGGCTCATCCGATGGGGCCGCTGCAACTGGCAGATTTCATTGGCCTGGATGTTTGCCTCAGCATTTTAAAAGTACTGCAGGATGGCTTTGGTAATCCTAAATATGCCCCTTGCCCCTTACTGGTGAACATGGTTCTGGCAGGTAAAAAAGGCGTTAAAAGTGGAGAAGGTTTTTATGTTTATACTGCAGGAAGTAAAGAAATGGTCGTAAGTGAAAGTTTCAAAAAATAAGTCTATGAAACTTTTCATGCTCATACTTGGCTGCAAACCCCAGGGCAGAAATACCGAGCAGCATGATACTTTTTTTGGAATCGGCAATTCATTAAAAGACCTGTTACCACAAATAAATACATTCTGGCCGGATGGAGGTAAAATACATATCGACTCCTGGCGGGAAGTAACTTCAGCAGATGGATTTTCGATCCAGGTAGTTCCGAGATCAGTAAATGTATCTGATAATAAATTATTCTTTTTAAACCTGGGAGGCTACAAACCAAACGACCTGGAAGAATATCATTACAAATTACTTTCGGTAGCCAATACAAAGACTGGTGCCATACAGGCGGCCAAGCAAACTGCTTTCTATTTACATACAGGTTTTAAAGGCGCTGTATCACACATTGATGATAAATACGGAGTAGATGTGGATGATGTGTATGAGATAGCAGATATTTTACCTGGAGATATAAAAACCAAATACAGCCTTTTGATCAAAAAAGAAACCGGCTTATTACCCGAAGATGAGCTACATATTGGTTATGTAAAACTCAGCAGCCTTCAACTATCTTAGAACACTATCTGTGCACTGCAGGTATCTGTTCCACCACTTCCGGTAGCTATCATTTTTACATTAAACGGCCCGGCACCCGTATATTGGTGCGTTACAGTAGTAGCCGAAGAAGTAGAGTTTGTTGCATCTCCAAAATCCCATAAATAACTGGTGGCACCTGTAGAAGTGTTTGTAAAATTAACCTGGTACGAATACGGCACACTGAAAACAAAATCCGTTGCTGTAATGCCCGCAACTTTAGAAGAAACTCCACTGGGCCCGGTTGCATTCAGCATCATTGTTTTTACTACCGTATCTCTTGTAGCGTTCGGATAGATCTGTATCAATACCAATTGGTATGTGCCCGCTGATGTATACAGGTGTACCGGGTTTGTTATGGTTGAAGTAGTGCCATCACCAAAATCCCAGATAAAGATTGAACTACCCGGGAAGGGATTGGTTGACAGATTGGTAAACTGAACCATTACCGGGAATGTACGGGTGCTGGTATAAGTGAATGAAGCCGTTGGAGGTGTTGGAAGCGGAGCTATATAATCGGGCTGGCAACCTGGAATGATTGTCGCAATGGATATTAATAATACGATGCAAAAAAAGAGATAGCCTGATCTTAATTTCTGTAATGTCTTCATAGCATAAATTGTATTTAAAATTACAGTTTTTTTTCTTCCTGCATTTTTACCATTGTTGGTTCCCTCATCAACAACAGTTAACTTAGTATCAATGAATCATTATGACGTTATCATCATTGGTGCAGGCCCTACAGGCTTAATGGCTGCCACACAACTGGCAAGGTTCAATATTAATTTTTTGATCGTAGATAGTAAACCGGGACCAACAGATCAATCAAGGGCCATAGTTGTAACTGCCCGCAGTATGGAGATATACCAGCAGCTTGGCATCAGTAATGTTCCAATCGAACAGGGAAGGTTCATAACCGAATTCGCCATTTTTGTAAAAGGCAAACAAAAAGCATTGGCTACTGTTGGCGAGTTTGGAAAGGGCCTTACAGATTTTTCTTACCTGCTGGCATTTGAACAAAGTAAAAATGAAAAATTACTGGTAAAAACACTGGCTTCCTACAACAAAGAAGTTTGTTGGGATACAGAGTTGATAAATATTGAACAGCAAACTGGTCATATCGAAGTTTCACTTAAACATTTATCAAAGCCAGGTCAGCCCATTGAAAAAGTATCTGCAAAATATATGATCGGTTGCGATGGGGCCAGGAGTGTTGTTCGTCATTTGCTGAATTTTAGCTTTAAAGGTGGCACGTATGAACAGCAATTCTATGTTGCCGACACCCAATTAAAATGGCAGGAAGGTTTTAATAAACTGATCCTTTGTCCAAGCCGGAAAAATTTCTGCGGATTCTTTCCCATGGCCGGCTCCAACAGTCACCGCATTATTGGCACAGTTCCCAAAGAACTGAACGACCGAACCGATCTTGGTTTTAATGACCTGGAAAAAGCCATTAAAGAAACTGTTCATTTTCCGATGGAAATAGAAAAAATGAACTGGTTTTCGGTTTATAAACTTCATCACCGCAGCGTAGATACATTCAGAAAAGGAAATGTTTTTTTGGTAGGAGACGCCGCTCATATACACAGCCCTGCCGGCGGTCAAGGTATGAACACCGGCTTGCAGGATGCTTATAACCTTACATGGAAACTGGCGTTGGTCATTAAAAATATCGCCGACGAAAAATTACTGGAAACCTATAACGAAGAACGTTTGCCATTTGCCAGGTGGCTGCTGAAATTCACGGACCGGTTCTTTGGGATCATGACGAGCAACAATATGGTTATTTCATGGATGAGAAACAATATCGTACCTCAGCTGCTTAAACTTTTGTTGAAGACATCTTTCGCAAGGCCAATCATGTTCAGAACCCTTTCACAAATAAAATGGAGTTATAAGAACTGTGCAATTTCAGACAACCAATCAGCTCAAAAATTAAAATTCACAGCCGGGGACAGGGTTCCTTATGTTTTAATAAATACTGATAAAGGCAGAGAAAGTGTTTATACATTACTTACTCAACCGGCCTTTCACCTGTTGATGATCGGCGCCAGCATTTCGTTTACGCCAAATGAATTTGTAAAACCGGTAATACTCGATATAGAAGAATGGAAAACTTTCGGTGTAACAAAGCCATTGTTCATCCTGGTGAGGCCAGATAATTATATAGCCCTGGTAACAGATAAGATGAATAAAGAGGCTTTAGATAGTTATTTACAACAATATTGTTTCTTTAATTAACCATCGGTTTATGGTACTGTTATATAGTTCTAAGAAAAAGGTATATTTTTTCCACAAATACATACAAGCGAATAGTTATTTTGCTATTTTACCCATGGTTTTCAATTACTCAACTAAAACTATTTTTTTATGAAGACGATCATTTATTCACTATTTATCGGGGCTTCTATGCTGATCTCTTGCAAAGGAGGCACTGGTTCAGGCGATGGCCAAAGTACACCGGCCGGTGTTGCCAACATGGTCTTTGATGCTGCCAAAAGCGGCGATTACAGTAAATTAAAAGATCTGTGTGATGCTTCCCTGGAACCCGATACCGACAGCAAGAAGGTTTGCGAAGTTTCCACCGGTGATGATGAATTGAAAAAAATGTTCAAAGAATATTTTTCAAAAGGCAAAGTTGTTGGAGAAGCTGTTATCGAAGGAGATGATGCAAAAGTTAATATCACGTTTGGGCCCGATGGTACAAAAGAAGAAACATTCAACATGAAAAAGAAGAACGGGAAATGGTATTTAATGAGTTTTTAATACAGGCTGAATATGATCAAGAAAGACAAAGCGATCGATGCTTACATCGCAAAATCAGCTGATTTTGCTAAGCCCATTTTACTTCACATCCGGGAACTGGTTCATAAAGCCTGCCCGGATGTGGAGGAAAAAATGAAATGGAGTTTTCCGCATTTTGATTATAAAGGAGAAATGATGTGCAGCATGGCGGCATTCAAGCAACATGCAGTAATGGGCTTTTGGAAAGCAGCCCTGATGAAAGATGCATCACTGATCGACAATGCAAAGTCAGAAGTTTCGATGGGACATTTAGGAAGGATCACTTCTTTAAAAGACCTTCCATCTGACAAAAAAATAACAGCCTGGGTAAAAGAAGCCATGCAGCTTACTGATAAAGGCGCTAAGCTGCCGGCAAGGCCCAAGCCAACTGAAAAAGATAAAAAGGAATTGGTGGTGCCAGATTATTTTGTAAAAGCCCTGGCAAAAAACAAAAAAGCCAAACAGGTATTTGACAATTTTGCTTACTCTCACAGAAAAGAATACCTGATGTGGATCACCGAGGCTAAAACAGAAGAGACCCGGAACAAGAGGATGGAAACTGCTTTGGAATGGATAGCTGAAGGAAAAGGAAGGAACTGGAAATACGAGAGGAAATGATTTTATTTCTTTTTAGTTTTTGCAACCAGGTTATACGAGTCGTCGATCATCTCTTTTAATTGCTTTGCAGATAACCTGCCATCTACAATGATCGTATTCCAATGCTTTTTATTCATGTGATAACCGGGCAAAACTGAATCAGGATATTCATCACGTAATTCGATCGCCTTCTCAGGATCGCATTTCACATTGAACTGTAAAGGGTCGCTGTCAAGCGCTGCCAGCAGGAAAATCTTTTCACTTACTTTAAATACAAGTGTGTCTTCTCCAAACGGAAAACCTTCTGTAACAGAAGGTTTTTGTAAAATATATTCACGGATCGTTTCTATGTTCATATCAGTCAATTGTTTTTTTAGCTTCTTCCAGCTTTTTACTGATCTGCCCGGTAAGTGTATGCCAGAACATCACAAAATCGCTCCCTAAACTATACAAAGGATACGTAAATGTTGCAGGCTTATTTTTCTCAATAAAGAAATGGCCAACCCAGGCAAAGCCATACCCACAAACCGGTATCAACGCCAGCATCCACCATTTTTGCAAAACAATGGCCACTACTAAAATGATTAATAGCCCGGCTGTTCCAATAAAGTGCAGTGTACGGTTAGCAAGGTCGCCATGCTCAGTTAAATAATATGGGTAAAAACTCCAAAAACTTTTATACTTCTTTTCAGTTGCCATAAAATTGTTTTTAGAAAATTACTAAATACTCTCTTATTATCCGGTTTTTTTTACAGAGACATTTTGAAGGTCATTCAACCGGTATAATGTTTCATCCAACCGGTTTTTGGGTATACCGGCTTTGATCATGCAGAACAATTGCATTTCCTGTTCAATCACCCTGCAGTTAAATTGTTTCAATATCATCATCACATCATTCATTTGGGTATAGTCAAATTCAATGCTGTATGTTAGTTCTACCTGTTTCTGAACAATCGGTGTAACCTGCAATGCCATAGCGGCAGATGCTTTATATGCATTGATCAGGCCCGGTACACCCAACAAAGTTCCGCCCCAGTAGCGTACTACAATTATAGCAACATTAACCAGCTCTTTGCTGTCGATCTGCCCCAGTATCGGTTTGCCGGCCGTACCTGAAGGTTCGCCATCATCAGATGAGCGAAAATTATTTCCATCGGTTCCTATGCGATAAGCAAAACAATGATGCACCGCTTTAGGGTGTTCTTTTTTCAGTACCTGGAGCTGCTTTTTAAAATCATCTGCAGTTTCAATGGGGAAAGCATAGGCAATAAATTTGCTGCCTCTGTCTTTAAACTCTGCAGTAGATGGCTTTTCAATAGTTGTATAAAAATCCTGTTCACTCATTTATTTTCCTTTTATTTCAGCCATGCTTACTGAATTCAATGATATCATTTTCTATTTTCTGCATTGCAGCAGGTTGAGTGTTTTTAAGAACCGGTGAATCCAGTCCATCCTTAATTACAAGCGTTGAATTCGTTATTACCCTGGCTTCATCCCACAAACCGGCATCAATAAAAGACTGCAACAGCCTGGAGCCGCCTTCAACGATTACTGATTGCACCTGCATAGAATATAGTACCGATAAAATTTGCCCCAGCACATCTTCCTCTTTATTCAATTGATGATATACAAGTTTTTCAGTGGAAGCCTGTTTATGGTAGTTGAATACAACTGTTTTTGTACTGCCGTCAAATAACTTTAAATGAACGGGTAATTTTAGCTCCAGGTCAATTACCAACCGCAATGGGTCATTGCCCGGCCAAAGCCTTGCTGTCAAGGCCGGATCATCTAGCCTCGCTGTGTTTGTTCCTACCAAAATTGCCACCTCTTCCGTGCGCCATTGGTGCACCAACCGGTTTGTAAATTCATTGCTGACCTTAAAATTTGATGAATCTGGTGCTCCAATTTTTCCATTGCTGCTCTGTGCCCATTTTAAAATAATATATGGCCTTTGTTTTTCATAAAAAGTAAAGAAACGTTTGTTAAACTCACGGCATTCATTTTCCAGGATACCTTTCCAGCACATTGGGATCCTAAGCTTAGAATTCCACGTGGACAAGTTGTCGCGGCCGCTTCTATAGTGTCACCTAAATACTAGTGACTCCAGCGTAACTGGACTGGCCACAGTTAGGCCGCAAATGTAATCACACTGGCTCACCT
>JADMIO012731182.1_pt1 | contig 22507 bp, 20 predicted proteins | sample 8958161 | NCBI WGS metagenome assembly JADMIO01 (sample SAMN16585339, study PRJNA669376) | soil metagenome | isolation source: Crop rotation soil | place: USA: Cullars Rotation, Alabama | collected 2011 | reverse complement strand
CTTTCCCCGCCACCGCGCTGGGACGGTTCCGGCGCGACCTGCCGCTCGACGCCTGGTACGCGGCGGGCATTACCGCCGTGCGGCACGAGGACTGCGGCCCCTGCACGCAACTGGCCGTGGCCATGGCCGAACGCGCCGGCGTTCCGCCGCCGGTGCTGCGCGCCGTGCTGACCGACGACGCCGAGGCAATGCCGCCGGCCGTGGCACTGGTCTGGACCTTCACCCGTGCAACGCTCGCACGCGACGCGTCCGCCGACACGTATCGCAACGCCCTGGTCCAGCGCTTCGGCCCGCGCGCGCTCGTCAGCGTCGCCTTCGCCATTACGGCAGCGCGTCTCTATCCCACGGTGAAATACGCACTCGGCCGCGGCCACGCCTGCACGCGGATCGTCGTTGACGGCACGCCGGTGATGTTCGATCACGGCCGGCCCACAGGGGCGGTATCGGCGCTGCGCGGCGGACAGGCCGGCGCCGGCGGCGCCGCGGCACGAACGGCGTGAGCACCGCGAGCGCGATGTCCGATCCCGCTGCCACGTTCGAGCCGTTCCGGCGGCGGCTGCTCGGCCTCGCCTACCGCATGCTCGGCTCGATGGCGGATGCCGAGGACGTGGTGCAGGACACCTACTTACGCTGGCATGCGACCGACCGCACGAGAGTGACGGACCCGAGAGCGTTCCTCATGACCACGACCACGCGTCTCTGCCTCGACGTGCTGACATCGGCGCGCGCGCGCCGCGAGGAGTACGTCGGTCCCTGGCTGCCCGAGCCGGTCGTCGACAGCGCCGCGCTGGCGCCCGACAACCACACGGAGCTGGCCGAGGACCTGTCGATTGCGCTCCTGTTGACGCTGGATCGCCTCTCGCCGCTCGAACGCGCCGCGTTCCTGCTGCACGACGTGTTCGACTTCTCGTTCGCGGAGGTGGCGGCGGCGCTCGAGCGCACCGAGGCCGCGTGCCGGCAGCTCGCCGCCCGCGCGCGGACACACGTTCGCGAGACGAGGCCGCGCGGCGCGACGGTGCCGAGCCATGCGCGTGACATCGATCCGAAGCACGCGGCGCTGATGACCGCCTTCATCGACGCGACCCGCTCGGGCGACCTCGATGCGCTGACGCAGCTGCTCGCCGGCGACGTGCGCGTCGTGACGGACGGCGGCGGCAAGGTGGCGGCGGCACTGAACGTCATCGAGGGTGCCGATCACGCGGGGCGCTTCCTCATCGGCGCCGCGCGCAAAGGCTGGCGCGACGGCTTCTCGCTGCGCTTTGCTCCCGTGAACGGCCTGCCCGGCGTGATCGTCTACAGCGCGGAAGGCGCGGTGCAGACCTCGGCCTTCGAGATCGAGGATGGGGTGATCCGGGTCCTCTACGTCGTGCGCAACCCGGACAAGCTGCGGCACGTGCCGAACGCGTCCTCGGTGCCGTGATGCGTGAGGCGCCTACGGCGCGATGCGTCCACCCACCGGTAAGCCGCTCGGCACCCGCGCCGGGATGGTGCGATCGAAGTCCGGATCGTCGAGCGCCTGCAGGAACGCGACGATGTCGCGCTGGCCGCGGCCGCGCAGGTTGAGTTGACGCAGCAGCGGGTCCAGTGCGTCCCGCGGCACGTTGGCGTTGATGCCGCGCGCGGCGCCGCCGAACCGCCCCCGTCCGACATTCACCCGCCGATAAAACGCGAGCACGTCGTCGAGTGAGGCGAAGACGCCGTTGTGCATGTAAGGTGCGGTGAGGCCGACGTTGCGCAGCGACGGCGTGCGGAAGGCGTAGCCGCCGGCGCCCGTGTCCGGCTCGGCGAGCGCAGGATGGTCCGGCACGCCGAGGACGTGCGGCGCAAAGTCGGAGAACATCGAGCCGCTGTGGCAGTTGGCGCAGCCCGCGGATTCGAAGCGCTCCATTCCGCGGATCTGTTCGTCGGTCATCGCGCCGGCTTCACCGCGCATGTAGCGATCGAACGGGCTGTTCGGCGCGACCAGCGTGCGCTCGAACGACGCAATCGCCCGGCCGAGGTTGGCCGCGTTCACCGGCGAGCGATCGGTAAATGCCGCCGCGAACAACCGGCGATACTCGGCGTTCGCGGCCAGGCGCGTGACGACGAGCGTGACGGCGTCACGTTCGGAATACGCGTCGCCGCGCATCTCGTCATGCGCCTTCATCGGTTCGAGCGCCTGGCGCTCGAGGCTGCGCACGCGCAGGTCCCAGAACATCGGCGCGCTGGCGCTGTCGCCGACCCTGTCGAGCGTCAGTCCATTGAACGCGACGTTCAGCAAGGTCGGGCTGTTCCGCCGCACGGGCGCGATCGTCCGTCCCTCAGCACCGTGCCGCGCGGGTCCGAGGCCCAGCGCGTTCGTGCCGAGGGAGAGATCGCGTCCGTCGGTGTAGGCGAAAGCCGGATGATGGCACGTCGCACACGCGACGTCGCTGTTCCCCGACAGCACCGGGTCCCAGAACAGGAGCCGCCCGAGCGCGACCCGCGCCGGCGCGTAGGCGGCCGCCGCCGCCGTTGCTTCACGCGGGAGCGCCGAGATCCGCTCCTCCGTGATCGTCGTCGTTGCCAACATCATCGCTGCGACGCAAAGTGCGAACGCGAACGCGAGGCGCATCGGCATAAGACTAGCCGGATCGTCGCCCCGACGTGTGTGACAGTTGTGTGGCGCGCCTTACGCCATCACGATGCGGTCCTCGCCATGCCCCCGATCGACGTCGAGGGACGCCGGTTCCAGTAACGACGCCAGCAAGCGCCGGACGGCGCGGACGTCGGCGAGGCGGAATCGCGCGGAGGACGCGGCCCCGCCGACGGCCACGGTCATCGCCTCGGGTCCGAGCGCACGGAACAGCTCGTCATCGGTCTTGTCGTCGCCAATCGCGACGATGTCGGTGTGGGTGTCTTCGCGCCGAATGCGCTCCCCGATCGCCGCCTTACCGACGCCGCGCAGCCGCAGCTCGATCACGCACTTCCCTTCCAGCACGGCCACCGGCTGGTTGCGCAGCATGGTTCCCAGCACCAGGCGCAACTCGTTCGCCTGGCGCCGTCCGAACTCACGCGGCGCTTCACGGTAATGCCAGGCGAGCGATGCCGACTTGACCTCGAGGCGCGCACCGGGCGTATCGGCGGTGAATTGGTCGAGGATCGGCGTGATCCGTTCCATCCAATCGAGGTTCACCGCGGACGCGCCGTGCCAGGCCGCGCCACCGGCGCGGCGATGCCAGAAACCGTGCTCCGCCCAGAGCGACGCCCCGAGATCGCCGAACCACCGCTCGAGGAACTCCCGCGGCCGCCCGCTCACGATGTCCACCGCGATGCCGCGTGACGACGACAGATCGTCGAGCAGCAGCAGCACTTCGTCGTCGGGAACGGCCAGCTCCGGAGCGCGGGCGATCGGCACGAGCGTCCCGTCGTAGTCGAGCAGCAGGCGGAGGGGCCGCGTGCGCCGGATCTCCGCAAAGGCGATCGCGAGCGACGGTTCCGGCCGCGGCCGGCGTGGCGCGGCCGCCGCCGGCCGCACCTGCTCGAGCCGGCGGATAAACCGATCCGCCCACGCGAACACATCGTGCTGTATCACGCGGCCGCGCAGCGTGCGCATCCGCGCGCGGCGCTCGGCTGCCGGCATCGCCAATGCGCGGCCGATGGCGTCCGCCATCGCCGGGACGTCGTAGGGATTGACGGTCAAGGCGCCCTGAAGCTCGTTGGCGGCGCCGGCAAACTCACTCAGCACGAGCACGCCGTCCTCGTCGATGCGCGAGGCGGCAAACTCCTTGGCCACGAGATTCATCCCGTCGCGCACCGGGGTGACGACCATCACGTCCGCGGCACGATACAACGCGGCGAGTTCGTGCGCGCTCACGGACTGATGGACGTAGTGAATCGGCAGCGACTGCATCGTCCCGTAGGCGCCGTTGGTCCGTCCGACGAGCTCGTCCACCTCGCGTCGAAACTGGCGGTATGCATCGACATCGCCGCGCGAGGGTACGGCAACCTGGATGTAGCGCATGCTGTCGCGCAGCATCGGCTCGCGGTCGAGCAACCGCGCGAGCGCCTCGATGCGCCGCGGAATACCTTTCGTGTAGTCGAGGCGATCGACGCCGAGCACGATGCGGCGGCCCGCGGCTTCCTGCCGGATCGCGTCAACGCGCGCACACACCTCGCTCTCTGCGGCACGCGCCGCAAACCCGGCGGCGTCGATGCCCATCGGGAAGACGCCGACCGCCACCTCGCGATCTCCGGCGCGCACACGGTCCACGTCGGCCTCGATGCCGGCGATGTGCAGGAGCGACGTCAGGAAATGACGCATGTAGCCGAACGTATGGAACCCGATCAGGTCGGCACCAAGCAGGCCGTCGAGCACCTCGCGCCGCCAGGGGAGCAGGCGGAACACCTCGGAGGAGGGGAACGGAACGTGGAGAAAGAACCCGATGCGCGCGTGCGGCACGCGCGCGCGCAGCAGCGCGGGCAGCAGCATCAAATGGTAGTCATGCACCCAGACGATGTCGCCCGGCCGATATTCGCGCGCGATTTGCTCGGCGAACGCCGCGTTCACGGCTTCGTATGCGTCCCAGCCGGCCGCGTCAATCGGCATGCGGTCCACCGCGTAGTGAAACAGCGGCCACAAGACGCGGTTGGCGAAGCCGTGATAGTGGCCGTCCACCAGCGCCTGCGACAAATAGACCGGCGCCATCCCGTTTGCCCGCAGCGTCAGCTCAATCTCCGCACGCGACGTGCTCGCATCCATCACGTCGCCCGGCCACCCGAACCAGAGACCCCCCGTTCGCTCGTGCCAGGGACGCAGTCCGGTCGCCAGTCCGCCGCTGCTCGGCGTCAGATGCACTCCCTGCGCGGTCGAATGAATGGTCAGCGGCAACCGGTTGGAGGCGATGATGAGCCGTGCGCCGCTCATCGCAGCACCCGCGCCAAATCAGCCTGGCGCGCCAGCGCCGTATAGGCCGCCGGCAGATTATGGCGGCGCAGCACGCACACGAGCACGTCATGCGGTCTCGATGCGGCGGCGCACCGATGCGACAGCTCACCGTCGGTGACCGCCGAACACGAGATATAGGCGTGCACGATCGGCCGTGGCGCTCCCGCCGGCTGGCGCCAGTGGACGTCGCGCAAGGCGGCGAGCGGTGCATTGGCCCAGTGCCAGTCGTTCCAACCCGTCGTCAGCGACACTGTCGTTCCGTTGTTGCGGCTCATGGTTCGAGTAGACCGCATGGGGCGGACGCGGGCCATCCGACGCAGGGGGGAGGAACGCCTGTTTTCAGGGGGAGGCGGTCAGACGATGATGCCCTTGCGCACCGCGTAGAGGACGATCTCCGCGGTGTTGTGAAGATTCAGCTTCTGCATCAGGTTGGCGCGATGCGTTTCCACGGTGGACACCCCGACGTCGAGCAGCGACGCCACTTCCTTGTTCGTCCGTCCTTCCGCGAGCAGGTGCAGAATCTCCTTCTCGCGATCGGTGAGGAGGTGGTACGAATCCGCGAGACCGCGCTTCTGCAGCGTCCTGACGTAATCCTCGACCAGGACCGCCGCGACCGCCGGGCTGAAGAACGGCTTCCCTGCCGCCACGGCACGCACCGCCGGCAGCAGATCCTCGTCCGTCGCATCCTTCAGCAGATACGCGCGCGCACCGGCACCGAGCGCGCGGATGATGTACGACTCGTCCGAATGCATGCTGAGGATGATCACCGCGGGCGGCGGCTCCATCTTCTGCGCCCGCGCCGACACCTCGATGCCGCTCAGCTTCGGCATGCCGATATCGACGATCATCAGCTCCGGCTTGTGCTCCTCGCACAGCCGCGCCGCCTCGAGGCCGTCCGCGGCCTCGGCGACGACGACGTGCCCGGCCTCCTCGAGGATGGCGCGCAGGCCGCGACGGACGATGCCGTGATCGTCAGCCAGCAACACGCGCAAGACGCGTCTCCGCGAGAGGCACGGGCAACGGCAGGCGCATCGCCAGCGTGGTGCCGCGGCCGGGCTCGCTGCGGATCGTCAGCGTGCCGTCAACCTCCTTCACCCGCTCTTCGATGCCGCGCAGCCCGAGGCCGTCGTGGCGCCGCGCCGGCACGAACCCGATGCCGTCGTCGGCGATCGAAATCGACAACGTTCGCGCGTCGGCGGCGACGACGACGGTGATGGTTTTCGCTTTCGCGTGGCGGACGCAATTGGTGAGCGCTTCCTGCACCGCGCGATAGACGCACGTCTGGTAGCGATCGGGCAGGGTCGCGAGATCGCCGTCGACGCTCAACTCCACTTCGACGCCGTAGCGGCGTGAAATGTCGCGGATGTGCCATTCCAGCGCGGCACGCAGGCCGAGGTCGTCGAGCATGCTCGGCCGCAGCCCGAGCGCCAGATCGCGGACCGTGCGGAACATCTTGTCGACGAGCTGCTTGGCCTCGGCGACGGCCGTCGCCAGACGCGCATCGTGGGCGGGCCGATGTCGTTCGATGCGCCCGAGCTCCATCCGCAGCGCCGTCAACACCTGGCCGACATGGTCGTGCAGCTCGCGCGAGAGATGCCGCCGTTCTTCTTCCTGCGTCGCGACCAGCCGCTGCGAGAGCTCGCGCATCTCGCGTTCCGCGCGTTCCGCGACGAGACGCTGCTCCACCGACCGGTGTTCGGCGACGCGAAGACGAAAGACGACGGTCAGCGCCACGGCCAGGCCGAGCAACACGGCCTGCCACGTCAACACGTGGAGGTCGTGGGCGAATGCCAGCTGCCGGCGCGTCACCTCGGCGCGCTGCTCGGCGAGATTGGCGTTGTTGAGCTCCTCGATTTCCTGCGCGATGGCCAGCACCGCGTCGCGGCGCGGGACGACGGCGCGGCGGAGAAACGTGCCGCCGTGGAAGATCTTCTCGCCGATCGTCCAGTCGAAGAGCGGATCGAACGTCTCCCAGTAGGCGTCGAGCTGTTCCTGCAGGTTGTGGATCTGCCCCTGATGCGGCGGCGCGAGCGCGCGCAGCTCCGACAGCGTCGCCATGTTTCCGTCGCGGAACTCGGCGAGGCGCTGCCGGTATTCCGGCGCGTGCTCGCGCGAGATGTCGAGCAGGTAGTCGCGCACGAAGATCCCGGACAGGTTGACGTCGGAGCGCAGGCGCCGCAGCTTGGCGTCCACTTCGTGGTGATGCGCGTTCAGCTGATCGAGCTGCGTATAGATATCCTGCGCCTTGCGCGAGGTCGTCACCATCGCCACGACGATCAGAGCGAGCAGACTGCCGAGTCCGACGGCCGCGACGGGCCAGGTACTGAAGCGCATCGATGACCTCCGAGTCTTCGATCTCAGCCTAGCGCCTGGCGATCGGCGGCGACATCCGGCAAACAGGGGAGACCCGTGCGCGTCAGGTGTGGAGGCGACGTGGGTGTGTTACTCTGGTAGAGCCTTCTGACAGCTGCGCATCCGGACTTCCGCATCAGACCGAGTTTCTCGTCTCTCCTGCGTTTCGTCGCCGAGCATTCCGCTCGAGCCTGCCATCAGAGTTCACCGCATCCGTCGAGATGCAGGAGTAGTTCATGAGCACCAAACTCTACGTCGGCAATCTGCCGTACGAAACCACCGAATCCGATCTGCAGGCGCTGTTCGAGAGCGTCGGCCCCGTGAGCACGGTCAACCTCGTTCGCGATCGGGCGACCGGCCAGGCGCGCGGGTTCGCGTTCGTCGAGATGAGCGACGTGGACGGCGCGCGGCGCGCCATCAGCGAACTCGACCGCCACGCCTACGGCGGCCGCAGCCTCACCGTGAACGAGGCGAAGCCGATGACGCCGCGCGCGAACACCGGCGGCGCCGGCGGGCGTCAGCGCCGCGAATCGCGCTGGTAAGCGGCAGCAGACGTCCCGGCACCAGCGGACATTCGAACCGTGAGGACGCAGCGGGCGCATCGCCCGCTGCGTTCGTCCGTCAGCGCTGCGGCGCCGCCTTGCCGCGCTTCGGCGATTTGGTCAGGCCGATGCGCGCTTCCGACATCAGTTCGCGGGCAATCTGCGTCAGCAGGTTGTCCGAGATCTCTTCTTCGGCCAGCGTCATGCCGAGGAGCTCGGCCACGCCCGGCAGACCCGCCTGGCCGGCCAGCGCGCGCGCCGTGCCGTAGGCGGAGATCTCGTAGTGCTCGACCTTCTGCGCAGCGGCGATCAGCGCGAGGTCGGCGGCGGCGGGCTCCATGTCCTTCCCTTCGTCCATCACTTCGCTGCCCTCTTCGAGCAGGCCGGCCATCCCCGCGCACTCTTTCCCCTTCGGCGCGGTGCCGAGCAGCGTGAACACCTCCTTCAGCCGTTCGACATGCCCTTTGGTCTGCTCGAGGTGCGTCTCGAGCGCGAACTGCAGCGATTCCGCGTTCGCCGCCTTGACCATCTTCGGCAAGGCCTTCACCAGCTGCCCTTCGGCATTGAGCAGATCGCGCAAATGCTCGACGAGGAGCTGCTCGAGTCCCTCCGGATCGTCCGCGCTGCTGGTGCTGCGATCGTCTACCGCGGCGCCCTGTTCGGACGCCTCGCCGTGCAACGCCTGGAACGCCGGCGCCTCCACGCGCTCCCAGTCACCGCCTTCGTTCCACGGACCCGTGGCGTCGATCTCCCCGTCTTCGCCGGAGCCGGTGGAGTCGTTGAAGAACTGATCGACCAGCCGCGGCGTCGGCGGGATCTTGCCAATCATGAAGCGCGGCTTGTTCATGCTTTCCAGCGCGAAGGTGAAGGCCTTCATGTGCGTGATCTCGCGCGTCATCAGGAACTGCAGCGCGTCCTTCGTCCCGGCGTCGTCCGTGAAGTTGATCAGCCGCTCGTAGACGATCTTGGCGCGCGCTTCGGCGGCGATGTTGCTGCGCAGGTCGACGTCGAGCTCGCCGGTGATCTTGAGATAGTCCGCCGTCCACGGGTTGCCTTGCGAGTTGAAGAGATTGACGCCTCCGCCGCCGGCGATGGCGATCAGCGGATCGCTCTCCGCCGCCTCGCGATCGAATTTCAGCGGCTTGAGGTGCAGCCGTGCGAGCGCGCCGACGATTTCCAGATGGCTGAGCTCCTCCGTGCCGATGTCCATCAGCAGGTCTTTCCGCTCCGCGTCCTCGCAGTTGAGCCCCTGTATCGAATACTGCATCGCTGCGGCGAGCTCGCCGTTGGCGCCGCCGAACTGCTCGAGCAACATGTTGCCGAACGCCGGGTCCGGCGTGTCGACGCGGACGGTGTACATCAATTTCTTCACGTGGTGATACATGCATCCTCCAACGGGCGCGGTGATCGATGATGCGCGCAACGCGACCGGAAGCGACGACCGCTGCACGGCGCATGCCGCGCTGCCGCCTCCGATCAGCTCGAACGCGGCGCGCGGCGCGGATTGACATGTGCCCCACGCAACTCTGTTACAGTAGGTCGATGTTGTCGTGTCTCCACGAGCGCACAATCGAACCTCTTCCGCTGTTCATCTCGACACCCGATGACGATGACGCGGCGCCGGAAGATGGCGTCCCACAGCGTGAATACGCCGACGCGGCCGGCGCGGTCACGATCCTTGTCGTCGACGACGACATGCCGAACCTGATGCTGGCGCGCGCGCTCCTCGAAGCGGAAGGCTTCGAAGTGCAGGTCGCGGTCAACGGCGCGACGATGTTCGACGTGCTGAAGACGTGCCTGCCGGCGCTCATTCTCATGGACATCCAGTTGCCCGAGAGCGACGGATGGGAATTGACGCGGCAATTGAAAGCCGACCCGGCGACGGCGAACATTCCCGTCATCGCCATCACGGCCTACGGCAAGGCGGGGGACGCGCAACGCGCGCGTGAAGCCGGCTTCGTCGAGTTCCTCTCGAAACCGGTGAGCACGCGCGAACTGCCCGGTATCATCCGCCGCCACCTGCAGGCGAAGTGAACCGGCGCCCCTAACTGGTGCGCTCGAGCGCGGCGCGCACGGCGTCGGCGAGCATCTTCGCGGTAATCGGCTTCTCCAGGAAGGCGTCGCAGCCAGCCGCCTTGGTCTCCGCTTCCGACCAGCGGTCCCCGTACGCGGTGAACGCCACGATCGGCGTCGCCCGCGTCGCGACGTTCGACTTGAGACGGCGCGCGAACTCCAAGCCGTTCTCGAGTCCGTGGAACTGGATATCGAGCAGGATGACGTCCGGCTTCCAGACGGCGAGAATCTCGAGCGCCTTCGCCGGCGTCGTCGCCGTCCGTGCCTCGTAGCCCTCGGCGGCGAGTACGTTCTCGACCAGCGACAGGCTCACGGGATCGTCGTCAACGACGAGGACGGTTTTCATGAGCGGGCGGCGACCGCCGGCGCGGGCGACGCGATGTCCGCTCGCGCGATGGTGACTCGGCGCGGCAGGATGGCGGAGAACGTGCTGCCCGATCCGAAGACGCTCTGCACGCCGACGGTGCCTCCCTGCGCCTCCACCAGCCGCCGTGTCAACGCCAGGCCGAGACCCGAGCCTGGGAATTTCTTCGCGGTACTCGAATCGAGCTGCTGGAACTCGACGAACAGCCGGTGCCGATCCTCGGCCTTGATGCCGATGCCCGTATCCTCCACCTCGATGCGGAAGGCATTGTCCCCCGCGGGACGAACGCGGACCACGATGCGCCCGCCAGCGTTGGTGAACTTGATTGCATTCGACAGATAGTTGTACAGCACCTGCTTCAGCCTGACGGGATCGAGGTGCACGACCTTCAGTTCGTCGTCGATCTCAGACGTGATGGCGATGCTGTTCTTCGCCGCCAACCCGCTGACGATCGTCACCGCTTCCATGATGGCCTGCCGGAGATCGACCGGTTCCGGTTGAAAGTCGATCTTTCCGGACTCGACTTTCGCCAGGTCGAGAATGTCGTTGATCAGCTGCATCAGGTGTTCGGCACTCGAGTGCATCACCCGCGCGAACTCCTGGTAGCGCGCCGGCAGCGGACCAAAGCGCGCGTCGGCGATCAGCTCGGCGAAGCCAACGATCGAGTTCAACGGCGTGCGCAGCTCGTGCGACATATTGGCGACGAACTCGCTCTTCAGGCGTGCCGCTTCCTGGATGCGGCGGTTCTGCGCCTCGAGCACCTCGCGCCGCGCCGCCTCCTCGTTCGCCGCCGCGATCTGGCGCTCGTGCATCAGCCGTTTGTGTTCGCGGATGTCGCGGGCGATCTTCGACGCGCCGACGATGCGGCCGGTGTGATCGCGGATCGGCGACACGGTCAGGGAGATCTCGACGAAGCGGCCGTCCTTCGTTCGTCGAATCGTCTCGAAGTGTTCGACGCTCAAGCCGCTGCGGATCCGTCCAAGGACGTAATCCTCCTCGCTCAGGCGATCCGTCGGCACAATCTTCGTGATCGACTGGCCGACCATCTCCTCCGCCGTGAATCCGAACAGGCGTTCCGCCGCCGGGTTCCACGAGCGGACGATCCCATTCAAATCCTTGCTGACAATCGCATCGTCGGACGACTGGACGACCGCGGACAAATGGAGGGCCGCCGCCGCGGCGCGCTTTTGATCGGTGATGTCGCGCGCGATCTTCGAGGCGCCGACGAGGCGCCCGGCGCCATCGCGGATCGGCGACACGGTCAACGAGATGTCCACGAGATGGCCGTCTTTCGCCTGCCGCTGCGTCTCGAAATGATCGACCATCATTCCCGCGCGAATCCTCGCCAGCACTTCATCCTCTTCGTGCTGCCGATCCGCCGGAATGATCTTCCGGATCGACTGTCCGATCATCTCCTCTGCCGTGTAGCCGAAGACGCGCTCCGCGGCGGGGTTCCACGAGCTGATGATGCCATCCAGGTTCTTGCTGATGATCACGTCGTCCGACGAGGTGACGATGGCGCCCAGATAGTGCGTCGCATCGGCTAACGGCGCCGGCCCGTCGAGCGGGCGGCAGACGTGCGATGCGCCGCGGCGCTCGCCATCGGCGCCGGTGATGGGCGACACGGCGATGGAGACGTTCAGGCGCCGGAGGTTCTTGGCGAGGAGGACGCGAGTGGATACGGTCGCGCCCTCGCCGTTGTCGATGCGGACGAGCGCGGCCGCTTCTTCGTGCTGCCCCTCCGGGGGGAAGAGCAGGGAGACGTCACGTCCGATGGCCTCTTCGGCCGTGTAGCCGAGGAGGCGCTCGGCGGCGCGGTTCCACAACGTGATCCGGCCGTGCTGATCGCTGCAGATTATCGCGTCGGCGGCGCAGTCGATGAGGAGGCGTGCATCGGGCGCTTCGTCGGTCGCCAACGAATCAGACTAGCACGCGGGGACTGTGAGGAATTGTTAAGCCGGCCGTCCGGCTCATCCGCGACGCCACCCTGAAGCACCGTCAGTGCGTCTGTCCCGCGCTCTCGCCAACGACGCAGGAGAAACTCGCCGCCGCATTCACGTCACCGCTGCCGCGGTACTGCGGCCACTGCGGATAGACGCACATCGGCCGCCGACGTTGATGGTTGTCCGGATTCGCGTCAACCGCTTCGAGGACACCTGGCGGTGTGCCGCGATCCACCCACGCATCGAGGGCACCAAGCGCGTCGAACTTGGCGTTGAACAACCCCGCGCCGTGAGCGAATCCCGGTATGCGGTAGAAGCGCAGGAACGTGTCCGCCACGGCTTGGCCGAACCGCGCGATCACCCGTTCGTAGTAGTTCACCGTGTTGTACGGCGTGATCGTGTCGTCGATCGTGCCGACCGTCAGAATCACTTTTCCGCCCTTGCTCATGAACTGGGACAGATCGACGCTGTTCGCATCCCAGATTTCCGACACTTCCGCAATCCGCGTCGCCCACTTGCCCGGATCGAATGTCAGCGGGTCGGCCGTCAGATCGCGGGTGATCACGTAGCGGACGGTGCCTGCCGCCTCTTGATATTGGGTCGCGTCCTGCGGCGTCGGCCATGTCGACGGCACGGGACCGCGACCGAACTTGTTCGCGAACGTCGCGCCTTCGAGAATGGGCCACCGCGGAAAGGTGCTCAGTCCGGCGGCGATTGGAAAGCCGAGCGAAAACGAACTATTCAGCGTGGCGACGGTTTGCAGCTGCGCGTCGGACAGGCACGCCGGCCCGGTATCCCGGCCGTCCGCGCATCGCACCTTCGCGCGCAGCGTATCGAGTGTCATGACCCGGTTGCAGCCGGCGATGTTGCTGATGATTCCGTCGGCCACGCCGTCCAGACTGTCGCAGGCACCATACACGGCATCGACGACCGCCTTCAGTTTGTCAGGGCCGATCCACGCGTCCGCGCTGCGGAACAACGCCCGCGCGCGGTACTGCGAGGCCATGTGCATCATCGTCAGGTCGTACGCCGGGTAGTTCGCGACGATGCCGTCGTAGTCGGCGGGATAGAACAACGCGGCGATGAGCGCTTCGTGGCCGCCTTGCGATCCGCCGATGAAGTAGGAGTGCTTTGGCGCCGCGCCGTAGCGCGTGCGGATCAACGCCGCCGCGACGTCGTGCGTCTTCTTGACCTGCAAGCGTCCGAAATTCGCAAACGCCTCCGCGTTGAGCGCGAATCGTCCATCGAAACCACCGGCGGTCTCATGCCCGGAATCGCTGCCGACCGTGACGTATCCGAGCGCCAGCGGCGTCGGAGCGGCCGGCACCTGATTGCTGGCGCCGCCGAGTCCTGTGACGAGCGTGCCGTCGAAGCCGCCGCCGCCCATCTGCAGCACGCGGTTGTTCCACCGCGATGGCAGGTTCACCTCGAATTTGATGTCGGGCGCCGTTGGATCGACCGCATGGATCGCACCAAGGACCTTGCAGAACTCGCCGTTCGAGTTGCCCGAGTCGTGCGTGCCGACCAGCGTGGCGGACACGATGGTGGCGCCGCTGGTCGGCAGGCCGATCGAAGAGGGCGGAAGGGCGACACGCGCCAGCGCCGCGCACTGGTGAGCCGCGTCGGGCAGAGCGCGTTGTGACTGGCCTGAGACAGGTGCCGTTGCGGCGATGTTCAACGCCACCGCGGCGAACGCGGCGGCTGCCCTTCCATGTCGCCATAGCGGGTTCATTGCTCGCCTCCCGGTCGCGGCTTCTTCGGCACGAAGGTCAGAAACCGCGGCCCACGAAACGTTCGAATGTTCCGAGCCTTCTGAGCGGGTCTCACATCTGCCCTCTCTCGAATCGAGCGAACGCATGCGGACGCCGCACGAGGCGCCGCCGCCGGAGTATACGCTCGCCATCTTCCGTCGGCGCGGCCAATCGTTGCGGCGCGCACACGCGCCCTTGCGCTCGCTGAAGGTGCACCGACGGCGGCCGGCCTGCACGCATTCGGAGCGTCAGGCGCCGAACCGTGCAAAGGCCGGCGCAAGCGCCGGTATTGTGATGCACATGAGTGAGCGCGACGAGTACGACCTCGACTCCTGGCGGCAGACGATTCAACGGCACCGCGAGGCGCGGTCGATGAGCGAGCACGAATTGGCGCGGCGGGCGACGCGGCTGCGCGGCGGCAAGACGGTGTCGGCGCGGATGGTCGCGGCCATCGAGATCGGCCGCGCCAAACCCTCGTTAGGCACCCTGGAGGCGATTGCGGCGGTGTTTGGAATGTCGCTGCGCGAGTTGCTGTCGGAGTGGTCGCAGCCGGCGTTTGCGAAACCGCCCGCAGCGGCCGACGACGTGCTGCACTAGGGGCCGGGCTCAACCCGTAGCGGGCCCATTCTCTTACATTGCTAGATTGCGACCCTCGTGCTGGCGCGGCACCGACCAAGGCTCGAACCATAGGCGGCGCTGGATGGCCGTCGCAAACGTTCCACGGCCATCCAGCCTTATCTCTTTCTCGACATACGAATGGGGCTACTCGCTGGGGACTCCGCAAACGTTCGCGTTGATGGCGGGGATCGACGAGAGGTATTCGTAGATCGCGCGCAGGTCGTCGTCGCTCATTGTCTGGTAGACCGGCCACGGCATCACCTGCAGCAGCTGGCCGGGATGGTCGGGATCTTCTCCAGTGTGCATGACGTGCAGGAACTCCTTGGACGTGAGTCCCGCCGGCTTGCCGTTCTCCCACGGGGTGATATCGCGCGAGACGAAGGGGCCAAAGGTCTGCCCTCCATCCAGATAGCACGGCACGTTGACCTGCTTCGGCGCGCCGAGGAACGCGTAAGGATCGTGCGTATAGGGCGGCGCCGTATGGCAATCGTTGCAGCCGCCAACCGCGTTCACGAGATAGCTGCCGAGACCGACGCGCTCGCGATCTCTTCCCTTGAAGTTCAGATGAATGCCCTGGTCGTGGGCATAGTCGAGCCCGATTCTGACCCGCGAGTCGCCTTCATCGCGATCGCCGAAACGGCCTTGTTCGGCCGTGAGCACAGCTGCGCCCAGAGACCCGATGAAGAGGATCGTCGTCACAGCCGCAAATAGCTTGAATTTCATCAAATTCCCTCCTGTTGCGCGGCCATCTCTAGCACGACCGTTACGGAAGGAGGTAAGGGAAAAGCGGCAAAGCATTAAATAGGTCGTTCACCTTCAGTCTGTCGAACAGCGCGCTCGGAGTCGCTGGCGTCAACGCTGACTCCCACGTGTTGACGACGACCTTCGATCGCGCACTCCTGGCGTTTTACGCGAAAGCCGTCACGGCGCGAGCACATTCGCGCCCGCCTGATCGGCGGCGGCCCGGGTTGGGGCGAACTGAAGGGCATCGTCTTCGAGGAACTCGATCGACATCTCGCTCCGGGCCGCGAACGCTACAAAGCGTTGATGGCGGACTCCACGCAGGTGGAGTCGATTCAGCACGGCGCCGCGAAAGACGTGTCGGCGCGGATGGTCGCGGCCATCGAGATCGGCCGCGCCAAACCCTCGTTAGGCACCCTGGAGGCGATTGCGGCGGTGTTTGGAATGTCGCTGCGCGAGTTGCTGTCGGAGTGGTCGCAGCCGGCGTTTGCGAAACCGCCCGCAGCGGCCGACGACGTGCTGCACTAGGGCGCCAGGCTCAAGTCAAAGTAGCGCCGCCGCCGACGGTCCATCGGCGCAAGACCGTGCACCTTTCGCGATGGACATAGCCGGCCCGGCTGTCTCTCCTGTCCGAGTGACGGATCCCCCGATCGCTCGTCGGCTCTGCGCCCATCCCACCAGCCCGCGCGACCCGGTCGTCAGGCCGAATGGATGCCAAGCGTCCACGGAGGCGGATCACTGGCGGGAAAGGATTCGTACGATGCTTGATCGACAACGTCGCGGCCAGGCGCCTCGCCGCGATTAGCTCTGTTGCCGGACGCCGCGAGGGACTTCACCCGTTCATGGGTGGCCCCTACCGGAACGACGAGCACCTCACAGGCAGGATCGAGAACGACGCTCGACACGATCGCATCACGCGCATCCTCGGAGAACACGTTGCGTCGGAATCCGAGGACAAGCAAATCGGCTCGCAACACGCGCGTGATGTCAACGATTTCGTTCGCCACTGTCTTGGCTGCCCCGCCGTAGACCACCAGTTCGTGAATATCGTATGAACCGACAACCTCCGGAATCGCTCGACGGAGTTCGCGCAACGCACACTCAGCGTCGCGCCGGCTGTCGTGGGGTCGCGGCAACACGTGAAGAAACGTCAATCTCGCCTCTAACTTCAAGGCGAGTGAGACGGCATGCTTCAACGGCGATGGCGTCGCCACAGACGAGATGGCGCACACGATATGGCGGACGGTTGTCGGCCTGTTACCGCTGGCTGTGACCTTCGCTTCTGGCACGACGAGGACCGGACACGACGCCCCGGCGATCACCGCTCTTGCCGTGTGACCGAGGAGGAGCAACGGTCGTGGACGACGCGACGAACAACTTCCGACAACGATCAGATCGGACATGTGCTCGCGCGAATACAGCAAGATCTCGCTGCTTGGTACGCCATGTGCAACCGACATGTTGACGGGCAGCTGCCGATCGAGGAGCCCCTCCACCATTTGGCGGAGGTGTACCAGCAGATCGTCACGACGCGGCTTCAGCAATGTCGTCGCCTCCGCCGCCGCCTCGAGCACGTGCAGAACGTCAAGACGCGCACCATAGGCACCGGCCAATTCGATCGCGCGCGCGACAGCGGCGACCGAACACGATGAGAGGTCCGTTGCGCATAGCACATGCGTCAGAAGACTTCTCTGCTTTCTATCCTCCGGCATGATGACCCTCACGTCGCTGGCGCCGCGGGCGTCGCTGGCAACTACAACGTGATGGTGCAAGTCTGAATCCGATAGGGGCGCCAACGCTTCATTTGAAGCTCAAGGGGTGGCGGATGGCTTCGCACAACGCGCACGCGGGCGAGTGAAGGGCGCGCGCGCCGTGTAGTGAGGGCGAGTTGCTACGCAGCGGCGACGCGATTCCGGCCGCTCTCTTTTGCGTCGTAGAGCGCCGCGTCGGCCGCTCGCGCGAGCGCATCGAGGTCCCCGTACTCGCCTTCTTCGGGCTCGAAGGTCGCCATTCCGACCGAGACGGTCACGAGGCCGTGACCGCTCCCTGCACTTTCTTCGGCAACACGTTCAACCAACCGCTCCGCCGACGCGCGAACGGCGCCGAGCGACGTGTTGGGCGCGACAATCGCGAACTCGTCGCCGCCCCAGCGGGCCGCGAAGTCTGAGTGACGAAGTCCGCGTCTGATGCCATCGGCGACATGGCGAATGACTCGATCGCCCGCGGCGTGGCCATCTGTATCGTTCAACCAGGACGACGGCCGTCGCGAAAAGGACGTGATGTGTGTGAGCCGATCGGCCAGCAGTTGTGTGCACAACGGGACAGCGTCGCGAACCAGCCCGGCCTTACATTCGATCGTGAGAGCGCGGATACAGCATTCTTCTCTCGAGAGGGTGACCCATGACGAGCGTCGAGCTTCCCACCCATCCTGACGCGAGCGCCGCGCGGACGGCCGGCATCATGAAAGCGCTGGTCTACCACGGCCCCGGCCAGCGAGCGTTGGAGACCAGGCCCACGCCAACGATTCGCGAGAGCGGCGACGCGATCGTCCGCATTACCACCTCGACGATCTGCGGCACGGACTTGCATATCCTGAAGGGTGACGTTCCCAGCGTGGCGGCCGGCCGCATCCTCGGACATGAGGGTGTCGGTGTCATCGAGGCCATCGGCGCGGGTGTCTCCTCGTTTCACCCGGGGGATCGCGTCCTCATCTCCTGCATCACGGCGTGCGGGATCTGCGAGTTCTGCCGGAAGGGCATGCGGTCACACTGCCGTACCGGCGGCTGGATTCTCGGCAACATCATCGATGGCACCCAGGCCGAGTACGTCCGCATTCCTCACGCGGACACGAGCCTCTACCCGGTCGCGCGCGATCTTGATTCCGAAGCAGTCGTGCTGCTGAGCGACATCTTGCCGACCGCGTACGAATGCGGCGTGCTGAACGGCGAGATCACACCCGGTGATACCGTTGCGATCGTTGGCGCGGGGCCGATCGGACTCGCGGCGCTCCTCACCGCGCACCTGTATTCCCCGAGCGCGATCCTGCTCATCGACGTCGACGCCCATCGCCTCTCCATCGCAGAACGCTTCGGAGCGACGTCCGTGGTCAACAGCGCAAAAGAAGACGCCGTCGCGCGCGTGCTGGCGAGCACCGCTGGCGCCGGCGTGGATGTCGCGATCGAGGCAGTCGGTACGCCGGCGGCGTTCGACACCTGCCAATCCATCGTCGCCGCAGGTGGCCGCATCGCCAACATCGGGGTTCATGGCAGGCCGGTGCAGCTCAACCTCGACAAATTGTGGGATCGAAATATCACGCTCACGACGCGCCTGGTCGACACCGTGACGACCCCGTTGCTGCTCAAACTCGTCGCGGCGGGCAAGCTCCGTCCCGCAGGACTGGTGACGCATCGGTTCGGTCTCGACGACATCATGCAGGCCTACGACACCTTCGCCGATGCGGCCAGGACGTCTGCGCTCAAGGTCATCCTCAACGGCCGTGCCGCGGATTAGGGAAATCCCGGACCAGTTCGCCTGCGCCAGCCGCGGCGAGGCGGAACGCATCGCACGGTCGTCGGCCAGCCGCTCGAGAGTCGACCTGTGGTTCTCCGAGAGCCCGAACGCGTTTACGACGCTGGCGCGCTTCCGCGGAACCGCGCATTAGTCATCGAGCAGACGGGTCGTACCGGTCAGACGTGCCGCCGCTGACAGGGTTCCGAATGGCGCGGCTGTCGAAACGTGCCAAGACTGGTGCGTGAAATGGAGTGTCATGAATCACCACGTGGGCGTGTGGATCGATCATAAGAAGGCCGTCATCGTGTCCGTCGCGGCGGGTCAGGTGACCACCACAACGCTGGAGTCGGATGTCGGGCCGCACCCGCATTACTCGGGCTCTCAGGAGAGCGGCGGAGAGAAGAAGTACGAGGAGCGGCACACTCTGCGTCTCGACCGGTACTACGACGACGTCATCAGTCAGCTTGGGAAGCCCGATGCGCTTCTGCTCTTCGGGCCGGGCGAGGCCAAGCTGCAGCTCAAGGACCGTCTCGGCCGTTCCAGGGTCTCGTTCGAGAGCATTGTTGGCGTCGAGAGCGCCGACAAACTGACGGTTCGGCAGATTGTCGCGAAGGTGAAGGAACACTACGCGGTCGCCCGCTGACGAGCGGTAGGGCACGCGGCGCAACGCCGCCAGCAGGTAGAAACGTCAGAAGGGCGCCGGGCCTTCGGCGCGAAAGAACCAGCGTTTGGCGCATTCGGTCGCGCCCAGGTAAGCGATCACCAGGCCGGTGGCGGTGACCATCTCCACCATCGACAGCGGAACGAAACCGAACAGTGTCGACACGCGCCCCAAGAAAGGTGTCGCGAGGGCGAACGCTGTCGCGGCCATCGTTGTCGCCAGGAGCAGGTCGCTCGGCCGGCTGCGCCAGGCAGGTCCACGCGTGCGAAGCACCAGCACGACGCCGAGCTCGGTGAGCAGCGAGACGACGAACCACGTCGTCTGAAACGTGGCCTCGCCTGCATGGAACAGCAGCAGCAGCGCGGCGAAGGTGAGGAGGTCGAACGCGGAGCTGAGGAGTCCGAAGACGATCATGTAGCGGCGAATCTGTGTGATGTCCCAGCGTTGCGGGTGCGTCACGCGCCCGGCATCGACGCGGTCGGTCGAGATCGCCATCGACGGCACGTCGGAGAGAAAGTTGTTGAGCAGTATCTGCTTCGCGACCATCGGCAGGAACGGCAGCAGCGGCGCCGCGATCGCCATGCTGACCATGTTCCCGAAGTTCGCGCTCGTCGTAATCGAGATGTACTTGAGCGTGTTCGCGAACGTGCGCCGCCCGTCCACCACTCCCCTGCGGAGGACGTCGAGGTTGCGCTGCAACAGGATGATATCGGCGCTCTCGCGTGCGACGTCCACCGCCTGGTCCACCGAGATGCCGACGTCGGCCGCGTGCAGCGCCGGGGCGTCGTTGATGCCGTCCCCGAGATATCCGACCGAATGGCCCGTGCGTTGGAGTGCGCGGACGATCCGCTCCTTCTGCTGCGGATCGATCTCGGCGAAGAGGGACGTCTTTGGCGCCGCATGCCACAGCGCCTCGTCGTCGAGCGTCGCCAGCGCCTCGCCTGTGAGCATCGACATCGGGTCGAGCCCGACGGTCGCGGCGAGGTGTCCGGTCACGAAGCGGTTGTCCCCGGTAATGACCTTCACCTCGACGTTCAGCTTCGCGAGGTCGCCGAGCACGCGCGCGGCGTCGGCCTTGGGCGGGTCCAGGAAGAGCAGGAAGCCCGCGAACACCATCTCCGCCTCGTCATCGCGTTTATAGCTCTTCTGCGCCACCACGGCGCGCGTCGCGATCGCGAGCACACGGAAACCCGCCTTGCCCTTCGCCTCGTAGTAAGCGGAGAGGTCGGCCGTGATGGCGTTCGTCAGCGCCGACACGGCACCGTCGCGCTCCACGCTGGTGCACACCGACAGCACATTCAGGAACGCGCCCTTGGTCACGACGAGGTGGCGCTCGGCGCTGCCGTCCTCAGCCACCACGATCGTCAGGCGCTTCCGCAGGAAATCGTAGGGAATCTCGTCGATCTTGCCGTGGCCGGCGGTCGAGAGCCCTGCGTGTTCCCCGGCCAGGACGATCGCCGCGTCGATGGGGTTGTCGATCCCCGTCTCAAACGCCGCGTTGAGGAACGCGAGTTGCCGGACGGCGGCCGACGTGCGGCCGTTCGGATCCACGGCGTCGGCGAGAACGATCGTCCCTGCGGTCAGCGTGCCGGTCTTGTCAGTGCACAGGACATTCATGCTCCCGAGGTTTTCGATCGCATCCAGGCGTCGCACGATCACGCCCTGCTGGCCCATCGCTCTGGCGCCGGCGGAGAGCGTGACGCTGACGATCGCGGGCAGCAACTCCGGCGAGAGGCCGACGGCGAGCGCTACCGAGAAGAGGAGCGACTCGATCAGCGGACGGTGAAGCAGGAGGTTCACCGTCAGCACGAACAGGACGATGGCGATCATCGCCCGGATCAACAGGTAGCCGAAATGCCGGAGCCCGTGCGCGAAGTCCGTTTCGGGCTCGCGCGCGCGCAGCCGCGCGGCGATCGCTCCGAACACGGTTCGCTGCCCCGTCTCGACGACGACGACCCTCGCCGTGCCGCTGCGCACCGACGCGCCGAGGAACACGACGTTCGTCCGCCGAGCGAGCGGCGTATCGGCCGGGACGACCCCCGCCTGCTTCTCCACCGGGAACGACTCACCGGTCATGCTCGCCTCGCTGACGAGGAAGTCGCTCGCCTCGAGGATCCGTCCGTCGGCGGGAATCAGGTTGCCTGCCGAGAGCACGACGACGTCACCGGGCACAAGGGTGTCGGCATGCACCGTGCGTTCGACGCCGTCACGGACGACGCGGCAGACGAGCGCGAGTCGCTTCTTCAGCTCCTCGACCGCCGCGGAGGCGCGGTACTCCTGATAGAAGCCGAGGAGCGAGGACCCGATCACGATCGCGAGGATGATGCCCGCGTCCACCCACTCAAAGAGGGTGAGCGAGACGACGGCGGCGAAGATCAATATGAGGACGAGAGGGCTCCCGACCTGCCTCCAGAGCAGGCGCAGCGGACCGAGACGCTGCGCATCCTCGACGCTGTTCGGACCGACGAGGGCCAGCCGCTCGGCGGCACACGTCGCCGTGAGCCCGTTCGGGCCCGAGCCAAGCGATGCGCTGACGTCGTCCGCTGCGCGGCTCCAGTACGGGGTGGTCGTGTCAGGGGCGTTCACCGGCTGGGAAGCTCCTTGATCGCCTTCACGCCGGTGTTCGCGTCCGACGCAACACGCGAGAGGACAACACCAATCGCCAGTTGTATCTGTGGACCGGGCCATCATCGTCGCGGTCCTTAATGCATAGCCACAGGATTCCGTGATCGGATGACGGGTTTCCGGCAGGATCGCCCGCGGGCCTCGCCTGATCGTGGGCTCGGGGATTGACGCCAGTGGCATGCTCCGAGACGTGTGGCGAGATGCAGGCACTCACCGTCACGGCCGGCGAAGACGGTGGTTGGGACGACGACGCAAATCCTGGCGGTTTCGCCGCACGGCAACCGATGCTTCCACCAGGTCGCCGCGCCTGCCGCAGCACTGAACGATCAGAACTTCAAACGAGGTGCCGACGTGGACGACGCGAGGAACGCTTCATGTTGAAGCTGAAGGAGTGGCGGATGGCTTCGCACAACGGGGAAAG
>JADMIO011545417.1_pt1 | contig 22507 bp, 16 predicted proteins | sample 8958161 | NCBI WGS metagenome assembly JADMIO01 (sample SAMN16585339, study PRJNA669376) | soil metagenome | isolation source: Crop rotation soil | place: USA: Cullars Rotation, Alabama | collected 2011 | reverse complement strand
CCAGAGGCTCTTGACCTTGCGCGATATTCCCTTGCCATTCCCTCTCCTCGGGGGAGAGGGTTAGGGTGAGGGCGAGCCTAAAATCACGACTTTGCTAAACGTCAAAATCGCGCCGCCAAAGAAAGATCAAAATTTCAGCCCTGCGCTTATTTCTTCTTCTTTGTCGCGTCCGGAACAGTGGTTGGCGCTTTTTCAGGCGCTGGATCGGCGACTTTCAATTTGTCTTTGTCTTTATCCTTGTCCTTCTCATTCGTAAGGCTCGGCGCCGGGGCACTCTTGTTCAAATCGGCCAGAATTTCCTCGGTCAGGTCTTTCATCCCGGAATTAAACAAAATGAAAGGCGTCTGATTCATGCTGTCGGCCGAGGTGTCGAGAATGAGATTGTAGGTCCCAATCTTGGCTTTCGCGTTAACGACTTCGCGGATTTCCGCGACAATTCGATCGCGCATGCGGCGTTTCTGGTCATCCAGGTTGGTTTGCGTGGTGCGGCGAAAGGTCTGGATGCTTTTTTCCAAATCCTGGATTTCCGTCACCTTCGTTTCAGCCGCTTTTTTTCGTTTGTCCCGTTCCTCGGAGGAAACAGCCTGGTCGTTTGCCCCTTCGATGGCTTTTTTATAATCCTCGTTGGCCTTCTGATAGTCGTCGATCATCCCTTTGAGGACTTTCTCGGAGTCAGTGGCATGTTCGCGGATCTGGCCGTCGGCTTGTTTCGTTTTGTAATAGCCTTCGAATAGTTTTTTCAAGTCCACCGTTCCGAATTTGGGCGCGGTCTGAGCTTGCACCGGAGTGCATAGGACAAAACAGGCCAGGGAAGAGGCAGCGAGAGAACCAATAATGGAATTTAATTTCATGTGCTTTTGTGCTTAAACCAAACCGGACTAATAATCGCGCGTGAAGCCGACGCTGAACTGAAAGCGACCGCTGCCGCTGATATTGGGATCGTGGTGGAAGGGAATGCCGTAATCAAGCCGCAATGGGCCCAAACGCGGAATGTTAAGCCGGATGCCAACTCCGTAGTTGTCATCGAAAGCTCGCTGTTCCGGCCGTGTTCTGAAGCTGTAGGCATTCTCGAAAACATTACCGATGTCATAGAAAAGGGCAAAGCGCAAGCGCTCAATAATGGGGATGCTGTACTCCACAGACCCAAAATAGAACGTCCGACCGCCAATCGGCTCGCCATCTTCGTGCGGTCCAACCTCGCGATATCGGAAACCGCGCAAGGTGCTAACACCTCCGAGGAAATAGCGATCAAAGAGCGGCACCGTCGGGCTGCGGCCGTAATTATCAACGACCCCCGAGCGCCCTTCCACTTCCCAAACGTGCCCTTCAAAAAATCCCGGAAAGAACCATTTCGAGCGCAACTCCACCTTATAAAAATCCGCCTGAGCGCCGAGAGGACCGCCCGCGAGTTCCGTGATCAGCTCAGTCCGCGTGCCTCGATTGGGGAGCAGAGCGCTGTTCCGAGTGTCAAAGGCCAGCGATGTCCCGATTTTTGAGACCAGGCGGTCGCGCGGTTCCTGCTGGATCGTTTTCGGAGCGGTCAGTGTGACGTTGTGCAGCCCCAGGTTTTCCATCGTGTACGAGACGGAACCAATCAGATTATGCGGAAAAGCGCGGGTCAAGCTGACGCGTCCGCCCGTCTGGCTTAGGTCATACAAATCGCTGAAATAATTGAGTTCGCTATGGTAGAGATCAACACCCAAGGCCAGACGCCGGTTCAGGAACCAAGGCTCAGTAAATGAAAGTTGATAATCCTTCCGTTGCAAACCGATCGTGGCCCCGATGCGCAATTTCTGACCGCCACCGCGGAAGTAGGGAGGATGGAACAAATCAAAATTGCCCTCGCGATATCCGACGAACCCGAAAAGGCTGTCAATGGAACTAAAGCCAGCGCCCAATTCCACGTGACCGGTGGAGCCTTCTTCAAGATCAATGATTAAATTCTTGCGGTTCGGAACGTCCGTCGGGTCGGTCTCGGTTTCAACCTTATCGAAGTAGCCCATCTGTTCGAGGCGGCTCTTGCTCACCTTCACGCGGACCATGTCGAACGTTTCGCCCGGCGAGACGGCCAATTCGCGTCGAATGACCTTGTCCTTCGTTTTGACATTTCCCTTGATCTCGATCTTTTCGATAAAGGACTTTCCTTTGTCCTCATCTTCGACCTGGTAGACGATATCCATCGTTCCGGTGTCGGTATTGGGGGCTTTGATCGGATGGACGAACGTATCGATGAATCCTTTGGAGCCGTAAAAATCGCGGATGGCGTCAACGTCGGCCGTCAGCCCCTTGGGTGTAAAAATCTGTCCAGGCACCATTTTGGGACGAACCCTCTTCCCCTCCGAAATAATTCCCTGCAAGATGTCATTCGTGGTAAACAGGGTGTTCCCTTTGAATTGAACGGCGCCGACGCGGTACTGGCGTCCTTCATTCACGAAGATTCGCACGACCATCCGGCGTGGATTGATGTAGTCGAACTGCACATCTTTGATCTCAAAATCGATGTACCCTTCGTTCTGGTAGAATTCGGCCAGCTTTTCTTTATCTTCGTCGAATTGCTCATCCTTGACGACACCGCCCCCGGTGATCCACGAAAACATCCAGTATTTTCGCGTCTTGATTTTGTGCCGCAGTTTTCGCTGGGTAAATTTCTCGGCGCCGACAAATTCCACGCGTTCGATTTTTACCTTGGGACTTTCGGTGATCTCAAAAGTGACGGTCCCACGTCCGGCTTGCTCATCGATAATCGGATGATACTTAACCTCGGTTTTTTGGTAACCGACTTTCTGGTACATCTTCTTCAGTTCCTGAGAATCGGCGAAGAGCTTGCGCTCATCAAGCGGTTCACCGATTTTCGAGGTGACTTTCTTCAGAAGTTTGGCGCGCGTGTACTTCTTGTTTCCTTCAAATTTGACCTCGGAAAGCACCGGTTTGCCCTGGACGAAATAGACGAGCTTGATCCCTTTATCGCCAGGCTCGAGCGCCACCTTGATGTTATAAAAATAACCGGTGGAATAGAGACTGCGCACGTCATCGTCGACGCTGGTTTTGGTGTAGGTATCGCCTTCTTTGACCCGGATGTTCGCGCGCACCAGATCGTCGCTTGCCGCCGGCGGGCCCACATGGCGGATTTCGATCTTTTGGACCGTGTCGCCAACTTGTGCGTGGGAGGAGAGGCTCAGGCAGCCCAAAGCTACCAGCAGAGCGCAAAATAGGCGGGGACTCAATTTCATCGGTTTACTAAGCGGCTAATGCTCGCTGGGAACATCTTCGGCGCTGACTTTGGCGGCGCTTTCGAAGCGCGTATAGCCTTTGAGGAACGTGAGATGCACGTCTCCGGTGGGGCCATTCCGTTGTTTGGCGATCAGCAAGTTCACTGGAATAGCTTCCAATTCCCCGCCGCCATCCTCGTCATCACTTGATTTTTCGGCATCCGGCTTGTAGAGCAGACATACCAGATCCGCATCTTGTTCAATCGCGCCCGATTCACGCAGGTCAGACAACCGCGGTTTGCGGCTTTTGTCTTTTTCCAATTCGCGATTCAACTGGCTCAATATGATCACGGGGACGTTGAGTTCTTTTGCCAAAGCTTTGATGCCGTTGGAAATCTCGGCGATTTCCTGCTGCCGGTTTTCAACTCGCCGCGAAGTAGAATTGAGCAACTGTAAGTAGTCAATCACAAATAGCTTGATGCCATGCTGTTGGAACATGCGGCGGGCTTTGGCCCGAAGTTGCAGAATCGACAAGCCCGAACTGTCGTCAATGAACAACGGCGCGTTGGCCAATTTGCCTGCCGAGCCGGTCAGTTTCGGAAAGTCTCGTTCCGCCAAAAATCCGTCGCGAATATTGCGCAGGTTTACCCGCGAGCGCGAACAGAGCATGCGCAACACGAGCGACTCGGAGGTCATTTCCAAACTGAAGACTCCGACCGGCAATTTCTGATCAATGGCAACGGCTTCCGCGATGTTCATCGCCAGCGATGTTTTCCCCATGCTCGGCCGGGCCGCGATCACGATCATTTCTCCGCCGTGCAAGCCACTGGTCATCTTATCGAGGTCCGCGAAGCCAGTGCCGACCCCGGTCAGCATCCCTTGACGCTGATGGAATTCCTCGATGGTATTGATGGCCTTGTGGACGAGCTCCTTGATCGTGCGGGAGCTCGATTCAACGCGTTCTTCGCTGATCCGGAGAACGTCCCGCTCCACTTCGTCGAGGAGGCCATCCACCTCTCCTTCGTGCTCGTAAACACGTCCCACGGCCGACGTGCAGGTGTGGATCATTTTGCGCAAGATATGTTTCTCACGCACGATCTCGACGTAATACTCCAGATTGGCCGCCGATGGGACGGCATCGGGAAGAGCCGCGAGGTAGGAAAGCCCGCCAATTGCCTCCAATTGATTCGCATCCTTCAGGCGTTGCTGAACGGTAATGAGATCAATGGCGTGCTTTTCATCATACATCTCCGCCAGCACGTCGAATAAATACTGGTGCCGCAAATCGTAAAAGACGCTGCTTCCGCTGCGAAATTTCTCGATGCAGTGGCCGAGACATTCGTTGGGCGCCAACAGGATGCAGCCCAGCACACCCTGCTCGGCTTCCAGCGAGTGCGGCGGCAAACGATCCACGGACTGGGCAGAGGGCAGCCCGGCGGTGGCTGACCTTTTCCGGCGTTTCTGCAAATCCACTGCTCCGTCGTCGGCATTCAAACTATCGATCATGATGGACAGAAGAAAACGGCAAATACCCCATCGAAGCGAGGAGTACTTTGAGAAAACAGATCACAAGCTTTTCACCGGTTATTCACAGGAACCGGTTCAATCCCGCTTTGAGAGACGTTCAAAGCCGTCTGCAAGGGCAGACGCCTCTAAACCGTTGTCCCCGCTTATCAATCACGTGTTGAAAAGAAGGCAGTTTCGTCCTCGAACGCAGCATTTTTATGGAGTGCGGTGGCAAAGCGCAGCGGCGACACCGCTTTTCGGAGGGGTTGGTAAGGCAGTCCCTAACGGATCACCTCGGAATAACCGGCAGCAACAAATGTGAAGGATGTTCCGCGTCGTGGTAAATCGTTTGCTTGGCGGTTAACAGCTCTGTGTCGGTGCCAAATGGAAGACCGCTGTTCGGGTTCCGATCGAACCGGGGGAAATTGCTGCTTGAAACTTCGACGCGAACGCGATGTCCGGTCTGGAACACGTTGCTCGTCACCCACAAATCGATTTCGTACCGTTCAATTGTTCCGGGTTCGAGCAGTTTTGGTCGATCCGTCCCCTCGCGAAAACGAGCGCGAATGATACCATCGCAGAGATTGTAGGCCTTCCCATCCGGATAAACATCGACGAGCTTGGCCGTAAAATCGGTATCGCGCGCCGAGGACGCCGCGTGCAAGACCAGCTTGACCGGACCTGTCACCTCGATTGGCTTATCGAGCGGGGCCGTCGAATAAACCAGCACATCCTCCCGCTCCTCGATTTTCGTCTGGTCGTAGGGTCCCGCGGTTGCGCCGACGAGATTATTCCCGCCAGTGCTCGGCACCGGATTATTAGCGTCGTAGGTAAATGTATCAGCCCGTTCTACGGCCGGCTTATCCAGAGATAATTTGCCAGCTCCCTGCGACGAATTCGCACCGCTCGTTCCGTGGAGATAAACTTCCGTGAAATGGGTTCGCTTTAAGGGCCATTCGCTCTCACCGCGCCATCGATTTTCACCCATCACAAAAATATAATAAGCTGGCCAATCCTGCACCCCCGTATCGTGTCCCTTCAACCAATACTCAAACCACTGAAATTGCAGTTTGCCTAAATCCAGTTTTGCCTCCGGCCCAAAATCCAACTGACCCGCTTTTTGCGTCCCGACACCATGAGTCCAGGGTCCCATGACGACGAATTGGTTCCGTCGCATCGCACGATCCCGCGATTCCTCCCGCACATGCTTCACCAGATCGATGGTCGTTTTGGAAAAAATATCGTACCACCCGCCCACGTTCAGAATCGGAACCGTCACGTCGCGATACGCATGCTGAATGCCGCGTTGTTTCCAGTAATCGTCGTACGAATTGTGCGCGACCCAGTCGGCCAGGAAAAACACTTTGGTATCAAATTGGTCGGCAAAACTGCGCAGGGGTAGATGCCGATACGCGGCCTGAAGTTTTTCGGGCGAGAGCTGAACCCCGCCGACACCGGTCCCCCAGCCCATTTGCAGCCCGAGTTGAAAGGCGCCGCCTGGATAGGCAATGTCATCGAAGACATCGCCAAACGGCACCACCGGCACCATGCATTTTAAGAAATGGCTCGCACGGGGCGCGGAAGCCCATTGCGTCCAGCCGACATACGACCCGCCGGTCGTGCCAATCTCGCCGTTGCACCAGGATTGTTTGCCGACCCATTCCTGGGTGTCGAAACCGTCCTCGGGATCATAACGAAACGGATCCCATTGTCCTTCCGATTTGCCTCGTCCACGACAGTCCTCGGCCACCAGTGCGTAACCTGCGGCGGTGTAACGCTTCGCGTCACCCCATTTTTCGTCCGGTTTCCCATAGGGCGTGCGCATCAAGATGACCGGAAAACGCCCCTCCCCTTTCGGCCGGTAAACATTCGCCGCCAATTTTGTCTGGTCCCGCATCGAAATTTTTACGTCCCCTTCGAAAACGAATTCGACCGGTTCCGCTGAAAACCCTCGTACCGCCGTTCCCAGCAGGAGTAGGCAGCAAAATTTCGACTTCCACGAAAAATATGAGCGCATGCGAGCGATTCTACCGCCCTCGACCCAAGATGACCAGAAGAACGCCACCTTGTGCGTCAAAGTTTGGCGGTCGTCTCCACCCAGCGGGCGAGGAGCCAGAGGACGTCGGAAAGACGATTCAAATAGATGACAATTTCCGGATTGTTTAATTTATCCTCGGGGATGAGCGCCGTCACGCAACGTTCGGCACGGCGGCAAGTGACGCGGGCCCAATCCAGCGTCGCAGCGCCCAATGTTGCGCCTGGGGTAGCCCATCCCTTGAACGAGATCTGTCGCGATTCGAGTTCGGCCGCCAGGACATCGAGCTTCCTGGTGAGATCGGCCGTCACGACAACAAACCCATCCTTCAGATAGCGTTCGCGATCTTCGGGAAGAGTCGCGAGGTCACCCATCACAGTAATCAAATCTTTTTGGACGAGAAGGAGATTGTCGGTAACAAAAGCATCTGTCGCGCTGGCGCGAGCGAGACCAAGCGCGACGTTCAATTCGTCAATGGAACCGCCCGCCTCGATCCGCGGATCGGATTTCGGGACGCGACGGTTGTACATCAGCGAAGTTTCTCCCGAATCCCCTTTCCTGGTGACAATACTCATTCGTTTGCATTACCGCGCTCGGCCTCGGTTTGAAAGTAGAAACCCACGGTGAGTGCCGAAAAGAATCCGCTTGAATGAGTTCGGCAAATCCTTCACGACAGGAGTATGCCCGTTTCATCGCATGGCGACTATACGATCGATGATGACCTTCTCCGAATCGATTGGCCTCGGGTCCACTCCTGGCTTTCATCGTCATATTGGTCTCCCGGCATACCGCAAGATCGAATCGAGAAAGCGGCGCGCCATTCGGCCTTGGTGCTAAGTGCCTACTTCGGCGCCGAACAAGTGGGCTTCCTGCGCGTGGTCTCGGATTGCGTGCGATTCGCGTATCTGTGCGATGTATGGGTGGACCAGGCGCATCGGGGACGAGGATTGGCTCGGACGATGGTGCGGCGCGCGCTCGAACACGAGGACTTCCAGACGACCCGGTGGTATCTGGCCACTTTGGATGCCCACGGCGTTTATAAAGAGATTGGATTCGAACCGCTCCCCGAGCCCGAACGTTGGATGATGAGAAATCCGGCCCGCCGGCTGTAAGGTGCTGTTTGATCAAGCCAGCGCAAAAACGGTGTTACGCCGACCGATCCGCATTAGGGAGACCGCGCTCTCAAGAAAAATCGATTCGTATTGGGGGCGGTGATTTGCAGGTCATTCGTCAACACCGTGTTTTGGTTCGTCAGGTACGGCGTCCACGCTTTCAGGTCCGAAGACCCTTCAATCACCAGCGTCTGGCCAGCGTCGCTCAGGATTCTGAATTTTACCGTCCGGTCAGGGGACCGGCTTAAAGACCGCCAATCAAAACGCAACCCTCCAGCGGGCGGAGCCGCAGATTGCTTCGGAGTGAGCAAGAACGCCGACGGTTGGCCGTTGAAAAGGCCGTTCCCCGCAATCTGTCCGGCATCGTTAATAGCGACAGCTTCCAGCAACGTCCAACCACTGTTGCCCGGCAAAAGATCCACTAAATTAGAGCCTTTGCCATTGGCGTAAATAAAGGCGCCTTGGTTGGCCGCGTTGTCGTAAAAGCTGCCGACTACGACCCCGGTATTATTGATGGCCAGACCACGGCTCGACGCCCACGAATTCGGAAGCGATAACGCCTGGATTCCAGTGGCGGCACTCCACATGAATGCCCGGCTGCCACCATTTCCGCCATAGGACACACCAGTCACCGCGCCCCGATCGTTGAGGGCGCGCGCTTCGCTCGAGTCGTTATTTACCAGCGCATTAATATTGGTGAGTTGAACTGTGTTCCAGGCAAAGAATCCGGTTTGCGTCACCCCAATGCTGGTCCAGCCAGCGAATTGGCCGGATGAATTGATTGCGTTCGGAAAGTACGCGGGAGAAGTGAAATCTGATCCGCCAATCATTCTCATGCCGATCCCCTGCCCCCACGTAAACCCGCGACGAATTCCAAACGGCAGCGTCGTGCTCAATCCGACAACCACACCTGAATTATTGATTCCGGAGGGTTGTGTGATCTTCCCGCCCAAAGTCCCCAAATCCAAAAGCGCCTCACCCGCCTTGAAGAGAAAACCACGGTTGGTGGCGCCGTCCGCGCTCGAACTGACTCCGACCACAAGGCCGAAATCGTTTACGGCCGTTGCGTAGCTCTGGGCTGTGCCCGGCAGCAAGCCTAAGGACGTGGCTTGGCCATTTGTTTGCCAAAGCATCGCTTGCACTTTGCCATCCACTAGCGCCGAACCGACAGAAATCCCCTGTTGATTAAGCGCGGCCACGCTCGAGGAATTACCTTGCAGGCCGACAATGGAGTAGGCGCCGCCCAATTGCAATGGCGCGGATACGGTCAGATGCAGCGGCGCGGACGTCCAGCTCAAGCCCGAGAAATCGAAACCAACCGCTCTGAGAAAATGTTCGCCTACTGTCGCATTCCGCCAGGTGAACGTGTAGGGCGGAGCAAAAAGATTCGTCAGGATCGTATTGAAATCATAAACGTCAATCCGGGAGAGAAGACCATTCGTCGGCCAAAGCACCTGTAAAGCAACCTGTATATTGGTGCCGGCGTTCCAGGTCGAGTCTCCTGCCGGCGACAAAAAGACAACTTCGGGAAGCCGCGCTGCTGCCCGCACTTGAACAAATGCCGTCGAGGTCGCCCGGACATCGCCCGAATCATCGAGCGCCACCGCATAATATCCGTAGAATCCCGCCGGAACATTGCTCACGACGATTGAATATGGCGGAGCTTTTACTTCGCCCAGTTTTTGAGTCCCTTGCCAGAAAGTGACGCTCTCCACATTTCCATCCGTGTCCGAAGCGTTCGCGGTCAAAGTTATCTTGGCCGGTGCGTCATAGGAGGAGTTGTCAATTGGACTCAATAATTGAATCGTAGGTGGAGCATTGCTCAGGCGCAGTCCGACAATCAGGCCGCTGACATTATTAATTGGATTTGGGTCTGTCTCGACCGCTTGGATGAAACTCCGATTGGTCAGGGTCAAACTGCCGTTGCACTGCAAGGTTAACGTCATTTGCGCGCTCTCACCATTGGTTAGCGTTCCCAGCGCGAAAACTACATTGGCCGAGCCAGCGGCATCCGAGTTGACGCTCCAACTTCCATGATCCGACTGGGCCGATACGAATTCTTGTCCCACCAACAGTGGACAAATGACGCGCACGCCCGTCGCCGCGGATGGACCGGCATTCTGAGCGAGGAGGTGAATGGACACTGGCCGGCCTTGCACCGCGCCGCGCGCCGTTTGCGATAGGATCAGATTGGCGTTCCGCGTCTTGAATTCCTCCCCATTCAATGATACGACGACGCTATTATCGCTCGTGTCGAAGTCTCCATTGTTCGGCGCTTGGATGAGGACCGCACCGGCAAAAGCGGCTTGGGCATCAACAATCAAATCCGCCTCTGTGGCCGCGCCGGCGGCCAGGCCAGTCAGAGAAGCCGCGGCCAGCACCGATGCCGAATTGGTTGGAGTGACGCTGATGCCAAAGGCGGCGTTCGAGAGAGCTCCTCTATTCTCAACTCTCACCCGCAACAATACCTTTGCCCCGATTTGCCGCCAACTCTCGAACTCGAGATGCAGGTCCGGCCTCGACGTCACGAGCGACGCCACATTATTTGCCGGATTTGCATCGGTGATTTCCACGCGCGCGAACAACGTCAGGCCGGCCTTTCCAAAGCCACGCGGCACTCCGAAACGGAAAGCGACCTTGTCTCCGGGCGCCAGCACAGAAGCCAGGTTTGTTTCACCAATCAGACTTCCTCCAGCCTGTGGGTCACCGGAATAAAACCTTACGGGAATGTTCGTAACCGTTAAATCACCGCTGTTGTTGATCGATCCTTCGATCAGAACGGCCTCTCCTGGCGCGGGATTGGCCCGAGTCAATTTCAGGCTTTCGGGAATGAAGGCGACATCAGTCTTCAGGCGATATTGCAACAATGCCAAATCTGTTCGCGGCGCCTCGACTCGCGCGTAGGCGGCCAAAAGAGTGTCGTCCGCCCGCCATGCGATCGTGGGTGCTTCTTCGACAGCCCGGTCTGCCGTCACTTGCGCGCGCTGGCTCCAGGTTTTTGTCACCGGATCATAAAAATGAACCCACAAATCAGCTCCCGCCGCGGATGAATCCGGCCATGCCACCGCCAAGGCGCCTTTGCTATTCCGCGCCAGTTGAAACTGGGCGGCGGACGAGGAATACTCTCCTTTTCGGATTACCTGTCGGGCACTGAAATCAAAATTCCTCACCATCGAAAGCTCATCGTTTTTCAACCAGACCAGTTGGGCTTCGGAATTGTTGTAGACGAGCTTTGGATTATCATCGGGCAGGTTATCGGAAGTCAGCCGCTGAAGAGGGCGCCAGGTCCCGCCGCTGTTAACGAGCAGGTACAACTCACGGTCCGCGTACGTGCGCAAATCACCATCGGTATCGGCCGAAAGAACAACCGCGGCTCCGGCGCCGTCGCTGGCCAGGTCGTAAGATAACACTGGAAAATCCACGGTGGCCGCCAACACGGGCGCGCTCCAGGCATTACCGCTGAATTCCGCGTACCAAATTTGCGTGGGAGAATTGGTGTTTCCCATCAAATCGTTCGAAGCGCGGCGGAGCCAGGTTAGGCAGATCTTCGCTCCAGAGCGCGCGAGCCGGGGCGCGAAATCCGCGAAAGCATTCGTGGTCAGGTTCAAAAAGCCCTTCCAAACATGTTGCTGGCCATCGTAAGTGGCCGTCGAAATCTCCAGGCTCGCGGCTACGTCCGATAGCGACGCGTTTGTCGGAAAGGCGCGGCTTTCATTCACCCACGCAGCCATGTATGAGCCATTTTCATCCAATGGCACCATTACCGGATCGAAATCGGCCGTCCCGTCATCTTGAATGGCCTGAGGATTGGTCCAAACCGAGCCATTATAACTGGAGAAGACGACTTCCGAACGGTTGATGGCTGAGCGATTGGTGGCATCTTGCAGCCAGACCAAAGCCGTTCCCGCGCCCGACGCCGCCAAATGCGGCTGCGGCAAGGGATTTATCTGCGACTGCAAAATGGCCGCGTTTGAACCACTCGAATTCGTACTGAGCAAATGAAGGCCCGGCTCAAGAGCGCGCGGAAAGAAGCGGGCGTAGTCTGGACTCTCCAAATAATCTCTCGCCATCAGGAGGCTGGAGCCTTCTGAAAACCACTGGCCTCCCACCAAAGTCCACGTGCTGTCCAGAACCTTGGTTTCACCCACCTGAAACCAGAGCGCATAATATTTCACCGATCCGGTGAGATTGAAATCGAGATGCTTTAATAACGGCGGGTCCGGCGTTTGAAATTCCGCGCGTGCAGTGCCGCTCAACGTCCCCGCCACCGATCCGACCAACAACGTGGCGAAAACCGTTCCCTGCGCGTTCACGGTCACGTTCAGGGAATTGTTCATCTTGGGCGGATCCAGGGAGGTAACCTGCCCTTGCGCTGTCACGCTCACGCTCAAACTGGCCGTCAGAAACGTCGGTGGCAACGGCCAGAGCGGAACTACACCGCCGACCGCCAACCCCGCGCCGCCGCCGAGGTTCAGCTTCAAATCCCAATCGCCCCAGTCCGTCTCGCCGAATTGCCGGGTCCCCATCAGGTTAGGAATAAATTTTGCCTGAAATCCGCCTAAATCGATCGAGCCTTCTCCTTTGTTGTCGGTATTAACCAGCGCTTGCCCGGTTGAAAAAACGGTGCAATCCACATCCGGCACCATGGAAAGATCGAATGCTTTCCCTCCGAAAATAGCCACTGTATCTGGAATGGTCCCTCCACTGACACCCGCTTGATTGAAAAATGTCAGCTTCAACGGACTCGCTAATATGTAGCGCAGCGATGCCCCGGAAGTGTCCAGCTTGAAAACGGCCTGTGGAGAGATGGGGTTTCCCATGACCTTTATTTTCCCGTCCGCTTCGGCTGACTTCTTTGTTCCGGATGATGCATACGCTTTCAATCGCCCGCCCGGGCCAAAATCGCGGCCGACATTCAAAACCACCCTGGCTTCGTTTCCCGAGGCCGCGACGGTTCGCGTCTGCTTCGGCGTGATAAAGGTTACCAGCCCGGGTCGCGCTTTGCCCCATGAAACAGCCGCGGTGAATTCAACGTCCAAATCAACCTGATCGAGAAAATGGGCCCCATCCCCGTACCGATTTTGGATCGTGATCGTAATTGGAGTTTGGTCCTGGTTCGTGTCAATCTGATCGCATGGGATACCGTTCGTTAAACAGGGCGCGGGATTATTCGTGTTTTTGAAATCCCACGGGTCCCGCAAATCGTTCGTCAGTTCGTCGATGCGGATGCCCGGCTGGAGCACGAAATCATGGATGGTCCGGCTGTTCAGCGGCACACTCACTCCTTCTCGCACGCTCAAATACGCGTTCGCGCTGGCCGCCGCCGCCGCGAACCCTTGCTTCAAACCCGTGACCAAATAATGCCCGGTATCATCGGTTGAGGCTCCCTTGTCAGCAATCTGCACCGCCGCTCCGGCAATGCCGTCACCGGTAACTGCATCCAATACCGCTCCTTCGACTGAACCCTGGGCGGTCAGATCAAGGTTGAGGGTCACTGAAATATTCGCGCAGTCGGTCGTTGGAATGTGAACGCTGGTCTCGAAAACGCTGTAATCGACCTTTGAAAACGTCACCGTCGCATCACCCGGCGTCAGTTGGTTCATCTGAAAATGGCCCAACGCGTCTGTGACCGTCGACTTCCCCTGGACCTGAACCGTTGCTCCCGCCAGAGCCGCGCCGCTCTGACCCGTAACTTGTCCGGAGATGCAACCATTGGCGGCCGGCACGAAAAGTTGCATCAATTTTACCGGCGTCAAACTGGAATACTCGTTTGTGCGCAAGTTCTGGCGGGCGGCAACGGAATAGTTGGTGTTGAACCGATGCCAACCCCACCCCCAAAGCGACCCATCCGCTTTCAAACCGAGGCTGAAATCCGCTCCAGCATCAACAGCTATCCAGTCGTTGTCCGAACTGATGGGGACGAATGGGCTGGTAAAGCTATCGATGCTCGAGCCGTTCCCCAAGTCCCCATGATAGTTATACCCGTATGACCAAAGAGTGCCGTCGGTTTTAATTCCCAGAATATGACCAGCGCGCCCTGCGGCCAGGCGAAAGCCGCTGCCGATATTAGCCGAAACCAATTGACCATATTCCAGTTCGGCTACGTTCGTGTCCGAATTCATGCTGGTCGTTGTCGCCGCCAGCCGGATCCCATCCGCGTAAACGCACGTTCCTTTCTCAGTGGTTGTGACCTGAACCGTACTGCCTGCGACGGAATCGTGGTCTATGGCCGCCACACTTTCATCAAAGTCATCGTCCTGCAACGAGGAGGAGATCGGTAAAGTACGCCCGGGATTATTCGGGTCCGGTTTGGTCCGTGGTGTGCAAGCCAAGTCGCCAAAGAACTGCCACTTCCTCGTCAGAGGAATCTTACGGATGGCGTTCGTATAGAATGTCCCATTGGCATTGAACGCCAAAATCGTTCTCGGCTGAACGGCCAAATCAAAAATACCACGCCAGATACCTGCGTTCTCCACCCGAAAAGCCGTGTTCGTCGCCGGGCCCACGATAGTTCCATCGATGGCATACACATTCCGATACATGCGTGGCTGGTACACGGATAGCCACAATGGCTTGGATGAAAGGACATTAAAATTCCATGGGCGCAGGTCAATTCCGCCCGCCAATACGCCATCGAAATTATAGCCCCACCCGAAAAGTCCTCCGCCGCCATCGATCACGTAAGTATTTCCCTGCGACGGCCAAACCGACGCCCAGCTTCCGGGTGCGCCCGCGCGAAGCAGGCCATTCGTCAGCGGCGGCAAACTGAAATTGGCCCCGTAACTGCCATCTCCAACCCACGCTCTCCAACCCCACAGGCTTCCATCGCTCTTCATCGCGTAACCGCCGCCGTTCGCCACAGGAACCACTTTCGCCCAGCCCGTATCCGTTCCCAGTCTTGTCGGCACCGTGAAAACTCCGAAACCGCTCGATCCATAGAACGTCCAGCCCCAGCCCCATAAACTCCCATCCGCTTGAATGCCGTAACTGCTGTTCACCCCGGCCGCGATGTAAACCCAGTTCGTAGAGGACCCGACCTGTTTTGGCGTCATCACGAACACATCCGGCGTATTCGTCGCTTCATTCCCTAGTTGTCCGTAATAATTGCCGCCCCAGCTCCAAAGGGTGCCGTCTTCCTTCAATACGAGGACGTGATCGCCTCCAGCCGCGAACATCGCGGTGGTGGCGCCTTTAGCGGATGGCGGCCACCCATGAAAAAAGAAAAGAAATCCGACAAGAAGGTTGAGACAACGGGAGTTTCGGAATAACCGTTCGGAGAAAACCATCGCAATCAGCATATGCACTTCCGCTTCACATTCAAAAGTCAAAAACTCCCCGCCGTCAACCTGAAGTTTTCCAGTGTCGTCAAGCGGCTGTTCTCTGAGGCAAAACAATTGTTCCCCTCACGGTTTCCGCTCCTTCTCGAGGAGACGATTTCGGACGAAATTGATCGCCTGCCGAAGGGCGTAAAATTGATCGGCAAACGACGCGAGAACTTTCATTTCACTGGAATGAGCAGCACGATCATGGGCACGAACATTCCTGCCGAAATCGATCGAACCCCGTGGCAGTTCGAGCTTATTCAAAAAACTAAAATTTGCGGGTGTAACCATCGGCTTGGACAAAATCCAAAAGCTAGCAGCCTGTTGAAAAATTATGGATACTGCTGTTTCATCCAAAACCGAGCGCCGACGAGGCGAGACGAGGGAGAATATCCTTCATGGATATTTGACCGAGGAACAACGAAGTCGCCGCCCGGTTTTCGATGAAACCCTTCGGGCTGAGGCCCTTTTGTATTTGTTCTTTGTCGGTTGGCTTCCCAAGCCCTGCAAGTCAGGTGCCCAGCCTTGTTGTGCGCTTCGCGCAACGCAGTCTCGGTCGCAGATCCTAGCGGATATGCTCCCTCCTCGCTTCGCGAACAAATCCAAAATTGCTCTCAGCAGCAGTGTCCAGAATTTTTCAACAGGCTGCTACATACGCATGACCGCCTTTCCCTCCCACACAATCAAGCGGCTCCAAGTCGGCCCGCTTCGTCAATCCGTAAACTCAATTGTTTCACGCACGGCCTTGGGTGAAAGATCCTTCTCAGCAAGTTCACGCTGACATTGCAGCACAAGCTTTAATGCATCGAGCAGGTTAGCTTTCGCTTCTTGGAGGGTCTCGCCTTCGGAAATGGCGGCCGGAATTTCTTCAATAAAACACGTATATCCGCTTTCGGTGGCGGGCTCGAAAACGGCAGTCCATCTCATATCCAGATGATGCATCCTTGGCAACCAACTGTCCTGGCTTCGAGCCTGGTATTGGGCAACAACCCAGCGGGTTGTCAGCCAGTAGCCGGTGGTTGAGCGAAGCGACACCACCGGAACCAAACCAAATTACATTGCAACCGGGAAGGTTGCCAGACCCCATTTCCAGGTCAAACGCGCTGGCGAAAATTCTCCCTCTCCTCAAATTCTCGGATTCCGCCTGAAGGCGGGACTACGTACGGGGATGATGGCGCGCGCCATACGGTACGTAGCCCCGGCTTCAGGCGGTCGGGCTTTGAACTCGTCCGTAGTTAGATTCCATCGGCCGCGAACTGTCCTGCTGTGAGAAGAACTTCCCAGCCAAACATTACGACGTCGGAGTGAACTCGAACTCGATTTCCTCCTGCTGCGCCGCGTCTCAATTCAACATGTGCTGCAGTCAACGTCGGTCGATGTCTGCATTGCCTTATTCGCGGCTTGCATCAGTGGCCCGGCGTGGCTAAGTGGTTAGGCCACTTCACACACCATGAGCAAAGAGTTTGTCATCTACCAAGGCGTTCGAATGATTAAGGGCTGGCCGGAACAGATTGAGGCCGCGCAGTTGCAGCCCACCGTCACGGTCGCAGGACAGGAGCGCCAGCGGCTGCGTTATGGTCAGGAGGCTGACGATTTGGGGCGCAGACCGTCAGCCTTGCCACGATTGCGGAGTCCTCAAGGGACAGCTTCATGTGGCCGGTTGCGATGTCGAGCGTTGTCCAGTCTGTCGCGGTCAGATGATTTCCTGTGAGTGTGAGCAGTAGCATAACCATACGCTACAGGGCCCCGATGCGGGATTGGGGCTCCCATTGTCGCGCCCCGCGCGCCCTCTGCCTGTCCATTAAGCGACACGTTAACGTCTGTCCGCGTATGAAAATCGGAGGTACACCAACACTGGAGCGGCTCATATGGTGGTCCGTAATTCCCGGCTTCAGCTTCTTACTCTACGTTTTGCTCTGGGCCAAGTCGCCCCACAACATTACAATCGGCGGCGGGCTAATATCGGTTTGCATCGGGATTGCGGCCCGGGCATTGATCGTTATGCTTGATAAGCGATTGCGGTAAGGTCCCGCGGGATCTCAGAACAAATGATAAAGCATATTCAACGGCCTAATTTTGAGCCGCGGCGAACCATATGCCACTTGCGCAAATCCGAATGCGCTTAGCTCGCCGTCGCTGAATCATTAGCCCCTGCTTTACGCGCCGTGAACGATCGAACATCAGGTTTCGTAGTCGATGGGCTTGAACGTCTTCTTCGCAGCCCGGAATATCGCGCGAAGCGGACAGCCATTGAGGCGCAGGTCCGAGAAGAATTCGCACCCGAGCTTGCTGCGACGTCCGATTACTGGCGACGACGAGCTGTTGAGGAGCAGATCGACCGCGAGATTCAGCGCAGACTCGACGGCATCACGCCTTCACCCTATTCGCTTTGGAGCACGCGATGATCACCATCGGCCGAACATTGGGCACTTAGCGTCTTGCTCTTTGCGTTTTGTCTCCTCCCATACTCCGTTATCTCAGTTACATCCTGTTGTTTCGCGCATCTTTTCGGCCGGATTCCATTCGGAAAGCCGTTTTATCCGCGCCACCCGTGCCATCCGCGGTTTCTCCCCTTTGGTTGCGGCGTCAGCCGCGCTGCGTCTCCGCGCCTCTCGCCCTCCGCGTTTATTTCCTGGGTTTGCCCCGCCGTTCCTTTTCGGAACCGGGGACTAAACGCCGAGGGCACGAGACGCCGAGGCGCGGAGAAGCGGCCGAACGATAAACCGCTCTCTCTCCAGTGCTCTTTCGCTCTTTGCGATTTGTCCTCTTTTTCCAAGCTCGGGTCCACTCCACCCGCACCCCATAAAAACGCTGAGGATCGCCCGAGGCCGGCCAGCGACTTTCCCCCTTGGCGCGGCTTAAAGCGTCTCGGCATTTCGCATGCGGTTTGATTCCAATTCAGTGAGTAGCGCGCATAAAGCCGTTAGCCGCGGAACCGGAGCGCCTGTTTGCTTCGCAAGTTTGAGCGGGGCCAAAAACAACGATTCGAGTTCCAATGCTTGCCCACGTTCAAAATCCACGAGGGTCGATGGTTTGTAGACACCCATTACTTCCGTCTTCGCAATTTGATCATCGATCAGGCCGGCGCTGACTTTCAAACCCCGCTCATTCGCGGCGGCAATGATTTCCGACATCAATTCGCGGACTAACTCTCTCCAGCGAGGATCGTTCAGGAGACGGTCAGTCGTGAGCGGAGCATTCAGAGGGGCGAGGGCCCGGCCTGCGAGCACCGAGTCGTATCCTGCCGCGCTCGCCACGCCCAAGCCATTAAACGGAATGTTCCAAACAAGTTTTTCCCAGTGAGCGCGCTCCAGATTGTCGGTCACTTTGCAGGGAATACCGGCGCGGCGAAAGACCGTGGCGATATCGTGGGTTCGCGGCTCGGGCCAGCGGCGATATTCACCGAGCACAATTCGGCCGTGGGCCAGATGCTGGACGAGTCCGGGTCGGATGCGATTGAGACAGACAAAACAAAGTCCTCCCATGATTCGGTCGTCGCCAAAAAGACGGGCCAGTTCTGCTTCGTTGCCTAATCCGTTTTGGAGGGTCAGGACGGTGGTATGATCTGCGACCAACGGTGGGAGAAGTGCCGGAAATGCGTGATTGGCGGTGGTTTTGAGGCCAATCAGGACGAGATCACAAGGTCCAATTTCCTCGGGAGATCGCGCACATTTGGGTTGAACGTGGAAGTTCCCTTCGGGGCTTTCAATGCGCAATCCAAAACGCCGAACGATTGGATAATCGGAACGAAGAAGAAAGTGTGTTTCCTCACCGGCCCGCGCCAGTTTGGCGCCGTAATAACTCCCGAGAGCTCCGCAGCCAACAATGCCGATCTTCACGTTCTCAACCCACGCGGAATGAAATCTTCACGACGAGATCACGGCCAAAACTGTGCTGCAGCCGGGCGAGGATCTCCTTACGGCGATAACGAACGATTTCGTCCAGCCACACACTGCTATCGACCGTCACAAAAAGCGTGCCCTTATGCAAATTCGTCGGGCGGGCATGAGCGACGATGTTCGGGTCAATGAGATGATTCCAGACCTTTAAGATTTCCAGATCCGTCTGTCGCTTCTCGAGCCCGAGTTCTTTCAGGACACCCGGGATGACATTCTGAATCGATTTGGCCGTGGAACTCGCGGCGCGTTCCAAGGGACGCAGATCGACGCGGCGCCACTCCGTCAATGCCTGATCACGCGGGGTTCTGCCCGCGGGTTGCCGATAGGATTTTCTAAATTTCTCCCGCATCAAACGGGAACTTTCGCCATCTCGCCTTCCGGAGCGGCGGCGGGGACGGGAATCGTTTCCGTTTCTTCAGTTTCGCGCTTTTTCGGATGTTCGTCCAGCACGAGAACGCCGTGCGGTGGAAGATCGTAATTTCCCGCGACATCATGGCCGGTGAGGAAATCGTGCATCGGTTTGTAAAATTGCAAGCGCACGGGGGAATGCTGGTGGTTCAGCAGGAAATAAATCTTGGTTCCATCCTTCTGACGCATGCTGACTTCCACGGTATCCGGGACCTTGAGCAATGGGTACAGGTTGCAAAGCTGGCGAAGCCACGCGATCAAATCGTAATAAAAATACTGGTGGCTCATCGTGCCGATGTAAATGGCGCGCCCCAATCCATAGTTGTTCATCGTCATGGCGGGACGGCCGGCGTAAAAATCCTTGGAGTAGGTCGCGAGCACTTCACATTCCTTTGGCTCGATCAAATCGCACCAGACTTTAGCCGGATGCAAATGGCTGGTCGGGAACGTTCCTTTAAACGTCAGGTGATTTTCTTCGCCAGGAGGCAATGGATCGAACTCCGTCACTTCGAGCCCGAAAAGATCGGTAAGATTCGCCGGAAAACCGGAATCCGGGGCGATATGATGCTCATCCACCAGGCCGGTGTTGAAAGTGCTGACTAAAGTTCCGCCATTTTGCACATACAGTTTAAGCAGGTCCGCTTCGCCTCCGGCAATCATGTGCAACGAAGGCGCGAACACGATCTTATAGCGGGACAACTCCTCTGTCGCCCGCGCAAAATCGACCGCGATGTTTCGGTCGTGCAAGGCGCTGTGGAATAATTGCAGATGCTCGCGATAATTAAAATTCCGGTTCGGTTGCATCGGCAACTTGAGAGTCCAGGCGTTGTCGTGCGTGAACAGAATGCACGTTTCGGCACAGACACAGGTATCCTTCAGAACCGGCGCCAAGAGCTTGATCTCATCTCCAATCTGGCTGATTTCGCGGTAAACCCGATTATCTCCCCGTCCGTCGTGCGTCAGGACGCCGCCGTAAAATTTCTCCGAACCGATGCGAGGCTGGCGCCAGAAGAAATAGAGCACGCCGCTCGCTCCGCGGGACAATAATTGGTAGGTGAACAACCGCACCACGCCGGGCCGAACCAGCGAATTGACCTCCTGCCAGTTGACGTGACCGGCCTTTTGTTCGATGACCCAAAAACCACAGTCACCGTCGGGGGTGCGAATCCCATCCTTTTTCAACGAACGCAACATGTCGATTTCACAGGCGTTCTCAGCGGATTTCGACTTGATGGTGGCATTGCTATCGACGGAAACGAAATCAAGCGCGCTCGCCATGTCGAAATGATCGAAATGACGCGTCAGCGCCCGCAGATTCGTGGTCACGGGAATATTCGGCGTCAACTCATGGAGGAGGTCGGCCTGACATTTAACGTAGGCGACAGCCGTGTCACTCGAGAAGCGCATCCAATCGAGCACGAGCGCGGGGTTGTGAACAGTCGGCGCCACCATCGGCATGGGAACCTGACTCCAATCGGTGACGGTTTGTCCCCAAAAGCGAGTGCCCATGCAATCGTTGAGGCGCTCAATCGTTTCGTACTTGGCGCGAAGCCAGGCGTGCCAGTCGCGGCGTGCTTCCTCGTTGAACGAAAACTCAGTCGCATGGCCGCCGATGCCATTATCGATTTGCCAGGCGATCAATTGAGAATGATCGCCCAAAGCCCCGGCCATGGCCCGGACGATCTTTTTCGAATAATCCCAGTAAACATCGCTGTTAACGCAGTAAGCATGTCGTGTCCCCTCATGGAGCGGCAATCCGCGCTCGTCGAGCGGCAAAATTTCCGGGTGTTTTTTCGAGAGCCAAAGCGGCGGAGCGGCCGTGGGAGTTCCCAGGACGACTTTGATCTCTTTTTTCGCCATGATATCCATGGCACGGCGCAGCCAGGCGAAATCGTAATTGCCCTCTTCGCGCTCGCACAAGCCCCACGAAAATTCACCCATGCGAACCACGTTGAAACCCGCGCCCGCCATTAATTCGGCATCGCGTTCCCAGCGTGCTTCGGGATTTTCTTCGGTGCCTGCGTAAGGATAGACCCAATGTTCCGGATGATAATCGACTCCAAAGTACATAGGATTGGTTGGTTGGCTTGGCTGGAGCGTAGACCGGGCGCGAACTTCCCGCAACGCCAAAGTCAAGGATTTTGCGAGCCCTTAATGAGGAGCGACTTTCGGGATTCCCATGCCGGCGACGCGTTTCATTTCATCCCATCGATTCGGGCGCAGGCGCAGGAATCGCAACATAAAGAAATCACTTCGCTTCCGGAACTTCCCAACCGCCGCGCGCTCCGTGCGTATATGTCGGCGCAAACGCCAGCAATCCACGAACGCCCCGATATACGCGCGACGAACGAAAGACCATCGCCGCACCAGGAGCAAGGCCGCTACCATTTCAAACGCCAGCATCAGTAATTGCGCCAAGACCAGGAGGAGCAAAAAATGCTGGCAATTCTTGAGCAGGACCAGCAGGCAGTTCCGATTGGAGTAGAACCGTTTGCTGTCGCTGGTACGCAATTCCACAACCTTTCCACCCCCTTTGGGGTTTACGTTGACGGCCCCTCGGTGGTGGAGGCGGCATTCGGGAACAGCGATGACTTTGTAACCCGCAATCCAGATTTTCCAGGAGAGATCCAGTTCGTCGGCATACATAAACAGCACCGAATCAAAACCGCCCACCAGCTCGAAAACAGCTCGATCGACCAGATAGGAGCATCCTTCCGGCATGAGAATTTCGCGCGTGCTCGTGAAGGGCAAACGGTCAGTCGGGAGACCGAAAATATCGTAACCAATCGCGCCCAAGGATTGAAAGGTGTCATCATCATAGTTGGCGACGTACGGTGTGGCGGCTGCGGCTTTTTCTCGTTCCACCACCGCGGCCAGCACTTCGAGCGTATTTGGTTCCAGCCAGAGATCATTGTTCAGAAACAGCAGGTACTTCCCGCGGGCACCGCGGGCGGCTCGATTCTTTCCAGCACATTGGGATCCTAAGCTTAGAATTCCACGTGGACAAGTTGTCGCG
>JADMIO010796596.1_pt1 | contig 22507 bp, 18 predicted proteins | sample 8958161 | NCBI WGS metagenome assembly JADMIO01 (sample SAMN16585339, study PRJNA669376) | soil metagenome | isolation source: Crop rotation soil | place: USA: Cullars Rotation, Alabama | collected 2011 | reverse complement strand
CTTTCCCGTAAACTTCACATCCCGACCACATACAGGCAAAGTAATGGCATTACCGCGAGCCATTACTCCTACGCGCGCAATTAACGAATCCACCATCGGGGCAGCTGGTGTCGATAACGAAGTATCTTCAACCGGTTGAGTATTGAGCGTATGTTTTGGAATAACAGGCGCACGCTTCATTATCTAATCTCCCAGCGTGGTTTAATCAGACGATCGAAAATTTCATTGCAGACAGGTTCCCAAATAGAAAGAGCATTTCTCCAGGCACCAGTTGAAGAGCGTTGATCAATGGCCTGTTCAAAAACAGTTCTCATCCGGATCTGACCTTTACCAACTTCATCCGTTTCACGTACAACATTTTTTAGAACCATGCTTCCCCAGGCATCCCGAATTTGCTCCTCCATCCACGGGGACTGAGAGCCATTACTATTGCTGTATTTGGTAAGCAAAATACGTACATCAGGCTCGAACCCTTTAAGATCAACGTTCTTGAGCAGATCACGAAGCATATCGAAAAACTGCAGTGCGGAGGTGTAGTCAAACAACTCAGCAGGCGTGGGAACAATCAGCACATCAGCAGCACATACGACATTAATCGTGCCGATACCCAGGTTAGGCGCGCTGTCAATAACTATGACATCATAGTCATGAGCAACAGTTTCAATGGCCAGTCGGAGCATCAGGTGTGGATCGGTGGGCAGTTTACCTTCATCAAATTTGCCCATTAACTCAGTTTCAATACGGTGCAGAGCCAGACAGGAAGGAATAATGTCAAGCCCCGGCCAGCAAGTGGGCTTTATTGCATAAGTGACATCGTCCTTTTCCCCAAGATAGAAAGGCAGGAGAGTGTCTTCTGCATGAATATGAAGATCTGGTACCCATCCGTGATACATTGAGGCTGTTCCCTGGGGGTCGTTACCTTCCACGAGCAAAACACGTAGCCCCTTCAGAGCCAGATCCTGAGCAAGATGAACAGAAACTGAGGTTTTGTAAACGCCTCCTTTATGGGCAGCAACCCCGATCACCGGTGGAAATACGTCTTCAGCACGTCGCAATCGCGTACCAAACACATCACGCATATGATTAATTTGTTCAATTGTATAACCAACACGTTGCTCAACCCGTCCTCGAATTTCCATATCCGGGTGCGGTAGTCGCCCTGCTTTCTCGGCATCTCTGATAGCCTGAGAAGAAACCCCAACTAAATCCGCTGCTTCACCTATTCTCCAGCGCCGGGTTATTTTCCTCGCTTCCGGGCTGTCATCATTAAACTGTGCAATGGCGATAGCCTTCGTCATTTCATGACCAGCGTTTATGCACTGGTTAAGTGTTTCCATGAGTTTCATTCTGAACATCCTTTAATCATTGCTTTGCGTTTTTTTATTAAATCTTGCAATTTACTGCAAAGCAACAACAAAATCGCAAAGTCATCAAAAAACCGCAAAGTTGTTTAAAATAAGAGCAACACTACAAAAGGAGATAAGAAGAGCACATACCTCAGTCACTTATTATCACTAGCGCTCGCCGCAGCCGTGTAACCGAGCATAGCGAGCGAACTGGCGAGGAAGCAAAGAAGAACTGTTCTGTCAGATAGCTCTTACGCTCAGCGCAAGAAGAAATATCCACCGTGGGAAAAACTCCAGGTAGAGGTACACACGCGGATAGCCAATTCAGAGTAATAAACTGTGATAATCAACCCTCATCAATGATGACGAACTAACCCCCGATATCAAGTCACATGACGAAGGGAAAGAGAAGGAAATCAACTGTGACAAACTGCCCTCAAATTTGGCTTCCTTAAAAATTACAGTTCAAAAAGTATGAGAAAATCCATGCAGGCTGAAGGAAACAGCAAAACTGTGACAAATTACCCTCAGTAGGTCAGAACAAATGTGACGAACCACCCTCAAATCTGTGACAGATAACCCTCAGACTATCCTGTCGTCATGGAAGTGATATCGCGGAAGGAAAATACGATATGAGTCGTCTGGCGGCCTTTCTTTTTCTCAATGTATGAGAGGCGCATTGGAGTTCTGCTGTTGATCTCATTAACACAGACCTGCAGGAAGCGGCGGCGGAAGTCAGGCATACGCTGGTAACTTTGAGGCAGCTGGTAACGCTCTATGATCCAGTCGATTTTCAGAGAGACGATGCCTGAGCCATCCGGCTTACGATACTGACACAGGGATTCGTATAAACGCATGGCATACGGATTGGTGATTTCTTTTGTTTCACTAAGCCGAAACTGCGTAAACCGGTTCTGTAACCCGATAAAGAAGGGAATGAGATATGGGTTGATATGTACACTGTAAAGCCCTCTGGATGGACTGTGCGCACGTTTGATAAACCAAGGAAAAGATTCATAGCCTTTTTCATCGCCGGCATCCTCTTCAGGGCGATAAAAAACCACTTCCTTCCCCGCGAAACTCTTCAATGCCTGCCGTATATCCTTACTGGCTTCCGCAGAGGTCAATCCGAATATTTCAGCATATTTAGCAACATGGATCTCGCAGATACCGTCATGTTCCTGTAGGGTGCCATCAGATTTTCTGATCTGGTCAACGAACAGATACAGCATACGTTTTTGATCCCGGGAGAGACTATATGCCGCCTCAGTGAGGTCGTTTGACTGGACGATTCGCGGGCTATTTTTACGTTTCTTGTGATTGATAACCGCTGTTTCCGCCATGACAGATCCATGTGAAGTGTGACAAGTTTTTAGATTGTCACACTAAATAAAAAAGAGTCAATAAGCAGGGATAACTTTGTGAAAAAACAGCTTCTTCTGAGGGCAATTTGTCACAGGGTTAAGGGCAATTTGTCACAGACAGGACTGTCATTTGAGGGTGATTTGTCACACTGAAAGGGCAATTTGTCACAACACCTTCTCTAGAACCAGCATGGATAAAGGCCTACAAGGCGCTCTAAAAAAGAAGATCTAAAAACTATAAAAAAAATAATTATAAAAATATCCCCGTGGATAAGTGGATAACCCCAAGGGAAGTTTTTTCAGGCATCGTGTGTAAGCAGAATATATAAGTGCTGTTCCCTGGTGCTTCCTCGCTCACTCGACCGGGAGGGTTCGAGAAGGGGGGGCACCCCCCTTCGGCGTGCGCGGTCACGCGCACAGGGCGCAGCCCTGGTTAAAAACAAGGTTTATAAATATTGGTTTAAAAGCAGGTTAAAAGACAGGTTAGCGGTGGCCGAAAAACGGGCGGAAACCCTTGCAAATGCTGGATTTTCTGCCTGTGGACAGCCCCTCAAATGTCAATAGGTGCGCCCCTCATCTGTCAGCACTCTGCCCCTCAAGTGTCAAGGATCGCGCCCCTCATCTGTCAGTAGTCGCGCCCCTCAAGTGTCAATACCGCAGGGCACTTATCCCCAGGCTTGTCCACATCATCTGTGGGAAACTCGCGTAAAATCAGGCGTTTTCGCCGATTTGCGAGGCTGGCCAGCTCCACGTCGCCGGCCGAAATCGAGCCTGCCCCTCATCTGTCAACGCCGCGCCGGGTGAGTCGGCCCCTCAAGTGTCAACGTCCGCCCCTCATCTGTCAGTGAGGGCCAAGTTTTCCGCGAGGTATCCACAACGCCGGCGGCCGGCCGCGGTGTCTCGCACACGGCTTCGACGGCGTTTCTGGCGCGTTTGCAGGGCCATAGACGGCCGCCAGCCCAGCGGCGAGGGCAACCAGCCGAGGGCTTCGCCCTGTCGCTCGACTGCGGCGAGCACTACTGGCTGTAAAAGGACAGACCACATCATGGTTCTGTGTTCATTAGGTTGTTCTGTCCATTGCTGACATAATCCGCTCCACTTCAACGTAACACCGCACGAAGATTTCTATTGTTCCTGAAGGCATATTCAAATCGTTTTCGTTACCGCTTGCAGGCATCATGACAGAACACTACTTCCTATAAACGCTACACAGGCTCCTGAGATTAATAATGCGGATCTCTACGATAATGGGAGATTTTCCCGACTGTTTCGTTCGCTTCTCAGTGGATAACAGCCAGCTTCTCTGTTTAACAGACAAAAACAGCATATCCACTCAGTTCCACATTTCCATATAAAGGCCAAGGCATTTATTCTCAGGATAATTGTTTCAGCATCGCAACCGCATCAGACTCCGGCATCGCAAACTGCACCCGGTGCCGGGCAGCCACATCCAGCGCAAAAACCTTCGTGTAGACTTCCGTTGAACTGATGGACTTATGTCCCATCAGGCTTTGCAGAACTTTCAGCGGTATACCGGCATACAGCATGTGCATCGCATAGGAATGGCGGAACGTATGTGGTGTGACCGGAACAGAGAACGTCACACCGTCAGCAGCAGCGGCGGCAACCGCCTCCCCAATCCAGGTCCTGACCGTTCTGTCCGTCACTTCCCAGATCCGCGCTTTCTCTGTCCTTCCTGTGCGACGGTTACGCCGCTCCATGAGCTTATCGGGTCCACTCGCGAACGCAGAAAGGCCCACCCGAAGGTGAGCCAGTGTGATTACATTTGCGGCCTAACTGTGGCCAGTCCAGTTACGCTGGAGTCACTAGTATTTAGGTGACACTATAGAAGCGGCCGCGACAACTTGTCCACGTGGAATTCTAAGCTTAGGATCCCAATGTGCTGGAAAGGCCTCGCAAGCCACGCACGTCGCCTTTCAATCGCTGGCCGACCCGAACCAGATGCCGAACGTGCGCAGCGGGCGCGTGCTCGACTGGCCGTACGTCGAAGGCTTGCGGCTGGACGAGGCGCTGCACCCGCTGACGATCCTGGCGACGGGACTCTACGGCGAGACGCTGCCGCCGCAGAACGGCGCGCCGCTCAGGCTGGTCGTGCCGTGGAAGTATGGCTTCAAGGGCATCAAGTCCATCGTCAAGATTCGCCTGACGGACGCGGAACCGCCGACGACCTGGAACCTCGACAACCCGCACGAGTATGGCTTCTACTCGAACGTGAACCCCGAGGTGGATCACCCGCGCTGGAGCCAGAGGACCGAGCAGCGCATCGGCGAATTCGGGCGGCGCGACACGCTGATGTTCAATGGCTATGGCGAGCAGGTAGCCTCGCTCTATTCGGGGATGGATTTGCGGAAGTACTTTTGAGCCGGGCCATGAAAGACACACGATTTGTGCGACTGCTCGTCTTTGTCAACAGCGCCGTGCCGCTCGGGCTGCTGCTGCACGACACGTATTACCACCGGCTCGGCGCGAACCCTTCAGAGTTCGCCATCCGCACGACGGGCACGTTGGCGCTGTTGTTTTTGCTTCTGTCGCTGGCGGTGACGCCGCTCAGAAAGGCGCTCGGCCAGCCGTGGATGGTGAAGCTGCGGCGCATGCTGGGACTGTTCGGCTTCTTCTACGCCGCGCTGCACCTGTTGATTTACACGGTGCTCGACCGCTCGGCGAGCCTGAAGGCGGTGATCGAGGACGTCAGCAAGCGGCCTTTCATCACGGTCGGCATGGCCAGCTTCGTGTTGCTCGTGCCGCTGGCCGTGACCTCGACGCAGAAGATGATCAAGCGATTAGGCGGCAAGCGCTGGACCCGTTTGCACCGGCTGACTTACGTCGCGGCGGCGGGCGGCGCGCTGCACTATTACATGCTGGTGAAGGCCGACACGCGCGAGCCGCTGCTGTTTGCCGCCGCGCTCGCCGCGCTGTTGGCATACCGCGTCGCCAACAAGTACCTGCCGCGTTACACCGAGCGCAAGCCCGCGCGCCCGCCGTCGCGCCGCGCCGAGAGTGTCTAGTTCGGGCGGCGACGATTGACAGAGCCTGTACAATAGAAGTGGCACTTCAGGATTGGCCCCGCCGTATTTCCTTCCCTGAACCGCTCAGCCGGCCCCGCATCCCCCAGTGTGAAGCCTCGGACATGGCTCTACTCTTCTCAGGCCAGAAACGGAAGTCGAAGGCGGCGCTCGAAGCAGTTCGCGGCGCGGCGCTGTCGGCTGGTCAGTTGTTGACGCTCGGCGAATTCGAGGCGGCGCGCGAGCGCTACGACGACATCCTGCGCACGCTCAAGTCCGACGACTGCCGGCAGTGGGTGAGCGGCGGGCTGATCCAAGAGCCCGTGTGGACCGAGCTGACGGCGGCGGCGCTGCTGGGCCGGATTCGCGCCGTGAGCAGCCTGGATGGGCGCAGCGCGGCGTTCAAGAAAGCCGAGCAGATGATGGCCGAGGTTTTCGCGCTCAAGCCGGATTGGCCCGAGGCGCACGACTATCTGGCCGGACTCGCCATCGCGCGCGGCGACGCGCGCAGCGCCAAGCAGTACGTTGATAACCTGTTCGCCATCAACCCGCGCCACCCGCGCGCGCGCCTGCTGCTGGCCATCATCCATTTCGACAACGGCGATTATAAGGAGGCCGGTCAGGCGCTCGCCCAACTGCCGGAGACGGCGGAGTCGCTCGCCTATCTGGGCCGCTGTCAGTTGCGTTTGCAGAATCCCGAGACCGCCATCAAAACGTTCGAGCGGGCGCGGGGGCGTTTCGGCGTGACCTTTGACTTGAGTTACTACCTCGGCTGCGCGCTGGCGCACGCGGGCCGCTACGAGGAGGCGCGCCAGGAGTTGACCGCCGCCGCCGACCTCGACCCGCAGCGCCCCGAGCCGAGCGTGCAACTCGGCCACCTCTGCCTGTTGTCCGGTGAAGTCGCCGAGGCCGAAACGTATTACAGGGCGGCCCTCGCCTTCGGCACGCGGGCGGCGGTGCCGGCGCACTATGGGTTGGCGCTGATCGCGGCGGGCACGGGCGGGCCGTTCTATGAAGCGCACCTCGACAGCATTCGCCAGGCTGACGAAACGAGCGAGCTGCTGGCCGCAGCGCGCGCCGACGCCTGCGAGCGCGCCGGCAAGGACGAGCAGGCGCGGCGCTTTTATCAAGCCATCCCGGCGCGCAGCCTTCTCTACGGAGCGGCGCTGACGCGGCTCGGCTTCATGAGTTTTCGTGCCGGCGATTATGTCGGCGCGCTCGACCTGCTGCGACAGGCGGCGTCACTGCGCCCGACCGACGACCGCCTGCTCGACCTGCTCGGTGCCGCCGCCGCCGTGACGGGCGAATTTCGCCTCGCCGAATCCATCTGGGCGCAGTTGGAGGCGCGCGGCGCAGCCGACCAGAAGACGGCGCGCGCGCTCGACGACGCGCGAATGTGGAGCACCCTCGAAGCGGCGTATCAAGGGCAGGCCGCCAGCGCCATCGAGCCGCTCGAAGCGCTGCATAAAAAGTCAGGCGACGCGGCGGTCGCAGACGCGCTCGCCGACGCCTACTTCATCGCCGCCCTCGAAGCGTTCGAGGCCGAGCCGCCGGCGCTCGACCGCGCACAGGAATTCCTGCTGCTCGGCAAGCACCTGACGGCGCACCTGAAGTTCGAGTACGCGCTGGCGCTCGCAGACCTGCTGGCCGGGCGCTTCGAGGCGGCGGCTGCGCGGCTGCGCGGCATGCTGGCGGCGCACCCACGGAACTCCGGCGCGGCGTACCACCTGGGCGTGGCGCTGTCCGCCACCGGCGACCGGCGCGGGGCCGAGCAGGCGTTCCGGCAGGCGCTCAGCCTTCCCCAGAAAGAGGCCGCGCGCCCGCAGCGATTGAAGTGGGCGCTCGCCGTGCTGCTGTTCAGGGACCAGCGCTGGGGCGAGAGCGTGGCCTTCCTGAACGAACTCGCCCCCACGGATGAGTTCGTCGTCAACGAGACGCCACCACTGATCTACGAATTGATGATGCGCGGCTACGCGCTGATGGGCGACTGGGAGACGAGCGAGCGCCTGGCCATCGGCCCCGGCGGTCGGCAGACGCCGCTGGCCGCCATCATCCTGGCGCGGCGTAACATGAAAGCCTCACGCATGGATGCAGCCCTGTCGCACCTGGAGAGATACCTGGCCGCGTGCGAGGGCGATGAGGGTGCCGACCGTGTGCTGATCGAGCGGGCGAAGCGCGTCGTCACGCCGCTGGCGTTGAGGACGGCGGCGCAGCGCGTCAGAGAGGGCCGCTACGACGAGGCCAGGGACTTGTTGGTGCGCGCCGCCTCTTCGATGTCCGGCTCGGGCGGCGCGGCAGAGTCGTGGGCGCTGATCAATGAGTTCGTGAAGGCCCTGCAAGAGCGCGCCGCCAGCCCGCAGCGCGTCGAGCGGCTGGCCGCCGGTTACGAGGCCATGCCGGTTGAAAGCGTGCTTGAAAAAGACGACTTGAAAACCATACGGGTCGAGATTCCTATCGTGCTGCCGCCGAAATCACAGCGCGCCCTCGATCAGATCAAGCGGCCCGTGTTCAACGCCGCTCGGTGGCGGGCAGACGCGCACCCGGAATTCCTCCTGACCTTCGACTGCTGACCCGGCCCGTCACTTCTGGTTGATCGCACCGATCCCGCCCGCGTGCTTATTCACCGTCTTAGGGTTGCCGTAGTAGTTGATCACGCCGACGCCGGACGTGCTGGCGTCGAGCTGTTCGCTGGCGTACACGTCCATCTCGCCTACGCCGGTCGAAGTCGCCTTCGTGCGCTCGGCGATTAAGTCTCTGGCATCAACCTGACCCGCGCCGGACAGGGTGATGGCGGCCTCCTTCGTCTCGCCCGCCGCCTTCACCTCTCCCGCGCCGCTGGCCACGATCTCCACCTGATTGTTCTTGATCTTCGACAGCGTAGCCTCTCCCGCGCCCGCGAAGACGAACTTCGCGAGGTCGGGCGTCGAGATGTTGATCTGCAACTTGTTCTTCGCGTCGTAGTCTTTCTCGGCGGTGACGTACAGCGTGTTGTCTCTGACCTCGGTCTTGATGAGCGGGACGATGTTGTCGTCGCCGCTGATCTCAAGCCCCGGCTTTCCTTGGGCGGTAACGTTGATCGTGCCGGCGCACTTCACCTGGATGGCCGTGAAGGGCGCGACCTCCCTCGCTTCGTTCTTGGCCTGCCCGCTGCCGCGCACTTTCTCCTTACCGGGCGTAAAATCGCAGCCCGTCAGCGCACAAAGCAACGTGACGCAAAACAGTATCGTCAGTCGTCTCATGTATCCTCACCCCTGTCCCGTCAGATTTACTTGCTGCCCTCTAAGTCCCTCATCAACTGATCGCGGAAGTAGTTCGCCGGGATGGTGCCCTGCTTGATGTAGGCGATGTGAAATGCCTTCGGCGAGAACTTGTCGCCCAGGCGCTTGGCCGCCTCTTCGCGCAGCGCGTAGATTTGATCCTTGCCGAGCCGGTAGGTGATCGCCTGCGTCGGCCACTTCGAGTAGCGGAAGATGGCGCGCTCCGCCGAGTCGCAACTGGCGCGCTTGGCGTCGTTGCCCTTGACCGCCGGGTCGCCGCACGAGCCGGGCAGGAAGTTGACCACTTCCGAGAACAGCGTCACCGCGTCGGCGTAACTCATGCGGCCCGTGTGAATGCCCGTGTCCACGCGCACGCGCAGGTCGCGGTAGAGCTTGCCCTGCAACTGGTAGAGCCGCTCTTCCGGCGTGTAGAACCCGTTGGGCGCTCCCGTCTGCGGCTCGGCCATCAGCGCCTCGGCGTACAGGCCCCAGCCTTCGCTCGGCATCGAGTCTTCCCACATCGAGGACGAATCTTCGACCGCGCCCGGCGTCAGCCAGCGCACGGGAGAAATCTGCTCGCGGTACTGCGTCAGCACTTTGTAGTACCAGTCGTGGCCGGGGAAGCCTTCATGCGCCGACAGGTCGGCCAGCGCCGCGCGGTTGTTCTCTTTCAACGCCGCCAGGTCGTTCCCCGTGGTCGTCACGTAGAAGCGCCCGACGCCGCTGTTCTTGAACGGCGGCGCGGGATAGTACGCCGCGCCGTCTATCGAAGCCTGCAAAGGCGGCGGCGTCTCCGTGACTTCGAGCTTGTAATCCGCCGGCACGTCAAAGATGCCGGTCTTGCGCGCGTAATCCACCAGCCGGAACGCGGCCTGCCGATACCAGTCCACCATCTCCGCGTCCGACTTCGGGTAATCCTGGCCGAGCTGATCGAACACGTAGCGCACGGCCTGCCCGCCATCCGCGGGCAGCGTCCAGTTGTGCTGCTTGCCGATCTCGCGCGCCAGGTCAATCATCTGCTGCCGGGTCTGCTCGACAATCGGCATCGCCTCGTCGTAGAGCTGCGCCGCCGTCTTGTCAATCTTGAAATTATTCTTGAGCGCCCAGTTGTATTCCTCTTCGCCCATCGCGAAGTGGTCGGCGGCGAACGCCGGCTTGACCTTGCCCGCCGCCGCGTCGTCAAAGTAGGTCGCGGCGACGAAGTCGCGCATCTTCAGGTACGCGTCGGCGGCCTGCTTGGCGGCGTCGCGCAGCCCGCCGAGCAGTTGGTCACGCTGCGGGCCGCTGACGCGCTCGTCGGCCATCTTCGGCAGGGTCTCGCCAAAATACTTCGCGTTGGCCGCCGACGTGTTGAGGCCGTCGCGCTGAAGCATACGCCAGTCCGGCGCGTTCTTGGCGTTGACGCCGGCGAGCAACTGCTCCTGCGCGTTGGCCAGGAATTTCGGGATGGCCGCGACCCGCTTGACCACCAGGCCCCACTCGTCCGCCGTGCCGTAGGTCTTATCGCCGGTCTGCGCCATGCCTTGCAGTTGCCAGTCGAGGGCGCGGAACGGCTCGCCGACAAAGGTGTCGAGCGCGCGCTCCTGATAGCGCCGCACCTGGTGCTGGTGCAGTTGAAAGCGTATCTGCGCCAGCGCCACCTCGCGGTCTATGCGCGCGTTGGGCGATAGCCCGTTGGCGTCCGCGCCTTCGATGGCCTTCTGCGCGTCGGCGAGCCAGCGGTCTTCGTCGGCGAGCGCGGCGGCCGAGTAATCGCGCAGCGTACCATCCACGTCTTTGAGCGACGGATCGAGGCCCGCGCCGCCCAGGTACGTGTTCACGGTCGGGTTGCGGCGCAGGAACTCGACCACGTAGGCGTTGAGCGTCTTCTTGAAGGCGTCGTCGCCGCCCGCGTTGTTCGTGCGGCTGGTGTTGTCAACGGTGCATGCGGTCATAGCGATAAGAGCGAGCACAAGCAGTTTTTTCATAGCGTCCTTATCTCGTCAGGTGCCGGTACTTGATGCGGTGCGGCTGGTCGGCTGCCGCGCCGAGCCGCGCCCGGCGGTCGGCTTCGTACTCCGTGTAGTTGCCATCGAAGAAGACGACGCGACTGTCGCCTTCAAAGGCGAGAATGTGGGTGGCGATGCGGTCCAGGAACCAGCGGTCGTGGCTGATGACGACGGCGCAGCCGGCGAAGTTTTCCAGCGCCTCTTCGAGCGCGCGCATCGTGTTCACGTCGAGGTCGTTGGTCGGCTCGTCCAGCAGCAACACGTTCGCGCCCGACTTCAACATCTTCGCCAGGTGGACGCGGTTGCGCTCGCCGCCCGAAAGCCCGCCGACCTTCTTCTGCTGGTCTGTGCCGGAGAAGTTGAACCGCGCCACGTAGGCGCGCGAGTTCACCTGCCGCTTGCCCAGTTCGATCATATCCTGCCCGTCGGAAATCTCCTCCCAGATGGTCTTGTTCGGCGCGAGCGCGTCGCGGCTCTGATCCACGTAGCCGAGCGTGACGGTTTCGCCTATGCGGATCGCGCCGCTGTCGGGCTGTTCCTGGCCGGTGATCATTCGGAAGAGCGTCGTCTTGCCCGCGCCGTTCGGGCCGATGACGCCGACGATGCCGCCGGGCGGCAGGGCGAACGTCATGCCTTCGACGAGTATGTTGTCGCCATACGCCTTGGTGACGCTGTTGGCTTCGATGACGATGTCGCCAAGGCGCGGGCCGGGCGGGATGTATATCTCGAGCTCGCGACCGCGCGACTCGCTTTCCTGCGCGAGCAGTGATTCGTAGGCGTTGATGCGCGCCTTCGATTTGGCGTGGCGCGCGCGCGGGGCCATGCGAATCCATTCCAGCTCGCGTTCGAGCGTCTTCTGGCGCTGGCTCTCGGCCCTCTCCTCGCGGCGCAAGCGCTCCTGCTTCTGCTCGAGCCACGACGAGTAATTGCCTTCCCACGGGATGCCGCGGCCCTGGTCGAGCTCCAGAATCCAGCCGGCGACGTTGTCGAGAAAATAACGGTCGTGCGTGACGGCGATGACCGTGCCGGCGTACTTCTGCAAGTGCTGTTCGAGCCAGCCGACGGATTCGGCGTCGAGGTGATTGGTCGGCTCGTCGAGCAACAGGATGTCGGGCTGCTTGAGCAACAGACGGCACAGCGCGACGCGGCGGCGCTCGCCTCCCGACAGCACGCTGATCGGAGTATCGCCCGGCGGGCAGCGCAGCGCGTCCATCGCCATTTCGAGCCGCGCGTCCAGGTCCCACGCGCCCGCCGCGTCGAGCTTCTCCTGCACTTCGCCCTGGCGTTCGAGCAGCGCGTTCATCTCGTCGTCGTCCAGCGGCTCAGCAAATCGCGCGTTGATGTCGTCGAACTGCTTGAGCAGGTCCACGGTCTCCTGCGCGCCTTCTTCGACGATCTCGCGCACGGTCTTCGTGTTGTCGAGCTGCGGCTCTTGTTCGAGGTAACCGACGGTGTATCCGGGCGAGATGTGCGTCTCGCCGACGTACTCTTTATCAACGCCCGCGATGATGCGCAGCAGGGTGCTCTTGCCCGCGCCGTTCAAGCCGAGCACGCCGATCTTCGCGCCGTAAAAATAGGAAAGGTAGATGTCTTTGATGACGGGCTTCTTGTCGTAGAACTTGCCGACGCCGACCATCGAATAGATCACCTGGTTCTTCTGCGGAGTTTGAGACATGGATTCTTCGTGTGCCTTTCGACCAAGGTGCCCGACGTACCGCCGCTATAGGGAATGGCGCGTTACAGGAGCGTAATATGCAAGCTTAATCTACCGAAGTTGAAAAAGGCAACGCGCCGCGACTCCACGGCGGGCGCGGCGCGGGCATAAAAAATGGCACCGCGAAGGTGCCATAGAAAAGCGGAAGGATGCTCTGGACTGTTGTTACTGTTGTTGAATCTTTCGCACGATACGTCGCCTGTATGGAGCATCCTCCGCCGCGTTGCTGATGTGCGCCGGCTAGACAACCGTGCGGCGTCCGCTCAGCAGGTTGATGACCAGGACCACAGCGGCGATCACCAGAAGCAGGTGGATCAAGCCACCGCCGACGCCGCCGATCAGGCCCAGCAGCCAGAGCACCAACAAAATCACAAAGATTGTCCAAAGCATCGTTCTTCCCCTCCCTCTCTTCTAATGCGTCCCGCCCTATAAATAGCAACGACCGTGCCAGTGCCCGGCCCGCGCTAGCGCGTCCAGGTGAGCCGCTTGAGGGGAAGTTCGCAATGAATCAAAGCAGACGCTGGCCTAATATGTTGCAGCCGGGAGCGCCTGCCGTGGTGATAATCAATCAAGCGCGCGGCGATTTATTATCCGGCAGCTTGATTTTAGGTTTTTCCGGATGAGGCCGGTACAACACGACGGTTTTACCGATCACCTGCACGACCTCTACGCCGCCTAGGCCGGCGGCGATCTGTTCTGCGCTCGCGGCGGCGCTTTCCGGCGCGGCGTCGAGGACTTTGACCTTGAGCAGCTCGCGGCTATTGAATGCGCTTTGGATGGATTGCAGCACCGTTTCGGTGACGCCCTCTTTGCCGACGTGAAACAGCGGCTTGAGCGCATGCGCCAGCCCTTTGAGGAACTGTCGCTGCTTGGGGTTGAGTCGCGTCATAAATTTTAATTGACGAGCCGTTTCACTGCCGCCATCACTCGCGCACGAGCGCGCGCAGGACTTCCTTTGCCGCGCGCCTGCCGCTCGCGATAGCGCCGTGAACCGTGCCGCTTTCCCCCTCGGTGTAGGTCGCCTCGCCCGCGAAATAGAGCGTGTCTTCGACGGGCCGGGCCAGCCGCCCCGGCGCATCCAGGCCGCCGACGCCGACATAGCTGTACGCGCCTTGAGAGAATGGGTCCGCGTGCCAATCGTGTGTGTGAAAGCCTTCGAGTAACGGTTCGATCTTGGCCCGGTCAATTGCGAGAAGGCGGGCGAGCGAGTCGAGCGCGTGGTCAACGACAGACTTCCCGCTTTCAAGCGACAGCCTCTCGGCGGCAGGCCCGCCGGCCCATCCCGTCAGAACGGGCGCGTGGATCGGCAGGGCGCTCCACCAGGTCGGCACCCGCTCGCCTCGCGAGACAATAAAGCCGAGTTCAGACAGGCTCTCTTCGCCGGTCTTCCCTGTAAGCTCGTCGTTTTCCCAGAACGCCTCCCTGAAGCGCATAACGATCTTCACGACTTGCCCTACTTCGAGCTGGCTGATCGCGGCTTGCTTATCACGCAGCTCGGGGACGAAGCGAACGCCTCCCTCTCGGTCGGGCGACGCTTTCAGCACGCCGAGCGGCAGGGTGATGACGGCGCAGCGAGCCGTAAAAGGCTCAAGCGGGTGGCCCGCCGCCGACTCGCTGATAACCTCGACCTTCCCCTTACTCCAGCGCACGGCCTTGACGACGGTGTTGAGGTGGAGCGTCGCCCGCTGAGGATCAAGCCCCGCACGCAGCCAATCCGCCACGCTGGCGTAACCATTCAGGATGCGAAACTGTTTGTCACCTTCGATGGCCTGCTCGGTCTGCTCGGCTTTGGCGAGCGACTTCAGGCTGATCTTCTCAGTCCGCGCGGCGTGGAAGCCCTCGACGAATGAGATGGCCTCTTCCTTCTGCTCCTCGGTCAGCTCACCCGTGCCGCGCTCTTCGATGAACTCTCGAAAGGATTCATCAGCCGACCCGTTCCGGCCCATCTGTTTGAAGACTTCTTCTAAATCAGAATCGAAATCATTGCGGCGCTCGACCCGGCCATTGCGAGAGTACCAGAAGTTCGCGGACACTTCATAAACGGTCAACGCGGCGGCTCGCGCGATCTGCCAAACCTCTTCCGGCTTTCCGTGGATGAACTCAGCGCCCAGTTCTACGGGGACCGGCAGGTTAGGGTCGTGCAGTGTGTAGATACGCCCGCCTATGCGCCCGCGGGCTTCAAGGATGGATAAACTCAGCCCGGCTTGAGAAAGCTCTCTGGCCGCAGCAAGGCCCGCAGCGCCAGCCCCGATGATTAATACATCCGCATCCGTCTTCCGCATGAATCTTGCAGTCAAGGGAGGTTGAAAGCAGTTAAGGCTACCAGTTCGGTAGCCTTAATCATTTGCGTCTACGAATGAGCCGGGAAGGAATCGAACCTTCAACCCGCAGATTAAGAGTAAGTTGAAAATGATTTGCATTCTGTCTCATCTGGTCCCATCTACTTCAATTCATTACGCCGCCCGGCCTGCAGCGAGTGTACATTCTATCATCTGAAGGCATCCGTTAACACATGCTCCGGTCACAAATCGGTCACACTGTTGATCAAGATGGAGGACTAAAAAGGGACTCTTGTCAAAGAAAGGACTTTTAGACCGGCGCGAACCAGTCGTGCAATGCTCCCCTACTGGGAGTGACGGCAGCCGCACTGGCTGCCGTTTTTATTTGCCTTCAGCCGCGGGCCATTCAGCACACCTAGAACAGTCAACCACCAGGAAAGGCCGGGCGGGCCGATTTTCGGTTTTGTCGGGAATTCCCTCAGTGGTATGATTTGCGGGAACTGAGCACCGGAAGCTAAGCAAGGCATCATCAAGTCGTAAGGCACGTCGAACAAAGCCGGGTCAACGCTCTGCTGCGCTGTTGCCACGGACGGTCGGATCAATGCCGGGAAGCTCACGCGCAGGGATGGCTGATCTTACTGAATATAACTGACTCACCGTTTCTTGCGGGGGGCTGCATCCTCGAGGCAATTCGCAAGTTATCCTGAAAGGCTTGCCGAGCAGGCTGGCCCAGTGGGGGGATATATGAGCGGGAAAATCCGTTTGGCGATTGTCTACCATCACCGGCTGCTCGGAGAAAGTTTGACGTTCGCCCTTTCGCAAGAAGAAGATTTCTGCGTCAGCGAGCTGGCCGACCACACACCGCCTCAAGCCATCGCCCACTTAAAAGCCAGCCCGGTTGACATCGTGCTGATTGACGTTGAACTCCCGCAAGGCGGCGCTTATGAGATGATGCGACTGATCGGGCAAGAGTTCCCCGAGGTCAAGCTGGTGATGTTCGGAGTGAGCGAGCCGGAAGCGACGATCATCGAATATATCGAGGGAGGGGCCAGCGGCTATGTGTTGAATGACGCCTCCTTGAGCGGCCTGCTGGAGATTATCCGCACGGTTTATCGGGGCGAGACCGTCTGCTCGGCCAAAATGGCTCATCACCTCTTTTCCCGCATCGCCGAACTCGCCGGCGGCACCGACCCGAAGCCGGACTTGAAAGCCGCCAAGCTGACCTCGCGCGAAACCGAAGTTCTGGAGATGGTCGCCAACGGGCTGAGCAACAAAGAAATCGCCAAGCAATTGAACCTGTCGATCTACACCGTAAAAAATCATGTGCATAACATCCTGGAAAAGCTGCGCGCGCACAGCCGCATAGAAGTGATCCGCTCCATCCTGCCCGCCCGCCTCTGGAAGGCCACCCGCCCCCTCCGCCAGTCCTCGGACGCCTGATCAAGGTCTAGTTCTTTTTTGAATCCTTCGATCTATTGACTTAGTAGTCGAACACACAGATAATCTGCAAACCAAATTATTCAACCGATGTACCGTTCGTGAAGCTTGACGATACGGATCGCCCATTTTTGTAGTACTTACGTTCCTTTGCCGAAATCGTTTATGAAGCCATTAATTCACGCACTGCTCATAGGTGAATACTCTCTCTTCAACGAATCCGTCGCCATGTTGATGAGACGGCAGCCGCATATAGCGATGGTAGAATCGGCGTCCGACAGCCGGGAGGCGGTCGAGAAGATTCAGTCGCTGGACATTAATACCGTGCTGCTGAACTCGGAGATGTCCAGGTCGGACTCTCTTCAGCTGGCCCGCGAACTCAAGATGAGCTTCCCGCAGTTGAAGATCGTCCTGATCGGCGTGGAGGCGGACGAGGCGGGCATCCTGAAGTTCATCGAAGCCGGCATCAGCGGCTACCTCCTGAAGGAGAGCACGTTCGCCGAGCTTTTGTCCGTCATTCACGCGGTCCACGAGGGGCAGTCGCCCTGCTCCCCGCGCGTCGCGGCACTGGTCTTCGCGAGGGTGAGCAAGCTCTCCCGCTACGGCAAATTGCAAGGCGTACTCGGGCCGGGAGGGCTGACGCCGCGCGAGAAAGACATTCTCGAATTGATGGCGGCGGGGCTCGGCAACAAAGAGATCGCGCAACAACTCGACATCTCCATCTTCACCGTCAAAAACCATGTCCACAACATCCTGGAGAAGCTTCAAGTGCATTACCGGCGAGAAGCGATACTGTGCGCCTACGAAAAAGGGTGGCTCAAGCATCCCTTCTATCATCGGGCTTCAGCCGGAAAGCCGTGATGCCTCTTGGTCAGGAAGGGCGAGGGCGAAAACGCCCGAGTGACGCCAGGGGCCCAGCAAAAACTCCCGCGCCGTCCGTCACCTCGATGCCCGTCTACGGACGGTGAGGGGTTGGCGACTCGCGATTCTGCATCTGGTCGCACAAAGGAGAGCGTAACATGGCCGTTTCTCTGGGGTGGCTGCGAAAACGGGTCTTCGGCTTATCCCCTGCCGAGGCGACCTTCGCCCGGCGCGGCTTCGAGGCGGGCGAGCCGTCCGTGCAGCAGCACCTTGAGAAGATCGGGATGGCCTTTGTGCAGGGGTACAACGCCGCGCTCGAAGACGACCGCCCCGAAAGCCTGGCCCGCCGCTTGAACGCCGCAGACCGCGAGCTTTGTGGTTTCGCCTTCGAGGGCGCGGCGATGGGGCTTGCGATCTTAGAGCAATTCACGCTGCGCAAGCAGAATCGCATACAGCGCTTCCTGGACGGCCCCGCGAAATCGCACGTCTACCTGGTGCATGTCGGACTCGGCTGGGCGGCGGCGCGGCTTCGTCTGGACGTTGAGCGGACAATGGCGCGGCTTGACCCGCTGCTCCGATGGCTGATCGTGGATGGCTATGGCTTCCACGAAGGCTACTTTCACTGGCGTTCCTGTCTGACAAAAAAGCTGATACCGCAGAGGCTAAACGGTTACGCGCGGCGCGTTTTCGATCAGGGCCTGGGCCGCAGCCTCTGGTTTAGCCAGGGCGCTGACGTCCGCCGCCTGGTCTCTGCGATTGCGGACTTCCCGCCGGCTCGCCAGCCCGACCTGTGGAGCGGCGTGGGACTCGCCTGCGCTTACGCGGGCGGCGTAGACCTTGAGGCACTGAGGTTCCTGCGGGACGCGGCGGGCGTCTACCTTCCCCACGTGGCACAGGGGGCCGCGTTTGCCGCGAAGGCGCGCGACCTTGCCGGCTACCACCCGCCCCACACCGAATCCGCCTGCCAGGTCTTATGTCGGTTGCCCGCGCGCGCGGCGGCCTTCGCCACCGACAGGGCTTTGGAAGACCTCGCCGGCGATGGCCGCGACCCGGCGTACGAAGTGTGGCGGTTTAAGGTGCGGTCACAATTTCAAGACGCGCTGGAGGCGCGAGCCCACAGCGCGCCATCGGCCGCCGATTAAGGATGTGAGAAGTGAAGCGAACAAGATACAGCTTGAGAAATCATGCCAAGACCGCAGCCGTAGTCGCGCTGGTCGCCTGCGCGTACTGGTTTGCGCGATTGCCGGAGCTATCCGGGTCTGAGCGCGAGCAGCTCGCCAGCCATTTCAAGTTCGCCAAACAGGCGCTGCCCGAGCCGCGCGGGTATCCGCAGCACTTCGTACGGTCCGTGGCCCCCTCCTTAAAAGGGATCGCGGCCTGGATATCTTCGGTGGGCGCTGGCGTCGCCTTAAATGACCTCGACGGCAACGGCCTGGCCGATGACGTCTGCTACACCGACCCGCGAACCGACCGCGTGATTATCGCGCCGGTGCCGGGCACGGGCACGCGCTATGGCCTGTTCACGTTGGACCCGGCCCCGCTGCCTTACGATGCGGCGACGACCGCGCCTATGGGGTGCCTGCCCGGCGACTTCAACGAAGACGGCTTGATGGACGTGCTGGTTTACTACTGGGGCCGCGCGCCGGTCCTCTTCTTGCGCGTCGCCGACGAAGGCCCGAACACGCCGCCGTTGTCCGCAAGCTCGTACCGCCCGCGCGAGCTGATCGCAGCGGCTGAGCGGTGGTACACGAACGCGGCCACGCAGGCCGACCTGGATGGCGACGGGCATACGGACTTGATTTTCGGCAATTACTTCCCGGATGGCGCGCTGATCCTGGACGCCGACGCCGACAGCCAGGAACAGATGCAACATTCGATGTCCAGAGCGCGCAACGGCGGGCGCAAGCGCCTCTTCCTCTGGGCCGGGGCCACTAGCGGTGCCCAGCCGTCGGCCCGGTTCGAGGATGCGAGCGGTGCCCTGAGTGATGACCTCGCGCGCGGGTGGACGCTCGCGGCGGGCGCGGCCGACCTGGATGGCGACCTGCTGCCGGAGGTCTATTTCGCCAACGATTTCGGGCCGGACCTGCTGCTGCACAATCTGTCGCGGCCCGGCGACCTGCGCTTCGAGGTTCTGCACGGCCGGCAGGGGTTCGCCACGCCGCGCTCCAAAGTACTCGGCAAAGACTCCTTCAAGGGCATGGGCGTAGACTTCGCGGACCTGAATGGCGACGGCCTGCTCGACATCTATGTGAGCAACATCGCCGCCGAGTACGCGCTGGAGGAGAGCCACTTCGCATTCGTGAGCACGGGCCGGCTCGACTTGATGAAACAGCAGGTCGCGCCGTACGTCGAGAGCAGCGAAGCCCTCGGCCTTTCGCGCAGCGGCTGGGGGTGGGACACGCGCTTCGGCGATTTCAACAACGACGGCGTCGTCGAAGCCCTCCAAGCCGTCGGCTTCATGAAAGGCACGGTCAGCCGCTGGCCGGAGCTGCATGAGCTGGCGATGGGCAACGATCAGTTGCTCGAAAAGCCGCAGGTGTGGCCGCGCTTTCAACCCGGCGACGACCTCAGCGGCCATTTGCACAACCCCTTCTTCGTTCGCGCGAGCGATCAGCGATTCTACGACCTGGCGCAGGAGATCGGCCTCGCCGAGAGTCACGTGAGCAGAGGCATCGCGACGGCCGACGTGGATGGCGATGGCCGCCTGGATTTCGCCGTCGCGAATCAGTGGGAAACCTCTTACTTCTATCACAACGAAAGCCCCGACGCCGGCGGCTTTCTCGGCCTACGCTTGCGGCTGCCGGTTGACCGCCAAGAGCCGGCCACGTTCGCCGTAGCCGAGGGCGCTACGGCGCGGCTCGAGGGGCGACCGGCCATCGGCGCTTGCGCGACGGTCTACCTCCCAGACGGGAGGCGGCTCATGTGCGAGGTGGATGGCGGCAACGGCCATTCGGGAAAGCGCAGCCCGGATTTGCACTTCGGACTTGGCGGCGTCGCGCCGAACACAGAGCTGCGCGTTGACCTGCGCTGGCGCGCGGCGGGCCAGGTGTTTGAGCGAACACTGTATCTTTCCCCCGGCTGGCATGCGGTACTGCTCGGCCAGTGAGACGAAAGGGAGCTGATCCATGAGCCAGAACGACGACTGGGCGCGGGCGCGCCGCCTCGGAGGGCTGCGGCGATTCGCCGTGGCGATCACGGTTCTCAACATCCTGGGCCACACCCTCTTCGGCTTCGAGCAGTCGCCGGCGCAGCCCATCGCGGCGGTGCTGACGGCCTACGCGATGGAGCTTCTGATCGAAGCCATAGACGCGTGGGCGAAAGGACGCCGGGCCAATTTCATGGGCGGCTTTCGCAACCTGGTTGATTTCCTGCTGTCGGCCCACATCACCGGCCTCGCCATCGCCATGCTGCTGTACGCCAACGACCGCTTCGCGCCGATCATCTTCGCGACGGTGGTGGCAATCGGCTCGAAGGCGCTCCTGCGCCTGCCGAGCGGCAAGGGCTCGCGCCATTTTCTCAACCCCTCGAACATCGGCATCACGGCAGCCCTGCTGGCCTTCCCCTGGGTAGGCATCGCCCCGCCTTATCACTTCACGGAAAATCTGGACGGCTATGGCGATTGGATTTTGCCGGCGGTGATTATCGTATCGGGGACCTTCCTCAATGCGCGCTTCACGGGCAAGCTCCCGCTCATCGCGGCGTGGCTGGCCAGTTTCGTCGCGCAGGCCGGGGTCAGGAGCCTGATTTTCGGCACGCCGTTCGTCGCGGCGCTGATGCCTATGACCGGCGTCGCCTTCATCCTCTACACGTTCTACATGGTGACAGACCCTGCGACGACGCCGACACGGGCGCGCGGCCAGATCATTTTCGGCGCGGCGGTGGCCGCGGCGTATGGCTTGCTGCTGGTCTCGCATGCGGTCTTCGGACTCTTTTTCGCCCTATCCATCGTCTGCGCGTTGCGCGGCCTGATTCTCTACGCTCAGAGTCTTGCCGAATACAGGCTGCCCGCCAGAGACAAAGCGCGCGCCGCCGTCGTGGGTTCCGACATCGTCAGGGAGGCGTGAGCCATGAAGGCTGCGATTGCCATAGTCGGAATGGCTTGCCGGTACGCCGACGCCGCTTCGCCGACGCAGTTATGGGAGAACGGGCTGGCCCGGCGGCGGTCTTTCCGAAAAATCCCGGCAGAGCGGCTGCGCGTCGAAGATTACTTTTCCGCAGACCGCAACGCGCCCGACCACACCTACTCCCTGCATGCGGCGCTGATCGAAGGCTACGAGTTCGACCGCGTCCGCTTCCAGATCGCCGCCGACACGTTCAAGTCAACCGACCCGGCGCACTGGCTGGCGCTCGACGTCGCCGCGCAGGCGCTGGACGACGCGGGCTTCGGCGGCGGCGACGGCCTGCCGCGCGAAACGACCGGCGTGGTGGTGGGCAACACGCTGACAGGGGAATTCGCGAGGGCGAACACGCTGCGGCTGCGCTGGCCTTACGTGCGGCGCGTGATGGACCACGCGCTGCTGGCGGAAGGCTGGCCGGCGGACCGCCGCCGCGCCTTCCTCGGCGGGCTGGCGTCGGCCTACAAGAAGCCTTTCCCGGAGGTCAACGAAGAGTCGCTGGCCGGCGGGCTATCCAACACCATCGCCGGGCGCATCTGCAATCACTTCGACCTGAAAGGCGGCGGCTACGTGGTGGATGGGGCGTGCGCCTCGTCGCTGCTGGCCATCACGACGGCCTGCACGTCGCTGGCGGCGGGCGACCTCGACGTCGCGGTCGCCGGCGGCGTTGATTTGAGCCTCGACCCATTCGAGTTGGTCGGGTTCGCCAAGACCGGCGCGCTTGCCGAAGAGCAGATGCGCGTCTTCGATCAACACTCGCGGGGCTTCTGGCCCGGCGAGGGCTGCGGCTTCGTGGTGCTGATGCGAGAGGAAGAGGCCGTCGAGCAGCGGCGGCGCGTCTACGCGGTCATTCGCGGTTGGGGCGTGTCGTCGGATGGCAGCGGCGGCCTGACGCGCCCCGAAATTGACGGACAGATGCTCGCCTTGAGCCGCGCCTACAAGCGTGCGGGGTATGGCATTGATAGCGTCGCCTACTTTGAAGGTCACGGCACGGGGACCAGCGTCGGCGATGACACGGAGCTTCGGGCGCTGACCCGTATGCGCAGGCCGTCGGGCGACGCGCCGCCGGCCTTTCCAGCACAGTGGGATCCGAAGCTTGGAATTCACGTGACTTGAAGTCGCG
>JADMIO010001257.1_pt1 | contig 22510 bp, 25 predicted proteins | sample 8958161 | NCBI WGS metagenome assembly JADMIO01 (sample SAMN16585339, study PRJNA669376) | soil metagenome | isolation source: Crop rotation soil | place: USA: Cullars Rotation, Alabama | collected 2011 | reverse complement strand
CGGTCAGCACCGCCAGCTCGTCGTCGAGCCGGTCGATGTCGCCGACGCCGACCGTCTGCCGGGCGAGGAGCTCGAAGCGGAAGAAGTCCTGGTACGCGCCCGCGAGCCGCTCGCGCCACTCGTCGGCGGGTAGCCGAGCGAGGTCGAGGCCATCGACGAGGATGCGACCCGAGGTGGGCGCGTAGAACTTCGACAGCAGCTTCACGAGCGTCGACTTGCCCGCGCCGTTCTCGCCGACCACCGCCACGACCGCGCCGGGCGGCAACGTGAGGTTGACGTCGTCGAGCACGAGGCGCTCGGTGCCCGGGTACGCGAACGACACGTGCTCGAACGTGATGCCGTCGTGCAACCGATCGGGCACTTCGAGATCCGCGCCGGCGGTGAGCGAGCCTGCATAGTCCTCGAGCCAGGCGAGGCGGCGCGAGCCGTCCATCCAGATGCCGCGCAGGAAGCCGATCTCGCCGACCGTCGCACCGATGTACGCCGAGAGCCGCGACCCTGCGGCGAGGACGAGCAACACGTTCTCCGGCGACTCCTCCAACCCGTTGGCCACGAACACGATGCAGCCCACGTAGCCGGCGCCGAACAGCGCCCACGCCAGCGTGTGCCAGACGGCGGAACCCCACCGAGCGCCGGACACCTCGCCGTACCAACGCTCCCAGGCCACCCGTCGCTCCGCCGCCAGCTTGGGGCCGATCCCGGTGACGCGCACCTCTTTGCCCGGTGGCGCGGTCGTCGCCGTCGTGAACAGGTGGCGGGAGAGCCGGTCCGCCGGTGCGCCGCGCTCGTAGGCCGCCCGCTCCACCGCCGGACGCCATGCCGAGCTCAGCACCGTCGGCAGCGCGAAGAGCGAGAGCAGGATCAGCGCCGGGTGCACCGACATGAGCAGGACGATGGTGACACCGAGGCGCAGGATCCACCCGCATGTCGAGAACAGCGACATGTACATGTGGTCGAGCACGAACACCTGGTCACGGAGCACCGAGAGCCGATCGAGGTAGTCGGGTCGCTCATGGTGCGCGATCGTCGTGACGGTCGCCTGCAGCTTCGCGACGTGCGACTCGAGCGCGATCGTGACCTTGTCCCGGAAGCGGCGCTGCACACGCGTCGAGACGGTCCGCAGGAACCACGTGAGGACGCTGGAGAGCGCCATGCCGATCGCGGCGGTGCGGATGAGCGCCTGGTCGTGCTCGAGCACGCCTTCGCCGAGCAGCTTGAGCCACACCGCGATGAGCGCGTCCGGGAGGGCGGCGAGCAGGGCGAGACCGAACGCGGCGAGGATGAGCCGCGGCTCGTGCTGGTAGCCGAGCTTGCAAAGCCGCCACATCGACGCGAGCGCGGGAGGCAGATCGTCGTCGGTGACGTTGCGGGCGGTGTCACGCGAGGACGTCATAGACCACCTCCTCCTCGCCCTCTTCGGCCTGGCCGGTCGCGAACCGCCGCGCCTGCAGGTCGAACATCGTGTGGTAGCGACCGCGCTGTGCCATGAGCTCGTCGTGGGTGCCGAGCTCGATGACCCGTCCGTGCTCGAGCACGCAGATGCGGTCCGCGTGGCGCACCGTGGAGAACCGGTGCGAGATCAGGATCGTGGTGCAGCTGCGAGTGGCGGCGAGGATGCGGTCGAAGATCTCCGCCTCACCTCGCACGTCGAGCTGCGCGGTCGGCTCGTCGAGCAGCACCACACCGGCACCGAGCTGCACCGCGCACAACGCCCTCGCCAGCGCGATGCGTTGCCACTGCCCGCCGGAGAGGTCGGTGCCGTCCTCGTAGCCCTTCGCCAGGATCGTGTCGAGCTCCGCGAGATCAGCCGCGCCGGCTTCGCGCAGCGCGTGGAGGATGGTGTCGTCGGGCGCGCCGTTCGGCGCGACGTTGTCGCGCAGCGACAGCTCGAAGCGGATGAAGTCCTGGAACACCGCGGTGACGCGGGAGCGCCATGACCCGAGGTCGAGGTCGCGGATGTCGGTGCCGTCGACCTCGATGCTGCCGGACACCGGGTCGTAGAGCCGGCACAGCAGCTTCGCCAGCGTCGTCTTGCCCGCGCCGTTCTGGCCCACGATGGCCAGCGACGACCCGGCGGGGATGGTGAGGTCGAAGTCGCGGAGCACCGTCTCGCCGGTGGTCGGGTAGGCGAACGTGAGGTCGCGGAAGCGCAGCTCGTGCGCCGGCAAGCCGTCCGCTGAGCGCGTGCCCGAAGCGAGCGCGCCGGCCGGACCCATCTCCGGCTCGAGCCGCATCACCGCCGCCACCGGCGCCGCGGACCCGTCGAGCGCCCAGTTCAACCCGCCGAACGCGATCATCGATGCGCCGATCGCGGCCTGGGCGTACAGCACGACCGAGCCCAGCTCGAGGCGTCCACTGTCGGCCGCGGCGGCCAGCGACAGGAACACGATGACGTTGGCGGCCGACACGAGCACGAGGCTCGTGAGGACGGAGCGCTCACGGAGGCGCGTCGCTTCGTACTGCAGCTTGTGCAACGTCGTCCGCCGGGCGATAAAGCGCTCGATCGTCCACCCTGCAAGGCCGAACAGCCGCAGCTCCTTCGCCGCCGGCGGGTCGACCGCGAGCCGGTAGGCGTAGTCCGCGTCGCGTTGCGCGGCGCGCACCTCCTCGGTGTTGCGGTCGCGCCAGATCGCGCTCTCCTTGAGCAACCAATGGGTCGCCAGCCACGCGCCCCCGAGCACCAGCGGAGCCCACCACGCGTAGCCGAACAGCAGCGCCGCCGAGGACACGCCGGCGAGCATCTCGACGAAACCGCCGGCGATGAAGTCCATGCTGATCGACAGCGGCGGACCGGTCATGCCGAGATCGAACTCACGCGCCAGCGTCAGGTCCGACGTGAGCTTGGGGTCCTCGAGGTGCCCCATCCCCGGAGGGTCGACGCACGCGTCGGTCACCCGGTCGTAGAGCCACGCCGCGGTGCGGTCGCCGAGGTTCGCGCTGATCGCCGTGTGGATGGGGTTGAGCACCTGGAGCAGGACGAACACGACGCCGATGAGCGTGAGCGGTGCCGTGAGGTCGTCGCCGTTCTCGACCGCGCCGACGAGGATGCCCATGGCGACCGCGAACACCGCGGGCAGCACGCCGCGCAGCACGAGCACGATCCACCATGCGATGGCGAGCTTCCGGTCGGCCTTCGGGAGGACCCCGAAGAACCGCCACTCCTGCCTGTCCCGCAGCCTGCCGAGCACGTCACCGCCCTCCCTTGCCCCGCTCAGGTTCTCACACGTCCATCGTCGCGGGCGGGCTCACTCCGACGCCCCTCACCCCCTCAGGGGCCGGGAAACGCGCGCGTGAACGACCGGGCGATCTCGAGGTTGCCTTTGGTCCGCAGCTTGCCGCGCAGCGGTCGACCGAGGAGCAGTGCGAGGAGGTCGCGGCTCTCGCCCTCGATCGTCGCGCTCGCCTTCTCGGTCGGCTCTGCCAGCTCCGTGTGCACGTCGTCGCGGTCGAGCATCACGAGGAAGGTGGGCCCGTCGGTGGCGCGGAGCAGCCACGACCGGATCGACAGGTTTCGGGGGGCCTGGCTGCTCCGCCGAGCTGCGAGCCGCTGCACGCGGACGGGCAGTGCGGCCGCCACGAACTCGGCGCTCCAGTCCGCCAGGCCCACGTCGAGGTCCGTTCCGTGCACCTCCACCTCGGTGAGGCGAAGCAGCGCGAGGTGGCTCAGCGAGCACGTTCCGAGATCCACGTTGTCCGGTGGCTCGACGACCTTGGTGGACCATTCGGCGGGGACGAGATCTCGCCACGCCTGATCGAGCCAGAAGCTCTCGCCCGCCAGCGACGCGACCACGTCGATCGGGTCTTCGCCGTGGCGTGGTGACAGCGTCCCGGGTCGCTGCAGTGCACGGCCGTCCGGGTAGTAGGAGGTCGGTTCGCCCGTGAAGGCGGCCCTTGTCATGCGGCAGAGCGCGCCCGCGCCGTAGCGCAGGTGGCAGGCGATGGTGAGGCGCGACCAGCCCGGCAGCAGGCTCGGAGCGGTCAGCTCCGCTCCGTCGATCTTCAGCAGCGTCTCGGTGATCGCTGCGGTCCGTTCGAGCACCGCGCGCGCGAGGGATGGCGCCTCGTCGGACAGCTCGAACATGACGACCAGGGTGCCAGAGGAACACCGCGATGTTGCGCCGTAGGGTTCCGGCATGTCCGATCGGCACGCTCGCAACACGCTGGCGATCTCTGGCCTCGCGGTGCTCGTGACGTTCCTGGACACGACGGTCTTGTTCGTGGCCTTTCCGGACATCAGCCGGACGTTCGCGTCGGCTGGGCCCGCGCAGCTGTCGTGGGTGCTGAACGCCTACACGATCGCGTTTGCCGCGCTCCTCGTCCCGGCCGGGAAGGTGGCGGACCGCGTCGGCCACAAGCGGGTGTTCCTGTTCGGCTCTGCGCTGTTCACCCTCGCGTCGCTGGCGTGCGCGGTCGCGCCGACGGTGGACCTGCTGATCGCGTTCCGGGTCGTGCAGGCGGTCGGTGCCGCGTCGCTGATCCCGTCGTCGCTCTCGCTGGTGATGCGCGCGCACCCACGGGAGCGGCTTCCCGTCGCGGTCGCGATCTGGGGCGCCATGGGTGCAGCGGCGGGTGCCGTCGGTCCCACCCTTGGTGCGCTGTTGATCGAGGCAGGCAGCTGGCGATGGGTCTTCGTCATCAACGTTCCCGCCGGCATCGTGATCGCGGTGTTCGGCCGGCGGGTGCTGCACGAGTCGACCGATCCGGAGACCCGCATCCCCGCGTTCCTCGGCGTCGTGCTCATCGCCGGCGCGGCGGCGCTTGCGTCGCTTGCGGTCGTGCAGAGCAACGAGTGGGGCTGGCTCGATGCGCGCACCATCGGTGTGCTGGTCGCTGCGGCCGTGCTGCTCGCGGCGTTCGTGCTCCACGAGAAGCGGACGTCTGCGCCCGCGCTCGACCTCGAGCTGTTCGAGATCCGCAACTTCCGGTGGGCGAATGTCTCGATGTTCGCGTTCGGCATCGCGTTCAGTGCGATGTTCCTCAGCAACTTCTTGTTCATGACACAGGTGTGGGGCTTCACGCTGATCCAGACCGGACTCGGCGTCACCCCTGGCCCGCTGCTTGTCGCCATCCTCGCCCCGCGGTTCGGCCGGCTCGCCGGACGCGTCGGCCAGCGACCGCTGATCATCAGCGGCGGCATCGTCTACGCCATTGCCGGCCTGTGGCGGTTCGTCATCCTCGGCGCGGAGCCGAGCTACTGGACAGAGTTCTTCCCGTCGATGTTCCTCACCGGCCTTGGCATCGCGCTGTGCGTCCCGCAGCTGTCGAGCACGATCGCGCAATCGCTGCCGATGAACCGGACGGGCGTTGGCGGTGCCGTGCACCAGGCGATCCGACAGTTCGGCGGCACGCTCGGCGTGGCGTTCACCATCGCCCTCATCTCGCGACCGCAGACCGCAGCCGAGTCACTGGACAACTTCGACCGCGTGTGGCTCCTGCTCATCATCGGCGGGCTGTTGTCGAGTGCGGCCGCGCTGCGGCTCGTGACCCCGCGGGTGGTCGCGGCTCAGGACGTGAACGCGGCGCGAGCCGCGATGCGGCCCGTCTTGGCGCCCGCCGAGAAGCCGTAGGTCCCCTCGTCCAGCAGCTCGCGTGACGCGTCGACGACCGCGCCGAGCGCGGCGAACGCGAGCATCCCGCCGACGGAGATGCGGCGCACGCCGAGGTCTTCGAGCTCCTTGACCGACGGTCCGACAGGGACCGCGAGCACGTTCACCGGAAGGTCGACGGACGTCACCACCTGGCGGATGTCTTCAGCGCGCCACAGACCGGGGGCGTAGAGGACGTCGGCGCCCGCAGTCTGGAAGGCCTGCAGCCTGGCGATGGTGTCGGCGAGGTCGTCGCGACCGTGGAGCAGGTTCTCGGCGCGGGCGGTGAGCACGAGGTGCACGTCGCCCCGGTGCGCGGCTTCAGCCGCCGCCGCGATCCGCTCGGTCGCCAGCCCGAGGTCATAGATCGGGTCGTCGGCGCGTCCCGTGAAGTCCTCGATCGAGCAGCCGGCGAGGCCCGCTGCGATCGCGAGCCCGATCGTCTCGGCCACGGCCTCGGGTTCGTCCACGTAACCGTTCTCGAGGTCAGCCGACACGGGAAGGTCGGTCGCCTCCACGATCGCCGCCGCGTGCGCGACCGCTTGGTCTCGGCTCACCGAACCGTCGAGCTGCCCGAGGGTCGCCGCGAACCCGGCGCTCGTCGTGGCCAGCGCCGAGAACCCGAGCGAGGCCAGGAGCCGGGCGATGCCCGCATCCCAGGGGTTCGGGAGCAGCAGCGCGCCGGGCCCCTGGTGCAGGGCGAGGAACCGCTCTGCTTTCTCTGACTGAGTTCCCATGCGTGAGAGGGTAGGACCGTTCACAGCGCGCTCTCAGCGGGTTCAGAGGTTCGGCCAAGGGCTGGTCGCCACAGTGGCCCCGTGAACGACAGCCACGGGAGACACGAGATGGGTACCGACCAGCACGACGATGACCTCGATCGAGGGTTCGCCTTCGACGTGTCGACGCTGCTCGAGCGCAGGCGAGCGCTCAAGCTGATGGCCGGCGCGGGCGTCGCCGCGGTGCTGGCGGCGTGCGGGTCGAACGCGAAGACCTCCTCGAGCGCCTCGTCCTCCTCCACGTCTGGCTCCTCGGCAGCCTCATCGTCGAGCGCGGGTGCCACGTCGACGACCGCGGCCGCGTCGACCGGAGCGACCGCGGTCTCCAAGATCCCGGAGGAGACCGGCGGCCCGTTCCCGGCCGACGGATCGAATGGGCCGAACGTGCTGACCGAGAGCGGCATCGTCCGCAGCGACATCCGCCCGAGCTTCGGGTCCTCGTCGACGGTGGCCACCGGCGTGCCGCTCACCGTGACGCTGAAGGTCGTCGACGCATCCGGGGGCGCCGCCCAGGCTGGGGCTGCGGTGTACGTCTGGCACTGCGACCAAGCCGGGCGCTACTCGCTGTACTCGCAGGGCGCCACCAACGAGAACTACCTGCGCGGCGTGCAGGAGGCCGACGCCAAGGGCGAGGTGACGTTCACCACGATCTTCCCCGCCGCGTACTCGGGCCGGTGGCCGCACATCCACTTCGAGGTGTACCCGAGCCTGGCCGAGGCGACGAAGGCCGGGAACCCCGTCGTCACCTCGCAGCTCGCGCTGCCCGAGGATGTCTGCAAGGCCGTCTACGCGACCGACGGCTACAGCGCCAGCGTGCGCAACCTGGCCCAGACGTCACTGGCGAGGGACATGGTGTTCAGCGACGGCGCCGAGCTCGAGACCCCGACCGTGACCGGAGACACCAGCTCCGGTTACGCCGCGTCGCTCACGGTCGGGGTCTGAGGATCGGTCAGGCGCGGGCGCGGCGCACCGTGATGACGATGAGGGCCACGCCGGCTCCGAGCAGGACGACGCCTGCGCCGAGCAGCCCGAACACGATCGCCTTGAGGTGGCGGACGGCGAGACCGGCATCGGCGTCGACGCTGATCCCACGGTGGCCGTCGGCGTTCATGAACACGATCGTCCAGTCGCCTGCGCGCGGCTCCCACGCGATGGTCTGCTGACCGACGCCTGCGCTGGAGACGGTCCAGAACGCCTGGTCTCGAGGCCGAGCCGGCGCGGTCTCGCCGGCCACGCTGCGGTACACGGGGTCGAGCGAGCTGTCGCCGAAGTCGACGACCACATCGCGCTCCACGCCGTCGAGGTACGCGGCCACGTCGCTCGACGGCCCGATGCCGATGAAGACCTCATCGCCCGGATCGACCGCGGTGGCGCGGAGCCTGAGGCTCACCAGATCGTCGAAGCCCCACGGCCCTGTGTCGTGGCCGAGGTCGAGCTTCTCGCTGGTGACCGCGTAGCCCTCGGACCTGACCGGGTGGGTCGCGGTGTGCACGTAGCCCGCGCTGTCGCGGCGGTTGGCCGCGATCCAGCCGAGCGTGCCGCCGGCGGCGGCGAAGCCGAGGCCGGTGAGCGCGAGCAGCGACGCCATGACGACGGCGACGATGCGGCCGCCCGACCAGCCGGTTGGCTTCGGGGCAGGCGGCGGTGGATACGACGGAGGCGGTGGAGTGGGGGGAAGCTCGGTGATGGTCATGGACGCACGATGCGCTCCGCCCCTGACAACCGGCTGAGGCCGCGCTGACCTCGACCTCAGCTGACCTGTGCGTCCTTCGCGGAGATCTGGTTCCGGTCGTCCGGGTCGATCGGCAGCGGCCACGGGATCGCGAGCGCGGGATCGAGCGGGCTGCGCGCCGTGCCGGCCATGCCGGGCACCCATTCGCTGTCGAACGTGTACAGGTACTGCGTCGGCGTCGACCCGAGGGACTGGAAGCCGTTGCACACACCGTTCGGCAGGAGCACCTGCACGCCGGGCACCAGCTTCACCGTCACGACCTCGCCCTTGGTCGGCGAGCCGTCACGGGTGTCGACGTATGCGCCGAAGGCCTCACCGTGCGCGATGGCGACGAGCTTGGTCATCGCCTCACCGTGCAGGCCTCTGACCGCGCCGGGCTTCGTCTCGGTGAGGTTCACCTGCAGCCACGGACCCAGTGACGGCAGGCCTTGCTCGATCCACGACGACTCCCGGTAGAACTCGCGGACCGCGCCCCGCTCGTCCTCCACCTGCTTCATCGTGATCACCATGAGCCCGTCGATCGCGGTGGACGCGACGGACATCGGTGTGATGACGGGTCCGCTGCTCATGGACCGGGAGCCTAGGAGGACGGCAGGCCCCGGCCCCATCTCAACCGGCGTGCGTGCGCCGCGCAGGACGCGGCCAACGCACGCCAGAACGGGGGTGGGCGGCGGCTCGCGCGAGGCGGGCTGCGGTGGCTTGGGCGTGACGGCGCTGGATGCGGTCACGGGCGATGGCTTCTTGGAGGCTGTAGCTGTTCATGCACTGACGATCGCAACCGGCGCTGATGGATCGCCTGCGTGGCGCTGACGTGAGATTTTCGGTTGGGTTTCGGCCGAGTTGGGCAGTCTGCACGAATGCCCGGTCGACGCCTCGCGCCCCTGGACGGGTTGCGGGGGGTCGCGGTGGCGGCCGTGCTGCTGTTCCACGCCGATGTGACGTGGGCGGGCGGCGGGTTCCTCGGCGTCGACGTCTTCTTCGTGCTGTCGGGCTACCTCATCACCTCGTTGCTGCTCGACGAGCTCGGCCGGACAGGTCGCATCGACCTGCCGCAGTTCTGGCAGCGGCGGGCCCGGCGATTGCTCCCCGCCCTCTTCGTGCTCGTCGTCGTCGGTGTCGCGCTCGCTCCTGTGCTCTCACCGCTCGAGCGGATCTCCGACATCCACGACGACGCGCTGGCAACGATCGGCCAGATCGTCAACTGGCGTCTCGTCGACACGGTCGGGACGGTCCTCGTCGGATCGGTGCGCTCGCCGTTCCAGCACTGCTGGTCGCTCGCGATCGAGATGCAGTTCTACGCGCTGTGGCCGGTCGTGGTCATCGCGGTTGCCGCCGGCGGCCGCGCCCGCCGGGACGGTCGCCTCGAGGTGGGCGCCGTCGCCGCCGTGCTCGCGATCGGCTCGGTCATCGCCATGGCGATGCTCGTCGGCCCCGGCACCCACACGCAGCGCTCGTACTACGGCACCGACGCGCGAGCACAAGCGCTCCTCATCGGCGCGGTGCTCGCCACGCTGCTCGGCGACCGGACGACGCTCGCGAGGCGCATGAGCGCTCCGGTCAAGCGCGCGCTGGTCGCAGGTGGGGTCGTCGCCGCAGCAGCGCTCGTGATCGCGTTCCACTCGGCACCGACCGAAGGCGACAGCATCTACCGCGGTTGGTACGCAGCAGCCGCTGCGATTGCTGCGGTGACGATCGCAGCTGTGGTCGCCGCGCCTGAGTCATCGCTCGCGCGCCTGCTGAGCGCCCGACCGCTCACGTGGCTCGGCGGCATCTCCTACAGCCTCTACCTCTGGCACTGGCCCGTGTTCCTGCTCCTCACGTCGGGCCGCCTGCACCTCACCGGCACCGCGCTGCTCGCAGTGCGGGTCGCGGTCGCCGTGGTGATCGCAGCTGCGTCCCACCGGTTCGTGGAGGTCCGCTACGCCCGTGCGTCGACGTCGCCCGTCATCGAGCTGGCCCGACGCCGGTTCAGGGAGCTTGCGGCTCGTCCCGCGTCATGATCGCCCTGAGCAAGCCGTCGGCCTGGAGGCTCGGCATCCCGGCGCCGCCGTCGATGACGATGTTCTGCCCCGTCATGTAGCCCGCGGCGTCGGACGCAAGGAAGACCACCACGTCGGCAACCTCCTGTGCAGTGCCGATCCGCGCCAGCGGTGTGCCGGCTTCGGCCGCGGCGCGCCACGCCGGGTTGCCGGTGACCATCTCGGTGAGCGGCGTCTCGATGAGGCCAGGGGACACGCAGTTGACTCGGATGTTCGGTGCGTACTCGCTCGCCGCGGTCATCGTGAGGTTGATCACGCCCGCCTTCGCCGCCGAGTAGGGCGCCTCGCCCGGCAGCGGACGCAGACCGTTCAGCGACGCGTTGTTGACGATGCTGCCGCCGCCGGCTTCGAGCAGCAACGGGATCGCGGCGCGCATGCAGTGGAACGTGCCGGTGAGGTTCACGGCGAGCACCAACGCCCACTCCTCGTCGCGGTAGCGGTGCAGCGGCTTGTTCATGCCCATGCCCGCGTTGTTCACGAGGTCGGTGACCCCGCCCATCGCATGCGCGGCGGCGGCGACCGCGTCGTCCACCTGCGAAGCCGACGCGACGTCACACGCGAAGGCCCGGCCACCGACCTCCTTCGCAACCGACTCGGCCGCGTCGGCGCGCCGGTCGAGCACCGCCACCGTCGCGCCCTCGGCGGCGAACCGCCGGCAGATCGCAGCGCCGATGCCGGCACCCCCGCCGGTCACGATGGCCTTGCGTCCCTCGAGCACACCCATCGGGCGATCCTGCCACCGTTCCACGCCCTACGATCGCGGGCCGTGGAGACCGACGACGCCCGACGGCTGCTCGACGAGGAGCGCGCCCGCCTCGAGCAGGTCCGCGTTGGCTTCGACGCCGAGCGCCTCCACGACGAGTCCGAGGACGAGAGCAGGTCCGAGCACTCGCACATGGCGATGCACCAGGCCGACGTCGGGTCGGACACGTTCGAACGCGAGAAGGACTTCTCGATCCTCGAGCAGGTCGAGGCCGAGCTCGCCGATGTCGAGCGCGCCCTGCACCGCCTCGATGACGGGACCTACGGCACCTGCGATGCGTGCCGCGCGCCGATCGGTGACGAACGCCTCGCGGCGCAACCCGCCGCTCGCTTCTGCATCTCCCACCAGGCCCAAGCAGAGTCTTGAGCTTCAGCCGCCCGGGTTCTGCCCGAGCGGTGCCCACTTGGGTGGGCCCATCGTGTCGACGCACGTCGTGAACGGGGGCGAGTCGGGGTTGGCGAGGAACGACTGGAACACGTTCACCGGGCACGGCGCGCCGCTGAACACGGCGCCGTGTCCGAGCCCCGGGAACTGCACGAACGTCGCCTTGGAGAGCGTTTCGGCCGCGTGCTTGCTGTCGGCCGGCGGGGTGACGGGGTCGTACTCGTCGGCGAGCACGAGCGTGGGCACGTCGCTGTGCACCGGCTCGTTGAAGGACGCATCGATGTCAGGTACGTCCCAGAGCCCGCATCCTTCCGGCGCCAGCGTCAAGAACGACGTGAGGAGCGGGTCGCTCGCGATCACCTCTTCGCCGGTGACGCGCTGCAGCCGTTGCCGGTCGGCGCAGTCGACGCTGAACGCCAGTCCCTCGGCGCTGCCGGTCAGCTGATCGAGACCGTCACCTGCGAGCTGCTGCGCGACCGTCGCGGCGAAGGCGTCGCGGTCGGGTACACGGCGGATCACCATCGGCAGCAGCGGGATGAGCGTCGTGTCGTACATCGCGTTCCAGATGCCTGCGACTGCGTCGTAGCCCGTGAGCGCAAGGTGGCGTGTCGCTCCGTCGCGGTCCTTGATGTCGGTCTCGAACGGCTTCGCGTTCCAGTCGTCGACGAGGTGCTGCAGCTCGGCGCGGAGGTCAGGATGATCCGCGTGGCACGGCGGGTCGGCTGCACACCCCGCGAACATCGTGTCGAGCGCGCGGTGCACCGACGACGCCGTCTGCTGCGCGTCGCCGGGCACGTCGGGCGGAAGGACGGAGTCGATGACGACGCTCCGGACACCCTCGGGATGCTGCCGTAGCACCTCGAGCGCGACCCTCGTGCCGTAGCTGACGCCGAACAGGTTCCACGTCTCGATGCCGAGGGCGCGCTTGAGATCGGCGGCGTCCTCGGCGGTGATCGGCGTCGAGAACCTCGAGAGGTCGACGCCCTTCGCGACGATGTCGTCTCGGCATCGCTTCAGCGTGTCCAACACCGCCGCCGCCTCCTGCGCCGGCGGAGCCGCGGCCCCGAGCGAGGTGAGGGCCTGCTCGTACATGCCGGGGCAGTCGAGGTTGGGTACGGACTTCCCCGTGCCGCGCTGGTCGAACAGGATCACATCGCGGTCGGTGACCCACCCGCGGTTCAAGAACCCGCCAGCGATCGTGAGGCCGGCGTCGCCGGGCCCACCCGAGAAGTAGACGACCGGGTCCGGCTGCTTCGTGACGCCCGGTGCTGGGTGGATGATCGCGACCGGCAGCTCGGCCTTCGCGCCGTCGGGCGCGGACCGGTCCATGGGGACGGTCAGCACACCGCACTCGATGCGCGGATCGGCGGGGACCTCGTCGTTGCACGGCCCGGCCGTGAAGGTCGGGGTGTACGCGGGTGCGACGCTCGAGGTGGGCGGGCCCGACGAGGCGCTGGAGCTCGCGCCCTGAGGCTTCGAGTCGGACGAGCACGCGGCGACGAGCAGCACGACGAGCGCGACAGCAGTGCAGCGGTTCACCACACGCATGATCAGATCTGCTCCGGCGTGGTCGCCGGGATGGCATCGTCGGACACGAGCGTTATTCGCTCGCCGATCGTCAGCAGATCACCGTCAGCCTCGATCCATCGGCCTGCCCCGTTCGCCAGCCGATCGAACGGCGCCCCGAGGTGACCTTCCACCGTGTAGATGAGCCCGCCGTGGGTCACCGCGAGCACGTCGCCGGACCCCACCGCATCGTGGATGGTGGCGATGGCGGTGAGGGCGCGCTCGAGCACCGACGCGTCGCTCTCCCAGCCGGGCGGTCGTCGCTCCGATTCGGTCGAGGGCGCCTGCGGCGCGAACGCGCCTCGCTTGATCGGGAGGTAGCCGGGGTAGCGGTCGTCGATCTCGGCGCGGGTGAGGCCGGACCACTCGCCCGCGTCCCGTTCGCGCAGCTCGGGAAGTATCACGACGGGGCCGACACCGAGCTGGGTCGAGATGATCGCCGCGGTCTCCGCAGCGCGCACGAGGTCGCTCGCGAACACCGCGTCAATGGCGCCCAAGCTGCTCGCGGCGGCGCGCGCTTGCATGCGTCCGAGGTCGGTCAGCGGCGGGTCGGCCTGGCCCTGCCAGCGCCCGAGCGCGTTCCACTCGGACTGGCCGTGGCGCACGAGGAGGATCCGCACCGGCATCCGGAGGACCGTAGCGGGGCCACTCAGCACTAGTTTCAGCGCATGGCGCTCCCAATCGAGAAGCTCGGAACCACGTACGACCCGGTCACCACGGTCATCGACCCCGACCGCGCGAAGGCATACGCGGCGGCGACGAACGACTTGAACCCCGCGTACACATCGGGGAAGTACGCCCCGCCGGTGTTCGGTGTGGTGCCGACGTGGAACCAGATGCTCGTCGCGTCGGCGGACATCATTCCGCCCGAGGCGCTCATGTTCATCGTGCATGGCGAGCAGGACATGCACTTCCATCAGCCGCTCGTACCCGGCGCGTCGCTGACGACGACGTCGGAGGCCTACGCGATCCGAGTCGGCAGCTCGGGCTCGCGTCTGGTCGTGAAGGTCGAGAGCGTCGACGCGTCGCAGACGCCCGTCCTCACGCAGTACGTCACGATCTTCGTGCGCGGCCTGTCGGACGGCGAGTCCGGCGGACCCGAGAAGCCCGCTCACGACTTCCCCGAGGACGCACGCGCCAACAAGGTCGGATCGCAGTCGATCCACGTCGATGACGACCAGACGTTCCGCTACCGCGACGCGTCCGGCGACGAGATGCCGATCCACCTCGACGACGCCATCGCGAAGAGCGTCGGACTGCCGGGCATCATCGCCCACGGCCTCTGCACGATGGCGATGTGCAGCCAGGCGGTCATCGCGATCACCGCCGACGGCGACCCCGCCCGGCTCAAGCGGCTGGCCGTTCGCTTCGCCGCCAACGTGTTCCCCGGCAACGACGTCGAGGTCGACGTGTTCGACGCCGGGACGACGAGCTCGGGCCTGCGCGCCTACGCGTTCGAAGCATCGTCCGCCGGCGCGATCGTTGTGAAGAACGGCTGGGCTGAGGTCGAGGCCTAGAATTTTGCCCCGTCTCCGCCTCTTCGCCGCCGCGCGCGACGCCGCCGGCACCGGGCGGGACGTGGTGCCGGGTGCAACCGTTGGTGCCGTGCTCGCTGAGGCCACGGCGCGCTACGGGCGCGAGTTCGAGGCCGTGCTCGGCAGCTGCCGCGTGTGGGTCAACGGCGACACGGCCGACGAGTCGACGGCCGTCGGTGACGACGACGAGGTCGCCGTGCTGCCCCCGGTGTCCGGCGGATCGGCGTAGCCGGCTTGGCCGCCGCGAGGAGCCGCACCCGCGGCAAGAAGAAGGCGGCGCCTCCGGACACCCGTCCCGTGTGGAAGCAGGTGGAGGAGGCCGAGAGCCGCAAGGTCGCGAACCGCGTCCGCAAGCGGCGGCGCACCCACCGCCGGCTCGCGGTCGTCTACGACATCGAGGGGCCGCGGGTGCGGCTGGGGATCCTGTGGTTCGTCGTCACCTGCGTCGCGCTCGTCTTCGGGACGGTCGCGCTGGCGGTGGTCTATGGCGCCGTTGCCGCGGTGGCGGCGGCGCAGACCGCGGTGGCATTTCGCAAGGTCGGCCGGTTCGCCAACCGAGAGGTCGCCGCTGTGACCGCGGCGGTTCTGCCGTTGGTGGCGACGGTGACCACCGGGCTAGTCGGCGTGGCGATCCTCTGCGGGGTCGGCGCATCGATCTTCTTCGCCTACAGCCGCGCCGCGACAACCCGCCGAGCGATGCCGATCGTCGACTCGGGGATGACGATCCGCTGCTGGCTCTTCGTCGGCTTCGCCGCGTCGTGCGTGGTGATCGCTGATCGGTTCGCGTTCGGTGGCGGCGTTGGGTTGATCCTGCTGGCCGCTGCCTACGAGACCGGCGACTACCTGGTCGGCTCCGGTGCCCGCAACCCGTACGAAGGCCCGCTCGCCGGTGCGGCGGCGATCCTGGTCGTCACGTTCGCGATCACGGCACTCGGTATCGAGCCGTTCACGTTCCCGACGTCGTTCGCGCTCGGCGCGATGGCCGCCGTGCTGTGCCCGATCGGCCAGCTGCTCGCGTCAGCGATCCTCCCGTCCGTCACCGCCCGAGCCTCCGCGCTCCGCCGCCTCGACTCCCTGCTCGTCCTCGCCCCGGCGTGGGCGCTGATCGTTGGTCGGCTCGTCTGAGCTGCGCTCGCGCACGTGGACTGGCGCGCCGAGGGGAAGCGCCAGCGACCGAGGCGCACGTCGAGCCGAGCGAGCCGCAGGCGACTGAGCGAGACCCGAATTACGGCTTCATGATGAGCTCCCAGCCGATGAAGTAGATCACCGCCAGGTAGAGGAAGCCGTAGAGGATCGTCTTCTTGTGGTCGTCGAAGAAGAGCTTGTTGATCGCGTTGTCGAAGCCGCCGATGTAGCCGAGCGCTGATGCCTCGACGACCGCCCAGAGGATCAGCACGAGGATGATGTAGACGGCGAAGTTGTTCACACCGCCGGTGTTGTTCGCGAACCGGCCGCTGTAGTGCGTCGTGAACACCATGAACCACAGCATCGTGATCGAGAAGAACGTGTTGCACCGGGAGGCGCGTGCGCCCTTCTTCGCGGTTGCCGCCGCGTTCGGATCGGCTTCGCCGCCGGCGGCAACGCGCTCAGCGCTGCCGATGACGATCTTCTGTGCCGGCCAGATGACCATCCACACGTTGGCGAACATGGTGATGCCGAACAGCATGCCGGTGATGATGCTGGCGCCGGCGGTGCTCTTGAGGTAGCCCGCGTCGCTGTCCGAGCTGTAGATGCCGAGCAGCACGATGCCGAGGCCGAACGTCGCCGCGGCCGCCCACCGGAACCACCACAGCGCCCGCCACGTGATCTTGCGCATCGCCTCGGAGCGCGCGCCCGGCTCCATCTCCGCGAACGCGGGTGTCTGCACGAAGTTGAAGAAGTACAGGAGGCCGATCCACGTGATGCCCGCGAGGATGTGCAGGTACCGGCCGATGAATTGGAGTCCACCACCGACGTCGAAGAAGTCCTCGAAGATCTTCACTCACCATCTCCTCGTGTAGCGCCCGACAGCGGGCGAAACATACCGCTCCTTCTCGCGCGGGTGGGTGAACAGGCATCCCGGCGGGTAGACCCGTCCCTGTTCGCGAAACGTGAGAGGAGCCAGTTCGATGGCTGACGACGTCTACACCCTTCCTGATCTGCCCTACGACTACAGCGCGCTCGAGCCCCACATCAGCGCCCAGATCATGGAGCTGCACCACGACAAGCACCACGCGACGTACGTGAAGGGGGCGAACACGGCGCTCGAGAAGCTCGCCGACGCCCGCTCCAAGGACGACTACGCCCTCGTCGGCAAGCTCACCAAGGACCTGTCCTTCAACCACGCGGGCCACGTGCTGCACTCGCTGTTCTGGCAGAACCTCGGGCCCGACTCGGGCGGCGAGCCCTCCGGCGAGCTGGCCACCCAGCTCGCGACCGACTTCGGGGACTTCGCTTCCTTCAAGAAGCAGATGATCGAGACGGCCACATCGATCCAGGGCTCGGGCTGGGCGGTCGCGGCCTGGGACTCCATGAGCCAGCGCGTCCTCACGTTCCAGGTGCACGACCATCAGGGCGAGCACGGCCAGGGCACGCTGCCCCTCCTCGTCATCGACGCGTGGGAGCACGCGTTCTACCTGCAGTACAAGAACGTGAAGGCCGACTACTTCGACGCCGTGTGGAACGTCGTCAACTGGGACGACGTCGCCGGCAAGCTCAAGGAGGCACAGGCGACCAAGTGGTCACCCTGACCTAGTTGACCTTGAGCGTCGCCTTCATCGCTGAGTGCCCGGGCACCGTGCAGATGATCGTGTAGGAGCCGGGCTTGAGGTCGACGGTGCCGACCTTGGTCTGTCCGCCGTTCGCGGACACGACCTCCTTGTTGCCTTCCTCCTGGATCGTCACCGTGTGCGCGACACCGTCCTTGTTGACGAGTGCGATCTTCTTCGAGCCGGCCGTGGTGATGTACTCGGGCTTGTCGTAGCGGATGTTCTGCCCGATGACGGTGACGTCGGCGTTCGCGGCATCACCTGAGGTCGAGCCGCCACTCCCGCAGGAGGCGAGGGGGAGTGCGACGAAGATCAGCGCAGCCATGGCGCGGACGATCCGAGTGGAGGTGCGTTGCATGCGCAGGACGATACGAGCCGCGACGGCGCAGGGCTAACCTTGCCGAGAGTGGCCTCCCACCTCGAACGCATCTTGAGCGCCGACTACCAGGGTGACCTGCAGCAGCGCTCGATGGACGACGTGCGCACGATGCGCGCCGAGTGCCAAGCCGTCGAGACCGGGCTCTCCTACTTGCGCCGCCTCGTCCAGGGCCGGCTCGACATCGTGGGTGTCGAGCTGCAGCGCCGGCGCGACGGCGGTGAGCCGGGCGACCTCGCCACGCTCGTGAGCCGGCTGCCCGAGATCCTCTCGGAGAACACGCGGTCGCCGGGCGTCGGCCGGCTGCCCCAGACCATGGCGCCGGGCGAGGTCGAGCCCGAGCTCGAGCGCCGGCTCAACGAGATCGTCGGCGGCCATGACCTCGAGTCGCTCCCCGGCCTCGGCGACGACGAGCTGCTCGCCCTGCACGACGAGCTCGAGTCCTTCGAGCGGGAGGTGTCGGCGCGGCGGCGCGACGTCTTCGATCGCATCGACACCTTCCAGGCGGAGATCACACGGCGCTACCGAACCGGCGAAGCAAGCGTCGAGACCTTGCTGCAATGAGGGAGTCGCGTCTTCGATGAGCGAGAACGATGGTGGGGAGGTGCGCACGCGCATCGTGCTCGTTGTCGATGACGACGACGCGATCCGCAAGGTCGTGCGCACGGTCCTCGAAGCCGACGGCTTCGAGGTCGTCGAGGCAGCCGACGGCCCTGCAGCACTCTTGCTGCTGAACGCCATCCTCGGGCGCGGTCCCGACGCAGTCGTCCTCGACATCATGATGCCCGGCATCGACGGCATCGAGGTGTGCGAGAAGATCGACCACGAGAAGGTGAAGGTGATCATGCTCTCGGCCCGCGACGACGCGGAGACGAAGCAGGCGGCCGCGGCCGCAGGGGCGGACGCGTACCTCACCAAGCCGTTCTCTGCGATCGAGCTCCTCGACGCCGTGGAGAAGCTGGTTCCGGCGTGACCGAGGTGGTGCCGGGGCTTGTCCGAGAGGGCGAGCCCGCGGCGTCGAGCTCAGAGGAGCTCGAGCACCAGCTCAACCGGTTCGCGACCGATGTCGGCGAGCTCTACCGCCGCCAGAAGGAGCGGGCCGAGGAGCTCGAGTCAGCGCTCGTCCAGATGCGCACGACGTACCTCGAGACCGTCCGGTCGATGGCGTACGTCGTCGAAGCGAAGGACGCGTACACGGGGCAGCACCTCGAGCGCTGCCGGGTGTACGGCCTCGCGCTGATGGACGCGGTGGGCGCTGGCGGCGACTACCCCGACGCCGAGTACGGCTTCCTCCTCCACGACGTCGGCAAGGTCGGCGTGCCCGAGCGCATCCTCAACAAGCCCGGTCCGCTCAGCGCAGCGGAGTGGCGCGTGATGCGCACGCACCCGATCATCGGCTACCAGATCCTCCAGGGCATCCCGTTCATGACCTCTGCCGCGTCGATCGTGCGCTGCCACCACGAGATGTGGGACGGCTCCGGCTATCCCGAGGGCCTCGCCTGCGAGCAGATCCCACTGCCGGCCCGCGTGTTCCAGGTGGTGGACGCGTTCGACGCGATGACGACCGACCGGCCCTACCGCGCGTCGCTCGGCGTGGAGGCGGCGCGTGAGGAGATCGCCCGGATGGCAGGCACGCAGTTCGACCCGGACGTGTGCGCCGCCTTCGAGGGGATCGTGGACCACCTGCCCCAACGCATCTGACCCCGCTCGCGGCTGCTCGCGGACGGCTGCGCATTGCTCGCGAAAGTTGCGTACTCTGAACGATTGATGAGCGAGGTCGTGCGGCAGGAGATCGAGACGCGGTGGCGTGACCTCGGCGGGTTCATCCGAGATCAGCGCCGGGTCGGGCACCTCTCGCTGCGCAAGCTGTCCGAGATGGCGGGGATCTCGAACCCGTACCTGAGCCAGATCGAGCGCGGGCTGCGCAAGCCGTCGGCCGAGATCCTCCAGCAGATCGCCCGCGCCCTCGAGATCTCCTCCGAGACGCTCTACATCCGCGCCGGCATCCTCGAGGAGCGCGAAGGCGGGGCGGATCTCATCGGCGAGATCAGGCGAGATCCGCACATCAGCGAGGACCAGAAGAAGACCCTGGTGCGCATCTACGAGTCGTTCAAGCACGAGAACGAGAGCGCCGCCGCTCCGGTCGAGGAATCTCCGGTCGCCGGATAGCGTTTGGGCCTTCGTGCGCACGCTGGCCGTCCTCTCCCTCCACACGTCGCCGCTCGCCCAACCAGGCGCGGGCGACAGCGGTGGCATGAACGTGTACGTGCGCGAGCTGGTGTCGTCCCTGGCGCAGGCTGGCGTCGACTGCAGCGTCTACGTCCGCCGCTGGCACGACGACCTGCCGGACGAGGTGCAGGTCGAGCCCGGCTTCCGTGTCGTCCACGTGGACGCGGGACCGCACGAGCTCGCCAAGGAGCACCTGCCCGAGGTCGTCGACGAGTACAGCGACGGCGTGCTGGCCGACATCCGCCGCCTCGGTGACGTGGACGCGCTGCACGCCAACTACTGGCTGTCGGGCGTGGCTGGCCACCGCTTGAAGCACGAGCTCGACATCCCGCTCGTGTCGACGTTCCACACGCTCGCCCGCGTGAAGGCCGAGACCGGCGACACCGAGCCGCAGCGTCGCATCGATGCCGAGAGCGAGGTGGTTGCGTGCTCCGACGCGATCACCGCGTCGTGCCCGGCCGAGGCCGAGCAGCTGGTGCGGCTCTACGGCGCTCGACCCGAGCGCATCGAGCTCGTCCCGCCTGGGGTCGTGCACGCGTTCTTCTCGCCGGGCGACCGCGCCGGAGCCCGCACCGCGCTCGGCCTTCCGCAGGACCGGCCCGTGCTGCTCTTCGTCGGGCGCATCCAACCGCTGAAGGGTCTCGACGTCGCGGTGCGCGCGCTCGCCGAGCTGCGCGACCGCGGCGCCGTGCTCGTCGCCGTCGGGGGTCCGAGTGGGCTCGATGGCGAGGTCGAGGCGGCGAAGGTCCGCCTTCTGGCCGAAGAGCTCGGCGTCGAGGACCGCATCCGCTGGATCGACCCGCAGCCGCACTACCTGCTGTCGACCTTCTACCGAGCGGCGGACGTCGTGCTCGTCCCGAGCCGGTCCGAGTCGTTCGGGCTCGTCGCCCTCGAAGCCGCGGCGTGTGGAACCCCGGTGGTGGCCGCGGCGGTGGGTGGGCTGCGCACGCTCGTCGAGGACGGCCGCACCGGGTTCCTGATCGAGAGCCGCGACCCGGACGCGTTCGCGGCCGCGACGGATCGACTGCTCGACGATCCTTCGCTGGCGGCTGGGATGGGTGCGGACGCCGCCGCGCGAGCGCTCACGTTCACCTGGTCGACCACCGCGGCGCGGCTGCGCCGGCTCTACGCCGACCTCACGGCGCGAGCCCTCGTCGACTGCACGCGGTGACGGTCGCGCCGACGGACCCCGGCGAGCTTGACCGCCTCGAGTCGGTCATCGACGCGTGGGTGCAGCGCCAGCGCGCCGAGAACCCCACGATCGCCGCCGTGGACCGGGGTGAGCCGGGCCAGCGCCGGTGGTACGTCCGCATGGCCGGCGAGCAGAAGGAGACGTTCACGATCTGGCTCACGCTCGGCCAGCGGACGCTCCACTACGAGACCTACGTGATGCCCGCGCCCGAGGAGAACCACCGCGAGTTCTACGAGCACCTCCTGCGCCGCAACCTCAAGCTCTACGGCGCTGCGTTCGCGATCGGCGAGGAGGACGCGGTGTTCCTCCTCGGCCAGCTCGCCAACGAGGCGATCACCGACGACGAGCTCGACCGCGTGCTCGGCTCGCTCTACCAATGGGTCGAGCAGTTCTTCCGACCTGCCCTCCGGATCGGCTTCGCCAGCCGCTTCTCTTGACCTCGTTGCGTATCATGTCATTTCGATCTATTGTGCGCAGCAGCCCGAGGCGGGGGCGGCAGCCCATCGGGGAAGGGGCAACCGGTCTCGCCTCGGGCTCGCAGTAGGTTCCGCGGATGGAGCTGCTGCTCGTAGGCGGGGGACGGATGGGCGAGGCGCTCCTGGCCGGCCTGCTCGCAGGGGACTGGGGCGCACCCGCCGACCTCGGCGTGGTTGAGAAGCTGCGGGATCGACGGGACGATCTGGCCAAGACCTTCCCGGGCATCGCGGTGCTCGACTCGGCCGTTGCGACGCGGGGCGCGGTGGTGGCGGTGAAGCCGGGTGACGTGGCGTCGGCCTGCGCCGCGCTGGCTGACGCCGGCTGCGACCGGGTGCTGTCGATCGCCGCCGGCGTCCCGACGGCCCAGCTCGAGGCCGCCCTCGGCGGTGCGATCCCCGTGGTTCGGGCGATGCCGAACACTCCGGCGCTCGTCGGTTCGGGAGCCGCCGCCATCAGCGCGGGGACGACGGCAGGCGACGAGGACCTCGCGTGGGCCGAGTCGATCCTCGCCGCGGTCGGGACCGTGGTCCGTGTCCCCGAGTCGTTGCTCGACGCCGTCACCGGGCTGTCCGGATCGGGCCCGGCGTACGTGTTCCTGATCGTCGAGGCCCTCATCGAGGCGGGTGTCCTCAACGGGCTGCCCCGCGACGTGAGCGCGGCCCTCACCACCCAGACCGTCCTCGGCGCCGCCCGGCTGCTCACCGAGACCGGCGAGGGCCCCGAGGCGTTGCGGGCGATGGTCACGTCCCCCGGCGGGACCACCGCGGCCGGCCTGCGCGCCCTCGAGTCCGCCGGCGTGCGCGCTGCATTCCTCGACGCCGTCACCGCGGCCACCGCCCGTTCCAAGGAGCTCGGCGCAACCTGAGCTCCGAACTTCGGAGGCAGGCGGCCCTCTGGCGCCGCCTCGCATCCAACATTCGCCGTCGGTGGGTGACGCGGCGAAAGCCCCCTGCGTTGGAGGGCCCTCGTCGCAGCCCGTGAGCGCTGGTAGAGCCCACCGGCGCCAATGGCCTACCCGTTGCGGCGCGAGCTGAGCCTTCGTCGCACTTTCAACACGAGCACCACTGGCGTACAGTCGCCCCACGGAGGAAGGGGTTTTCCCATGGAGC
>JADMIO012752922.1_pt1 | contig 22512 bp, 22 predicted proteins | sample 8958161 | NCBI WGS metagenome assembly JADMIO01 (sample SAMN16585339, study PRJNA669376) | soil metagenome | isolation source: Crop rotation soil | place: USA: Cullars Rotation, Alabama | collected 2011 | reverse complement strand
GCCGCGACTTCAAGTCACGTGAATTCCAAGCTTCGGATCCCACTGTGCTGGAAAGGCGAATGCAAAAAGAACAGGACCCTCGACTCGGGCCGAGGGTCCTGTGATCTATTGTGAAGTTGACGTATTCAACCCGCAGGTTGAACGATTCAACGTTCAGGCGCGACGGCGGCGATTGCCGACCAATCCAGCCAGGCCGAGCAGCGCGATGGCTGACGGAGCGGGCACGCCTTGGAAATCGAGCTGAAGGGCGTTGATGAAACCCGTATCGGTGGCGCCGTTATCGACAACCTTCAACCGCCAGGTACCAGCGGTATTCTGGCCATCGAACGTCGAGAGTGCGCCGCCATCGGGCTTCCATGAGCCTGTGACGTTGGCCGTGCCAAGGGTGTTGTTCGGTCCACCGCCCAAGGGGGGACGATCATACACGGAGGCGGCTTCGTCATCGAGGATGAAGTACGCGCCGGTGGCGTTGTTGCCGTAGTTGTCAGCGCTGTAGCCGAAGGTGCTCAAGGGCACGCCCGGGCGGTTGATGATGGTCACCGGGCCGCCGAAGCCGACGTGCTCGATGGTGGCCGACAGGTCACCCTGCCATGAGTGAGTGATGATCACGCCGAGATTCATGTCGCCGATGACCATTGAATCGGTGATCACGATGTCCAGCGTTGCGCCTGCCGCGTTGCTGTCGGGAATGGCAATGTTGTTTCCCGTGGAGCTGTACACCACTGCGCCAGCCGCGGGGGCCAGGGCGAGTGCTGCCAGTCCAGCCAATGCAAAGAACTTGTTCATAGGTGTCCTTTCTTCTGATTTTCTCCCCACTGCGGGGCGGTTCCGCAGATGGCCTCGAGGCGTTATCTGCGGGGTTCGGTTCAACTTCCCAATAGATCAGCACACCTGATCCGAAGCCTGTTGCATGGCCGTCAAGCCAAATGCACAGAACCTTCGGGAGGCAAAAGCCTACCGCCCACTCTCTTCTCTATTGCTGTGATTTCCGCGCTACCGCCTCTCTTGCGGCAACCTCTCTCTCACCCGCCTCGAAGCGCTGTCGCGCTGAGACCGGATGCGGAACACTGCGAGTCCGAGGACTCAGGATGCATCATGCCCGATGCGTGGGCAAAAGCAAGGTCCTTTTCGCGTCTGATGCAAAATTTCTTCACTTTTTCGTGTGGTGGGGCGAACCGCATACCTGGCTTAGGGCGCGCATTCATAAAGCGGGGGAACTTTGTGAAACTGGGCAAATCAAAGCACGGCCTTTTATCGCAACAATTCTGTTTCACTCGACGTCTGGCCCCTGGTCCGACGCCTTCCGGCACCATTCGGCAATGTTTCCGTAGAATGAGGTCATCAGCGGATGTCGCCAATGAGCCGCATCTGGATCCCTACCGCAGTCAGGCGCAAATGTCCGCTCCACCCTCTGATTCTCTGCGTGATGCTGCACGTGCTCGCAACCTGCACCGTGCTCGATCGATTGTTCTGGCTGCGATGACCATCCTGGCCGCTGGCTGGTTTCACCAGGGAGGCGGGTGGAACCAGAATAGCCGTCTGGACCAGATACGCAGCATCGTCGAACATGGCGAACTGCACATCAACTCGACGGCGAGCTACCGGTGGGAGCCCGACGGTGCAGGGGACGCTCGGATTATTCCGGTTCCCTATCCGGTGCCGTTTCTGGAGAACGCCGACGCTCCGAGGCCAAACACAGGCGACCTGGCCTTTTTTGCCGGCCGCATGTACCCCAATAAGCCGCCCGGCGTGACTTTTCTGGCCGTACCTGGCTACTGGATGCTGGTGCAGGCCGAAGGTTGGCTTGGCATTGACCGCAATTCATGGTCAACGCTGACCTGCAACGCCTGGCTGACCTGTGTGCTTTCAGTGGGTGTGCTTGCAGCCCTTGGCGCAGTGGCATTTCTCGGAATTGTGATTCGACTTGGACCCGATCTGCCGCCCTGGACACATTGGGCGGCTGCCCTTTCACTTTGCCTGAGCACTCTGTACTGGCCGTTTTCCACGATGCTGTTTGATCATGTACCCGTGGCGTCATTGCTCATGATCGCGATCTGGCTCGCCCTGCGAGCGGCAGGTGTAGGTGAGATCGCCGGGCAACCCAGCAGCCGGTTCATGTTTGCCCTGCTTGCTGGCCTGGCATGTGGCTGGGCGGTCCTGACCAATTATGCAGCTGTCCTGGCAGTTCTCCCTTTGAGTTTCTACGTGATCTGGACGTTGCGAAACCCTGTGCCGATTGCGGGATTTCTCATCGGCGGTTCGGTCGTGGCCCTTCTCCTGGGTGGGTATCACTGGCTCTGCTTCGGCAATCCGCTGACGCTGGCGAATTCGCACCAGTTTGAGATTTTCAATTCCACCGATGCCAGCATGCTCGGCGTATTTGGCCGGCCGCGATTGGGCGTGATGATCGCGCTGCTCCTGATGCCTCATCGCGGACTGTTCTTCACGGCACCGGTGCTGGTCATGGGTGTGCTGGGAATGGGATTGCTGTGGCAGCGCCGTTCCGGATTGACGCTGGTTGCCCTGGCAATCATGACCGGGTTCCTGGTGATGAATGGCTCGTTCAACGCCTGGAATGCCGGGTACACGGTGGGGCCGCGTTACCTCATTCCAGCCATTCCATTTTTCGCGCTCCCGCTGGCATTCAGTTTCAACAGATGGCCACGAACAACTGCTGCTCTGAGCGGTATCTCGATAGCCATCGCCTTTGTATGCACAGCCGTTGATCCGCAGGCGCCCGCACGGTATGCCAATCCACTGATCGATTATGAATTGCCAACGTTTCTTGGTAATCCCCCCGCCGACAGCAAAGGCAAAGGTGTCATTTCGGTCAACACGCAAGGCATGTACGAAATCGGACCGTATGTGTTGACCAATCCTTCAAGCATTCACGAATCAATGAATTCCCTCAATGCAGGCGAACTGTTTGCAGGGCCGTCGCGCTGGAGCCTGATGCCACTGGTTGCATTGTTGCTGGCCGGCTCGGTCGCTGGATTCGTGCTCAGTGGCAGACTTGCACAGCATGTCATTCGATAGAGGTTCGTTCCAGGGCTGCGGCCGTCATTCGTCAAGAACATCCCTGTTCGCCGCCACGCGTCTATTGCCGCCGCGACTGCACGATCGTTGCCGTTAACGGCTCGAACAGAGGTCCCTTTCAAACAGGTTTCGATTCGATAACGAGCGTCATGAGCGAGCGATGGCGCGAGATCCACCCGCATCCCATCCGTTCCGTCGTGGCATATTGCAAGGGTCGAAGCCGATTCCTATCATCGCTTTGATGCCTCAAGTCACCCAGCCTGGTTTACGCGGGTTGACAGGGCAACAATGCTCGCATCTTCGATTGTGGTCCCGGCTGGCGCTGTTGTCGGCCGTCGCAATCGCATTTGCACCGGGGCTGACAAACGGTTTTGTGTGGGACGATTACCCGAACCTTGTCGAGAACACGAATTTTCGAGGCCTGGGTTTTGAGCAGATTCGCTGGGCCTTTACCACGTTCTGGCAAGGGCCCTACCAGCCTCTGTCGTGGCTTTCATATGCAGTTGACTGGCAGCTCTGGGGGATGTCGCCGACGGGCTTTCACATCACCAATCTCGCACTGCACCTTGTCAACGTCGTGTTGTTCGCCAGCGTCTGCGAAAAACTGATCATGGCCTTCGCTGCCGAAAGATTCAGCCAACGGGCTGCGGTTTTCGGTTCGATTGCTGCTGCGGGCCTTTTCGGATTGCATCCACTGCGCGTGGAATCGGTCACATGGGCGACTGAGCGTCGAGACGTTTTGAGCGGAGTATTTTTTCTAGGTTCAATTCTGGCCTACTTGAACGTTTATCCGCGTCGATCCAATTGCCTGAAACTCGACCTGAAGTGGTACACCGTGTCGTTTGCCTTGTTTGGCCTGTCGCTTTTGTCCAAGGCCACGGGCGTTGCATTGCCTGCAGTTCTGATTCTGCTGGATCTTGGATTGCGCACAGACCGACCATGGTGGAAGTCGCTGCTGAACAAGATTCCATTTTTCGTTCTGTCGCTTGTGATCGGGCTGGTTGCGCTCGCAGGACAACGCAGCGCCGGGGCCATGCAGGGGATGGATCATTCCACTGTGACGGATCGACTGGCACAGTTGATGTATTCAATCATGTTCTACGTTCGAGCCGCGACGGTTGAATGGTCCTGGAGCCCGATGTACGAACGACCCATGCCCTTTGACCCCTTCCAGGCTCGTTTCATCTGGTCTGCGCTGGGGGTGGTAGGCGTGACCGTGCTGATTGCCGCATTTCGGCGCGTGCGCGTGCCGCTGATGCTGGCGTGGCTGAGCTACATTCTTCTCTTGCTGCCTGTGTCGGGCGTATTTCAATCCGGTCTTCAACTTGTGGCTGACCGCTACAGCTACCTCCCGCTCATGCCCCTCTACCTGCTCGCGGGCGCGGCCTTGGCAGGGGTGGCGGCACGCTCGGTGTGGCATATGCGCCTGGGTGCAGGCATGATCATTGGTTGCCTGGTGACCTGTGGCATTCTGACTGCGCGACAGACACAGGTGTGGCAAAATGATGAGACGCTCTGGAACGCAGCCCTGCGAAACGGCCCATCAGCTATGGCTCACAACAATCTTGGCGCATTGGCGCAGGCTCGCGGCGATCACGAAGCAGCAATGCGTGAGTTTGCCCGTTCACTTCAGGTCATCCCCAAGTACGGCCGGGCACGGACGAATCTTGTGCAAGCCATTGTTTCCTGGGACGACGTCTCGCCGGAATCGCTTGATCTTGCTGAACAGACTCTTCGCATGACCATGCAGGAATCGCCAGATTGCGTTGACTGCTGGTACGCACTGGGGCTGGCCAATCAGCGGCTGGGCCGCCCGGACCTGGCGGTGCGCGATTTTCAGAAATCTGCTGAACTGTTTCCCACATCGGGAAAGCTGCTGACCGCCCTGGCGAAGGCGTTGAGCGATACCCATGACATCGAATCTGCGCGCAACGCCCACCAGCGAGCAACCGTGGTCGCGCCGCGCTCGATCGCTGCATGGATCGCTCTGGCGGAATTTGAAGCCAGCCAGAACAATCCTGATGCTGCTCAGGATGCGCTGACCTCTGCAGCAGCGCTCGATCCTGCAGATCAGCGCCTGAAAGACCTGCGGGAAAAGCTGCGGAATCTGAAGAGTCCCGCGTCCCTGCCAGCCACGCGCCGTGAAGGCATCTGACCAATTCCGGTTGCCCGGCTATGCTCTTGATCGATGAGCGGCCTTACCCATGTGTTTGAAGCCGGCGTGCCGAAAGCCGGCGTACCCGACGCCAGCGGACGATTCGGCCGGTTTGGCGGCCGGTACGTTCCTGAAACGCTGATTGCTGCACTGGATGACCTCTTTGCAGCCTATCAGCAGGCACGCAATGATCCGGCGTTCATGGCCCGGCTTGATGAGCTGCTGGCCAATTTTGTTGGCCGCCCAACGCCACTCACCTTTGCAGCGCGTCTGACCGAGCATGCCCGGGGAGCACAGATCTATCTCAAACGCGAAGACCTGGCCCACACCGGAGCCCACAAGATCAACAACACGATCGGACAGGGCCTGCTTACGCTGCGCATGGGGAAAAAGCGCGTGATCGCTGAAACCGGGGCGGGCCAGCATGGCGTGGCCACAGCCACGGCCTGCGCCCATTTCGGGCTGGAGTGCGAGGTGTACATGGGCGCTGAAGATGTGCGGCGTCAGGCCCTGAACGTCTATCGCATGAAGCTGCTGGGGGCAAAGGTGAACGTGGTGGATTCAGGTTCGCGCACGCTCAAGGATGCGACCAACCAGGCGATGCGCGACTGGATGGGATCAGTGCAGCACACGCATTACATTCTCGGATCGGTCGTGGGACCGCATCCGTTTCCCATGATTGTGCGAGATTTTCAATCTGTCATCGGCACGGAATGCCGCAGCCAGTGTGTGCAGAGCCTGGGACGTCTGCCCGACGCCATCGTTGCGTGCGTGGGCGGCGGCTCGAATGCCGCAGGCATGTTCTCTCCCTTCGTCGGCGATTCGGCTGTCCACCTGTTGGGCGTTGAAGCCGGCGGGCGATCGAGTCGTCCCGGCGAACATGCCGCCCCGCTTTCGCACGGCTCACCGGGGGTGCTGCACGGCTCGCTCAGTTACGTGATGCAGGATGAATTTGGCCAGACCGCGGATGTGCATTCGTGCTCGGCGGGGCTGGATTATCCCGGCGTGGGGCCCGAGCACGCCTATTGGAAAGACTCCGGCCGCGTGCACTACACCTCCATTCTTGATGACGAAGCACTCGACGCGTTCGCGCTGCTGGCGCAACTGGAAGGGATCATCCCCGCCCTGGAATCCTCCCATGCCATTGCGGCGGCTGTAAAGATGGCAGCAACGATGAAACCCGATCAGATCATCGTGGTGAACCTGTCAGGCCGTGGCGACAAGGATGTGCAGGAGGCCATGCGCCTGCGCGGGGCTTAGCGCTGCAGGTGTGTTCGCCAACCACCAGAGGTCCGGCCCACATTACGCATCAAGATTCGGGCGTTTATCCCAGACGCCAAGGTGCTTTTCGAGTTCCAGGCCGATGCGCAGGATCGCCCCTTCATCAAACAGCTTGCCGTACAGCGAAATGCCATGGGGCGTGCCATCGCTCTTGAAACCGCTGCGCAGCGTCAGTGAGGGGTGGCCCGTGAAATTGGTGAGCAGGCAGAACGGCGAATTCATCGGGGCGATGATCGCTTCCATGCCCACGAGTTTCTTGAACATCATGTTCATGCACTGACGGCGGAAGCGGTCGGCCTGCACCAGTTCCGGGCCGGGAATGAACCATGCCTTGCGAAAGGTATTGGGCCAGGCTTCATCATCCTGCCACTTCAGCTTGTCATCGTTGTCGGTGCGGGTAAGTTCTTCGAAGGCTGCAGCCGCCTCGCAGGTCAGGGTGTGCAGCAGCGTGTCATATGGCCAATCCGGAATCTCCATGGCCACCATCTCGCATCCGAGCCGCTTGAGGCCATCCAGGGCGGCGGTGTCCTGATCGTTGGCATACTTGCGGCTGAACCAGTCGGAGTTGTAGCCGATGCGCAGTCCCTTGGGCCAGGGATAGGTGCCGTCATAGTTGAAGGCCATGTTGAGCGACGATGGATCGCCGCCATCGCCACCATTGAGAATGCTCAGCACCAGGGCGCAATCTTCAACCGTGCGGCAGATGGGGCCGATCTTGTCGAGCGACCAGCACAGCGACATCGAGTTGTAGCGCGAGATGCGGCCGAAAGTCGGACGCAAGCCCGTGGTTCCGCAGCGAATGCACGGCGAAGTGATGGAACCGTAGGTTTCCGTGCCGACGCTGAAGGCCACCAATCCTGCAGCAGTTGCGGCGGCCGGCCCGGCGCTGGAACCACTTGAACCCTCGCTGATCTTGAAGGGATTATTGGTTCGTCCCCCGAACCACACATCGCCATAGGCCAGTGCGCCCAGCGAAAGCTTGGCCACCAGCACCGCGCCGGCATTGGCAAGCCGCGTGACCACCGTCGCGTCGCCGGTTGGCACGCGATCGGCGTAAGGTTCTGCCCCCCAGGTCGTCTTGATGCCGTTGGTGTCAAAAAGATCCTTGGCGCCCCAGGGGATTCCATGCAGCGGACCCTTGTAATTGCCCGCGGCAATTTCCTCGTCAGCCTTCTTGGCCTGTTCGTTGGCAAGATCCTCGGTGAGCGTGATGACGCAATTGAGTTTGGGGTTGTATTTTTTCAGGCGATCAAGGTAAATCTTCGTCAAGCGCTGACTAGTCAATTGCTTGCGTTGAATCCACTTGGAAAGCCGCGTCACCGGCGCAAAGGCGATGTCTTCATCGTTCGCCGGCAGCGGGCCAGGTTCCTGATCGGCAATCAGCAGCGGCATCTGCTTGGCTTCGTAGGTCATCCCCGGAATGCGCGGGTCAAACGTCTGGGCCGGCTGCAGAATGTTGGGAACGAACTTCTTCTTCTCGATGCGATCACGCATCAACCCAACCTGCTCGCCAATCGAACGGGCCATCTGCTTGCGCTCGCCATCGGTAAAGGTGATTCCGGCGAGTTTCTCGGCTTCGGCAAAGGTATGCTCGTTGACGCCGGGCACGCGGCCGGAAGGCTGAGTTGCTGCCGAGGCAGCCGCTGCCCCTGGAGCGACGCCCGGTCCACCCCCGGCAGCAGGCACGTTCGGCGGCGTGCTGGGGCCGGCCGGCCGGGGCGCAGGCATGCTTTGCGCCAGCGCGGGGGTGCCGATGATTCCTGCGGCAAGCATGCCGGTGGAGACCAGAAAATCACGACGCGAATTCTGCGATGAATCGTGTGGCTGCATATTGCAAAAGCTCGTCAAACTGGTTGGGCCGAGGTTGCTGAATCGATCGAACGCACATCACCTAACGCCTGTCGCCGCAGTTTATTGAGCCGGCGAAAACACGCGTTAGGGGGCGTCGGCTGGCTTGAGGTCAATGGCGACCGGATAGTGATCGGAAGCGTAGCCCGGCGGCTGCGGGTCCTTCTTGTAGTCGTAGCTGGAAGGCGGGGTAAGGGTGCCCAGGACAAATCCGCTGCCCGGCACATATTCGTGAAAAGCTGCGCGGTTGAGCAGAATGAAATCCAGCACCCGGTCGGATTCGTGGGTTTTGAACTGGGGCGATTCCGGGTCGTCCTTGCCCGTGGTCCGGTATGCCAACGTGTCGGCCATGCCGGCGCGGAGGTAGGTGCGCACCGATTTATCCCACGGTGCCGCGTTGAAATCGCCCATGACGACGATGTTGCGAGTGGGATCGGCCCTTTCCAGTTCCTGAATGATCTGGGTAATCCGGATCGCCTCGGCCTCACGGTGAAACTTCTCGTTGTTGCCCCCTGCCTTGTGGTGCTCGGAGAAAACCGTGATCTTGTAGCCAGTGTCGGTGGTCACTTCGACCATCAGCGGGCTGCGCTGAAATTGAATGTGCGTGCCTGGGGGAACCGGCGCCCACCCTGCACCTTCGCGCGGCAGATTGTCCAGCGATTCGTTCAGCCAGACGCGAGAATCAGTGATCGGAAAGCGGCTCATCACGCTGCACTCGACACCCCGGTAGTACCCCACTTCCTTGGATTCGATATAGGTGTAGCCCGCATCGGCCAAGTAGTTGTCGCGGAACCACGTCAACGCTGCCAGCGATTCAACTTCCTGCAGCGCGATGATGTCGGCATCAAGCGCTTTGATGGCCTGGGCAAGTTTCTCGCACCGCTCCGGCGGCGTAACCATCTTGATGTCATCAAACTCGCCTTGCAGCGTGGGATCGTCCACGCCATCAAAGAAGTTGAGCATGTTGTAGGTTGCTATGCGGATCGTGCCCGGGGTCCGCGGCAGAGGCCGGGCAAGCCCGTAACGATTGCCGGCCTCGCCGATCTCCGCAGCGGGCTTGCGGGCCGCAGCAGCCGAGGCAGGCGGTTTGGCGCGCGGCGGGTTCTGCGCGACGGTCGACAAGGCCCACGGCCACGAACACACGCACACCGTCGCCAGAACCACTGTGCAGCAGATTGCCCGGCACGCAGGTTGTGTCGTCATACAACGCTCCATATGAAGAATGCGGCAGTGTAGCGGATCATCGCCATCCGGATCGTGACACTTCAGGCGCACAGATATTCGCCGCTGGATGTCAAGGGCTCCGGTTTGTGAGATGTGGGGTTGTGCGGAATTTAAATTCTGAGCGGATTGGCCGTCCGGATGCGCAGAGGTATCGGAGGATTGTGCAACGGCACGAGGCAGCCGATTTCAGGCTCTTCGCATGCATTCATCAATCGATGCCAATTCTGGCCGGGGACGCTGGCACGCACGCCTGTGCGCGGTTGGCTGGGCGTGTCTGAGCGTCTGGGGACTGGGTCTGGGCGGCTGCGTGATCTCGGAATCTTCGCAGTACGCCCACAAGATGAACGCCATCATGCCTGCGGACACAGCTCCCAGCGTCGACGTGGCGTTCGCCTTCGGCCTGGGTGGCTCGGATGCCGAATCCAACCAGCCGCCGCCAGCCGTCGCTATCGTGAACGAATAATCTCACATCGATTGCTTTAAACGAACACGGCCTGCTGCGTCAGCGCAGCAAGCCGTGTCAAGTATTCTGACGATTCAGCGCGATCGGATCATTGATCGGCAACTGGTGTCATCACTGATTCAAGAGCACGACCACTTCAACGCGGCGGCTTTGGGGTTTTGTCGACTTGGGCATGTCTGGGCCATAGCTGGCCAGCGAGACCTGTTTTTCTGTCAGACCCTTGGACACCAGGTACTTGCGAACTTCAAAGGCACGCTCAAAGCCAAGGTGATAGTTGCTCTTGAAGCCGCTCTTGCGGATGGGATCGGTATCGGTGTAGCCAACCACCCGCACCGACTTGCCTGCGTACTGGCTCTTGATCACATTGGCGACGGCATCGAGCGATTTCTTCGCAGAAGGCTTGAGCGTTGTCTTGCCTGAATCAAAAAGCAGATCGCTTTCAACCGAGGCCGTAACTTCCCCGGCGCTCATTGAGCCGGTGACGCCTTCGATGCCGCCAAAGGGATTGGCGCCGCCGTTGCCGCCTGCCGGTGCTGCGCCCTTGTCGCCTTCGCGTCGGGCGGCAGCGAGCTGCTGCTCCAGGGCGCGTTTCTCAGCGTTGGTGTCTTCCAAGGCCTTGTTGCGATCGGCCAGCTGCGTGCGCAGGTTGGCGTTCTCTTCCTCGAGCATCGCCTTTTCCTGCTTGAGACTGTTCTTGCATCCGGTCATGGCCAGTGCGGCAAGCACCAGGCCCACGCTCATCATCCTTGAGATACGCATGACGTTCATGTCCTTTGAGAAACAACGATTGTGATCCGCCCCTGTTCCTCCACCGTGGAGGTCCACTGCGCGGGATTTGACTAAAACTCGGCGCGCCTGTCCAGTTGGGCGGCACGGATTTCTTTCTTACTGCGGCTGGGCAGCCGTCGAACCTGCTGGTGCGGGTTGCGGCGATGCGGCGCTGCTCGCCCCGATCGCAGGCGATTCTGGGGCGCACAACGCCTGTCGCGGCATGGGCACGGTCGGCATCAACACGCTCCAGCCCTGATTGATCGTCGGACGGCACAGCATCACCACCAGTGTCGCCGCCGCCAGGTGCGGGCCATAAGGCAGTTCCCGCCTTGATTTCCTGAACAGCGATGCGATCCCCATCGACACAAAAGCCCAGGCCAGCCCAGAAAACGGCGCGATGAAGAAAATCAGAATCGGATCAAACCAGCCCAACACCGCCCCCACCGCCGCCAGCAGATGCACATCACCCAGCCCCATGGCCTCGCGCCCGAACGCCAGCGAGCCGAGAATCCGGATTCCCCAGATCAGGCCTCCGCCCACGAGATAGCCGGCAAACGATCCCCCCATCGCCTGCAGCAGCACGGGGGGCACCCCTGAAGGATTCATCCAGCGCATCAGCCAGTATCCCGCAACCAGGCCGATGATGCATGGAGCCAGATAGACGATTTCGAGCATCATTTCCCGGCGGGCGTGGGGATAGTCGCCCAGCGTCTGCCCTTCCTGCACGTATTCGTGGTAATCCGCAAAGCTGTAGCGAAGCTTGCCAGCACGCAGCAGCACCCACGAAATCAGCACGCCGATCATTCCGCCCACACTCATCCCAGAGCCGGTCCAGCAGGTTGCGGGGATCGGCCAGGTCTGTGCGCTGGTTCGCAGCAGCGGAAGCAATGCCTGCAGCGGCCAGGCAATGAATGCTGTGATGGTCACAAACAGCGGAATCTGAATGGGAATTGTAAAGGTGCGGGCGTCAATCACCGTCATGGCCACCAGCGCTGCCAGAAGAAATGAATACATCACGTACCCCGGCCAGGTGCGCACGATCGTGTTGATGTACCACCATTGTCCGCCGATCTGCCCCCACCAGCCGCTGTAGTGCGGCACGGCATACAGCACGATGTACAACCCAAGAAACATCAACGCCATAAGCGCTTCGATGATCATGTATTGCGGACTGATTGGCACGCCGCAATAGCGGCATTTTCCGCGCACGGCAAACCAGCCGATGATGGGCAGGTTTTCGCGGAAGAATCTCAGCTTCGCCCCGCAGGTCATGCAGCGGCTGGGCGGAGTCGTCACGCTCATGCCGATGGGAAGCCGGTAGATCACCACGTTGAGAAAACTGCCCACGCACGCGCCGAAGCAGAAGACAAAAATGCCGGCAGGCAGATGCTGCAGCAGCCACCAGGTTTGGAACACTTGCGCAAAGGCGAGCATGAATAAGGCACACTTCCAGATGGGCGGCCGTCACAAGGGTGAACAACGTGTATCGGCTCGCAGACCGTCGGGCGTTTGACGAATGCGAAACTCCAGCTGCAGTCGCATCACGCCGGCGGATCGTCAATGGGCTTGTCGCCGGCCTTGACGTGCTTGATTTCCTGCTCAGCCGCGTTGAGGATCTGCTCGCATCGTTTGGCCAGCGCCACGCCGCGGCGATATTCGATCAGGCTGTCTTCCAGCCCGATCTCACCCTGCTCAATGCGCTGGTTGATGGATTCGAGTTCGGCAATGGCGTCCTCGTATCTCATCTGCTCGGGCGCAGGTCGATCATCGTGCTTCTTGCGTGCCATGGTCAGAATCTACCGGCCCGAATCAAACAAATCCAATTGCTCGCGACCGTCATCATCTCCGATATCGGCATCATCGGCATGGGTCGCAACATTCACTTCACCCCGCGCCCCGGCTGCATGCGGAGCTTCGCGCACGCTTCCACTGACCACAGCGCGGAACTCACCATCGCTCACACGGGTCAACACCCCGTCGCCGCGGCGTACATCCAAGACCGATCGCACCACAGCGCCACCTGCAGCAAATGTGATCGAGTAGCCGCGCTGCAGCACACCCTCGGGATTCATTGCCTCCAACTGCTGCTGCCGGGCCCGAAGCTCCTGGCGCAAGCGATTGATGTGCCGCGTAACGGCCTGCGTGCAGCGTGCCTGCAGCTGCATGACGGGCAGCCGCTGGTTGGTGCGCAGGGCGATTGCGCGATGCAAACGATCCACCATCACCGCCACTCGCGATTGCCGCTGCGCCAGTTGCGTGGTGGGCTTCAAACTGTTCAAACGGGCCACAACCAGCCCTGCCTTGGCCCGCTCACCTGACAGGCGTGCGTGCATGATGCGGCTTAGATCAGCAGCGACCCGGGCAGCGCGGTGTTTCTGCTGCTGAACGTACCGCGCCAGCGCGAAGCCCAGCCGGTCGGAAAGGTGATGGATGTGGCGGCACAGATCGGCACTGGATGGAATCAGCCGCATGATTGCCTGCGTCGGCGTCGAAGCCCGGACATCGGCAACCAGCTCGATGATCGTGGTATCTGATTCGTGACCCACCGCTGCCACCACCGGCACGGTGCGGCGATACACCGCGTCAGCAACGATGCGCTCGTTGAACGCCCACAGGTCCTCGATCGATCCGCCTCCGCGCGTCACCAGCATGGCATCAACGCCCAGCCGCACGTGATGGCGATCGACCCAGGCGATTGCCCGGGCGATGTCGTCGGCTGCGCCTTCGCCCTGCACACGCACATCAATCACCAGCAGTTTGACCGCGCGGCAGCGCTGTGCTGCGGTCGCGATGACATCAGTGAGCGCAGCTCCGGTGCGCGAAGTAATCACGGCGATGCGGCGCGGGAACATCGGCACAACGCGCTTGCGGGATTCATCAAAATACCCCAGCCCCCGCAACTGGTCGCACATGGCCCGGAACTTCACGTCCAGAGCCCCTGCTCCTACAGGCTGAAGCGTGTCGACATACAGCTGCGTCTTGCCCTGCGGGCCGTAATGGCTCAAGTGACCGGCTGCAACCACTTCATCGCCATCGCGCGGCACGAAGCCGAATTTCCGTACCGCTGTGTTCCACGCCACGCAGTGCAGGACACTCTGCTCATCCTTGAGCGAGAAATACCAGTGATTGCCCGGCTTGAGGTTGCTGACCTGCCCCACCACGCGCAGCGGAGAGGGCGTGCGCAGCTCCAGCGTGGCCTTGATAAGTTCCACCACCTGCGTGACGCGCAGCGCAGCGCTTGCGGCAGCAACTGGGGTCGCTGCACTTGGCGGCGGCACAATCATTCCGCCGGTTGGCGGCGCTTCGGGCGCCCCGAGCGCCTTGTGAGGATCAAACAGCGAGCGCGTCATCGCTATGCCCGGGCAGCCATCGCAGCGTGCGGCAGGGTTTCAACTGCCGGCTGCACCGCTCCAAAAGGGCGCAGCCAGCGTGAACTGATCTGGTCATGGGCGATCTCCGGATACGCTCGTGCAATGGTCGCAGCAATCAATCCCATGAACAGCGGCTGGGGATGCAGCGGGCGACTGGTCAGCTCCGGATGGAACTGCCCAGCAATGAAGAATGGATGCACGTTCTGCGGCAGCTCGATCATCTGCATGATCTGGTGACGCGGGTGCCGGCCGGAAAACACCAGCCCTGCAGCGATCAACTGCTCCACGTACGCGGGATTCACTTCATAGCGGTGCCGGAACCGTTCGTGAATCATGGTGGCGTTATCAAACAGGAAACTCGCCAGGCTGCCCGGTGAGATCAGCACATCCTGCGCGCCCAGCCGCATGGAGCCGCCCATGCCCTCGATGCGGCGCTGGTCGGGCAGTTCGCAGATCAGGGGATGTTCTGTTCGCAGATCGAATTCAGTCGAGTTGGCCTGGGTGAGTCCGACGACGTTGCGGGCGTATTCGATCACCGCCACCTGCAGGCCCAGGCACAAGCCCAGATAGGGAATGCCGTTGCTGCGCACGTGCTGCACGCAGGCGATTTTGCCTTCTACACCGCGCTCGCCGAATCCGCCGGGCACAATCACGCCATGCACGTCACCCGAATCGCCCAATCGCCGGGCCACGTTGCCCGCCGTGATGTCGGAAGTATCCAGCCAACGCACATCAACATCAGCCGAAAGATGCGTGGAGGCATGCTCGATGGCCTTATCCACCGAGGCGTAGGCATCGCGCAGCGCCGCGTATTTGCCCAGAATGCTCAGATTGATCTTGTACTTGCGCGGAGCGCGAATGCGACTGGCAAACTCGTTCCAGCGCTGGCGGGCACGATCTTCGTGCATCGTGTCCACGCGATGGTGCATGTTGAGCAGCGAAAGAATTTCGCGATCCAGCCCCTCTGCACGCATCGCCTCGGGGATCGTGTAAATCGATTCACGATCGTGCATGCTGAACACGCGGTTCAGCGGAACGTTGGAGAACATCGAAATCTTCTGGCGCACCGTCTCGGTCACCGGGTTATGCGCCCGGCAGGCAATCACGTGCGGCTGGATCCCCGCTTCCATCAAGCGCTTGATCCCCAGCTGCGCAGCCTTGGATTTCTGCTCGCCCAGGATCGATGGCTCAAGAATGTAGGTCAACGCCACAAAACAGGTTGACTGCGGCCCTTCTTCAAAGGCCAGTTCACGCAAGGCTTCAATATAGAAGCTGTTTTCGTAATCGCCCACGGTGCCGCCCACCTCGACAAAGATCACATCCGCAGGCCGTCCATCGGGTCCGCCGGTCATTGCCAGGCGACGGATGCGGTGCTTCACTTCACCGGTGATGTGCGGGATCATCTGCACATCGCGGCCCAGGTAATCGCCGCGACGTTCACGTTCCAGGATCTCCGTATAGATCTGCCCGGAGGTGCAGAAGTTCTGCCGCGACAGGTTCTGATCCAGCATGCGCTCGTACGTGCCCAGATCCATATCGCACTCGGTGCCGTCATCCAGCACGAACACCTCGCCATGCCGATACGGATTGAGCGTGCCCGAATCGATATTCAGATACCCTTCAAGTTTGATCGGCGCAACTGACAGTCCCTTGTCCTGCAGCATCTTGGCCAGCGATGAACTGAAGATCCCCTTGCCCAGCCCCGACATCACCGTGCCCAGCACCACCACATATGTATGCCGGCCGCGCTGATACCCCGGCGGGAACGGCGAATAGAACTCCGTCGCCTCTTCGCTCTTGCCGAACTGGCTCAGAAACGACGCGCTGCCATCGCCGCTTGGCGGTGTCGATGCGTTTCCCGGAGGCGGATTGTGGGGCCGATTCGCCGAATCTGGTGATTGGCGTGGTTGGAGGGGCATTACTGATCTTACCGCGCCGTGGCAAAAGTCAAAACATCTGTCACCGATCGCTCGATCCGTGCCACTCAATCCCAGCGGAACACGCCCTTGCGCCATGCATAGATGTACGCAAGGATCGATGTGCCCACGAAAAACATGATCCGGGCCAGGAACAGTCCCGCCTCTGCGCTCTGGGGCTGAAGCTTGGTGAACGTCACCGCCCAGGGATACAGAAAGATGATCTCCACATCAAACACCAGGAACGTCATCGCCAGAATATAAAACCGGATGTTGAACCGCTTGCGGGCTGAGCCGATCGGATTCATCCCCGACTCATACGAAGTGTCCTTCTCCGGCCCGTGCTTCTTGGGCCCCAAAAGGTGCGTGCCCACCAGGTTCACCACCGCAAACCCCACCGCCATCAGGATCAGGATGCCGATGGGGATGTATGACGAGATGTCCGATGCCAGCATGATCGAAGTGAGCACGAGCGTTTCTCCAGCCGTCTGCAACCCAGCGCAAAGAGCGTAATGCAGCGCACGACTTGTCACAAGCGCCCCCAGCCGTCACACTGATGTCATGCCGTGTCTCATTGCCCTGCTGGCGCTCTCTGCCCCGCGAATCGTGTTGCTCGTGCTCTACCTCGCCTCGCGCTACCTGCACGATGTCTATCACCAGCAGCTCTGGCTCATCCTGGGCTTCATCTTCATGCCGCTCACCACCCTGGCCTACGCATGGGCCTGGCACACCGGCGGCGGAACCGTCCAAGGCATCGGCTTGATCGCAGTCGTCATCGCCGTGCTGATCGACCTCGGCATCACCGGCGGCGCAGCACGCAGCAAACGACGCTAACACCCCCCCGCCCCCGGAACTACGAACAACAAACCACAAACCCCGTTCTCCAACCCTCTCACCCCCGACCGTCTATACTCCGTCCATTCTTCCGCAGCGGGGTGTAGCTCAGCTTGGCTAGAGCGCTTGCTTTGGGAGCAAGAAGTCGCAGGTTCGAATCCTGTCACCCCGATTGCCCGCCATCATCTGCTGCGCAGGGGATCGAGCCGATTGAGCGGTTGAGGTTGGCCCACAGCTCGCTTTCTGCCGACAACTGCGGCGAGATCCACATCGTGATGCACCGGAACAGTTCAGCCATCTCACGCATGGCGTCCATCGGCTTGCCTGCGGGCATTGTCGCACTGAAGCACTTGATGAAGTCCGGATGAATCGCAATCAGATCGCCAAACTCCGCAAGCATGTCAGCCTGTCGCATCGCATCGCCCTGACGCCCTGCTACTACAGCCGCGACCCACTGCGATAAACACTCCAGAAACCCCGCGGTGGTATACATACTGAAACCCATGCCAGCTCCGATCCGCTGGCAGATGTGGCAGTCGATCAGAGCGCGCCAGCACAACGAAGGGATCGGCTTTGCACCATCACCCTAGGCCGCGCCCCACTCAATCGCAAGAACAAATCGCAATCATCCAGTTAACCGCTGATCTTGGACGCAGCGAGCACTTCCTCGTGAATCTGTGCAGCCACGTTGGGAATGGCGTCCCAGTCTGTGACGTGGAAATTCGTGACGCTGCGCTCCACCTCGCCGATGCGCGGATTGAACACCCAGACACGCACATCGTTGGGGTGCTTGACGCAATTCACCGTGATGTTGATGGGAAGGTGGAGCCCGCCAGGACGCACGCTCCAGCGGTAGACATCTGAATCGCACTCGGGCTTGCCAAACTCTTCCTGCAGCTTGGCAATGACAGCATCTCGGATCGTGTCTTCAGACGACGGCATACGAACTGATCCTTGAGAGCCGGTGTGCAGAAAATGATTCTTACGCAGTCTACCTGTATTCCTAGGCATGTCTACTCAAAAACTCGACATTTGACCGGCCTCTGCTACTCACAATCGCCTCGCCCGCTCCCGGCTTGGGCTGCCATTGCCGTGATCAACATCAGGTGGATTTCCTAAGCCACGGCTGGCTGGTTTTGCATATTTTCCATGCATGCACGAGCCTTCTGACCCCCCAGCCGGTTCCGGCGACATCGACCTGCTGATGATGATCCAGATGCTGCGGGAAGAGGAACAGCGCATCCGTGCCAAGATTGAACACCTCACCGGCTTGCTGAAAGACAAAGCCGATGCCGACATCGACGAGACCGTGAACTAGGCAGGTGGCTGGTCTCTTTTTTTCCTGCTCCTGGCGTTGGGGCGCGGGCGGCGTGCTTCACCGGCCCACACGAACAAAAAATCTGCAAATCTGACGATTTCTCCGGCACAGACCGGCGGCGAAATTCTCTCTCACTGCGTGGTCAGAACTGGGCACAACCAGTTCCAGCGCCAAGGGCAGCCCCGGCACGAGTCCCAGCATCAGCCCCGGCCCCAGCCCCGGCCCCAGCCCCTGCGCGAGAGCCAGCCCTCGGCGGTCCTTGATCCCCGCCAGTGGCAGGCTCTGGGTGCGCGACTGCAACTCTCGCCCCAGCAACGACTTATCGCCCAGATGCTGGTTGAAGAGAGCCTGACCGTCAAGGAGATCGCTCAACGCCTGGGCATCAACCCGCGTTCGATCGAAACCCAGTTGCACCGCATGTTCGACAAGCTCGGCGAAAAGCCCGCATCCCACGGCGGCCGCCGAACCGCCCTGGCACTGGCCAATCGGTTGTGGCGGGAGATGATTGCGATGATCAACCGAGTTGAATAGCCTGATTAGCACCAATCCTTCAATAATGGTTGCTGAAATCCGAGCATCAAAGAAAGAGCAGGAACGAGTCAACAATGGCAACTCCGCACGATCGGGTATGTCCTGTATGCCTTCGAACGGACGCAAAGCGAGATTTGATCGAATCCGCTGTGCCATACGGCAATGGGCCAGACTTGGAGGACCGGAGCCACAAGGACCATGGTTACTTCATCACATGCGCAGCCTGCGGTGAATTCGTCGTGACTCACATGGACGACGTGAATCTCAAAAGTTCTCGCTTAAGAAGTCAGTGGAACGAGTTACACCTTTCCGCTTTGCTACGTGAACAGACATGTCGGCCGCTTCCGCGATTCTGGCTCAAGTACGGCATGGAGCCATACGGGCCATTAGATTGGAAACAACCTTTGGGCCACATTGATTTAGATGAGCTAGTCAAACGGTGGCCGCGAACGGTTAACGACCGAATCGATCGCACGTTGTGCAATTTGGCTTCCCTTTCGCGTCACGGAGGTGATCACGTTACGATTAATTCTACCTCAGACAACGCATTGGCTTTCGCTCAGAATATCGGAGAATCTCTCTTCCACACCAGGGCACTTGCTGATCTCGGGTACGTGGAGATTAGATGTGAGAATGGCAATCCCAACCGCGAGATTACTCTAAGACCCCAAGGATGGGCTCGGGTCGAACAGCTCACTCGGGGTAAGAGCGATCGGCATCATCCGGTGTTCGTCGCGATGTGGTTTGGAGGAAGTGCCCCGGACACGCGACAGGTCATGGATAACGTATTCAAGGATGGGATCTACCTCGCGATTCGACGCGCTGGATACGAAGCAGTTCGTTCAGACATCGTTGAGCACAATGACTGGATCATGGACAAGATTCTTGGCGATATTCGCATTGCCCCATTCGTCGTCGCCGATTTCACAGGTCATACGAATGGTGTGTATTTGGAAGCCGGATTTGCGCGGGGTCTTGGGAGTGCAGTAATTCATACTTGCAGAGAGGATCATTTTAAACAGGCTCATTTCGACACACGTCAGTTGAATCACGTCCTATGGAACACGACTGAAGAGTTGTGCTCGAAACTCTATCACCGAATCGTGGGGACCATTGGCATCGGACCATATCCTCCTCTATCCAATTCGATTGCCCAACCAAGTGCGTAGATTTGGCAACCATTACGGTGGGTGAAGCGCCAGCGAAGCCCACCATTCCCGCCACGATCTACCCAAGTCGTGTCACGATTTAGGACAGTCCCGCCACCGCTTCGGTCAATCCTGTCACCGCTGGGGTAAATGGCGTCACCGCTTGGGTCAATCCTGCCACGGCTTGGGTAAATCACGTCACCGCTTAGGTAAATCCTGTCACCGCTTGGGTAAATCACGCCACCGCTTAGGTAAATCGCGTCACCGCTTAGGTAAATCGCGTCACCGCTTCGGTAAATGACGGCGCGATTGACCGACATTGCCGGACCTTTCCCGCCCAGTCGGAAATCTTTGTCCGGAGTTTCACGGACAACTTCCGCGATGCGGTTGTCCTATCGGCGATTCGGGCTTTCGCAGCCGGCCCGGGCTGCATGTTGATGTTCAGCGGGTGCGATCTCTCTGATGACGGGGAGTTGTTCCTCTACTACATGTCGGGAAGTTGGGATCGGTATCGGGTGTTCTGTGGGATTTCTCGTGTGCCGTGGCTCCATCCACTCCATTCGTGGGAGGAGATGCGACTTTGCGCGCTCTGGAGCGCACGTCTGATGCGCCGTTGCGCACTCCTGATGCGTTTTCGTGCGTTCCAGATGTGACTTTGCGCGCTTCCGATGCGACTTTGTGCGCTCCTGATGTCATGTCAGCCTGCGCGTTTGCGCTCGCTTTGGCCGGGAACTTGCTATCTCCGGCAGTGCAATCGCTATTTCCGGCAGTGAAATCGCTATCTCCGGCAGTGAGGTTCCTCTCTCGCGCAGTGCAGTCGCTATGTCCGGCAGTGCAGTTGCGCTTTGACGCAGTGCAGTCGCTCTCTGGCGCAGTGCGGTCGCCATTGCCATCAGTGAGATCGCTCTTTCCACCAGCGGGATCGCTATTGCACTCGGTGCAATTGCGCTTGCACACAAGGAGATTGCGATTTCCTTGCCGCAACTTGCTATCTCCTGCGGGGAGATCGCTACGTCCTTGCGGGAACTTGCTATCTCCTGCTGGGAACTCGCAATGTCCTTGCGGGAACTCGCGATTTCCTCTCGGGAACTCGCGATTTCCTCGCGGGAGATCGCCATTGCACCCGGGGACATTGTCTGTTCCCGGCGAATGGTCATGCGTGCACGCAACGGCTGCGCAGCCTCTTGCCGCCCATTTTTTGCCGTCGCGATGCGATTTTTTCGTGGCCATGGCTGGTGTGTCGGTGGTGTGCGGCGTGGGGTGACGTGTGGGTATCAGATCGGGGCCTGAACCGCTGCGCCTGAACCTGAAAAAAAAAAATTTGGAGCCGCGATAAAGTCGTGGATTTTTTTGCCGATTATTTTTGCCGTCGGAAATGTGCTTCTGACCGCCTCCGTTTGATCTGGGCTTCATGCTGCTCCCTGCATCGCAGGGCAAATACGATGTGAGTCGGCAACTGACCGGCTCTGGCGCTGCGGCGTCGCTGATGTCAACGCCATCGACACGGTTGCTGGATGCAGCGTGAGGTGATCGAGGGTTGGGGCGGGTCTGGGCGGTTGAGCCTTCATGCATGTGTTACGATGCCATCGTGGCGATGATCTGCAGCGATCAGGCTGCGGGAGGCAATGATGAACATCGTGTTATGGATTCTGCAGGGGCTTGCGGCGTTGGTGTTTGCGGCTTCGGGCAGCATGAAGCTCTTCATGTTCGAGAAGATCAGCGCTGATGTGCCTTCGTTCGGCGCGCTGCCGCGGCAGGCCTGGATGATGCTGGGGGTTGTCGAACTGGTCTGCGTCGTGGGATTGATTGTGCCGTCAGCGTTGCGCTGGCATCCGCAGTTGACGGTGCTGGCAGCATGCGTGCTGGGGCTGGAGACGCTGATCTTCATATGGGTGCACGTGAAGTACCACGAAGTGCCGCCGATCATCATGAGCGCGGTTTTGGGGGGATTGATGGCGTTCATTGCGTATGGCCGATGGACGCTGGCGCCGATCGGGTGATGCGCATGTGGACATCGCAATTGCTGGGGTGATCGCGCTGCAACATGTTGCGAGATGCAGCGTGAATTGATTGATGTCGTGCGGGGTACCGGCGATTGCTGGATTGTGAGCGCAAAGTTCGTGCGTGTTTTCACAGCCACGTTTTGCAGGCTGCGATGCGCGGTGTTGCGCAGATTGCAGTGCGCTTCCTACGCCACACTGCTCAGGTTGATCCGGCACTTGGCCCAAGCAAAGTGTGGATGGCTGCTGCGTACTCTCTCTCTGATCGGGTCGGCTGTGCACCCACGCAGGAGACATCTATGGGTATGGATTCAATCCCGATGCGAACGTTTGTGGACACCATGAACAAGTGGACCGCAGCGATGGAGAATCGGCAGCCACATGATGCGCGGTTCTTCCTTGAGCAACTCCAGGTTGCCCTGGACCTGCTTGCGTTTGATCCGGAGTTCAAGCGGATCTTCCGCAAGAGTCGCAAGCAGTGCGACCATGATGATCCGGAAAACACCGTGAAGTGCATGATCGCGTTCTTCCACGCAGTGACCGATGCCAGTGAACCGGGCCGCTTCCGCAGCCGCTCCCCCACCCCCGCCCCCGGAATTGGAATTGCCCGGGAAAG
>JADMIO010976181.1_pt1 | contig 22513 bp, 22 predicted proteins | sample 8958161 | NCBI WGS metagenome assembly JADMIO01 (sample SAMN16585339, study PRJNA669376) | soil metagenome | isolation source: Crop rotation soil | place: USA: Cullars Rotation, Alabama | collected 2011 | reverse complement strand
CCGCGACAACTTGTCCACGTGGAATTCTAAGCTTAGGATCCCAATGTGCTGGAAAGGCTTTCAATGGATCTTTTGTGTTCTTGATCACTTCTTTCACATTATCTACGAACTTCAATTCTCCATTTATAAAGTCTTCTGCCGCTTTTCCACTCACTGCTTCTATGCGGCGAACTCCGGCAGCCACAGCACTTTCAGAGGTTATCTTCATAAATCCTAACTCACCGGTACTGCCCACGTGCGTACCGCCGCATAATTCTATTGAATACTTTGGATCGACGATCACCACGCGAACAACATCACCATATTTTTCACCGAACAATGCCATCGCTCCCATCTTAACTGCTTCATCTTTTTTCATTTCTTTGATGACAACCGGAATATTCTCACGGATCTTTTCATTTACCATTGTTTCGATCTTGCTGATCTCTTCATCAGTTACTTTGGCGAAATGAGAAAAATCAAAACGTAAATGTTCATTATTCACCAAAGAACCTTTCTGTGCCACATGTTCTCCCAATACTTTTCTTAATGCAGCATGAAGCAGGTGCGTAGCTGAGTGGTGTATCTGTATGTTAACTCTTCTATCCTTGTCAACCATTGCTGCAACAACTGCAGAAATATTCACCGGTAATGTTTCAACAAAATGAACGATCAGGTCATTTTCTTTTTTTGTATCAAGCACTTTTACCTGCTCCCCATCAAAACCCAATACGCCTGTATCGCCCACCTGTCCGCCACTCTCTGCATAAAATGGTGTTGATTCTAATACCAATTGAAATGCTTCTTTTCCTTTTGATGTTACTTTCCTGTACTTGATCACCTTGCTGTTTGTTTCCATCTTATCATAACCAATAAAAGCAGAAGCTCCTTCTTTTAAGGTTACCCAATCTTCCGTATCAATAGCAGTGGCCGCACGTGAACGGTCCTTCTGTTGTTTCATCTCTGCTTCAAATCCATTCTCATCCACTCTTAGTTTATTTTCTGAAGCGATCAACCTGGTAAGGTCGATAGGGAAACCGTAAGTATCATATAATTCAAAAGCATCTTTACCCGAAATGGTTTTTGCTTTTGCTGATTGAAGAATATCATCCATTCTTTTCAATCCTTTATCCAGCGTTCTCAAAAATGCATCTTCTTCTTCCTTCACCACCTTACTTACAAAATCAAGTTGTGCATTCAATTCAGGAAATACCTTTTTGAATTGTTCTGCAAGAACCGGAAGCAATTGATGTAGCAACGGTTGCTTATAATCGAGATAAGAATAATAATAACGAACTGCTCTTCTCAATATCCTCCTGATCACGTAACCCGCGCCGGTATTGCTAGGTAGCTGGCCATCAGCGATCGTAAAACTGATCGCACGGATATGATCGGCGAGTACTCTAAATGCAATACTCTCTTTGTCTTCCTGTGCCTTGTAACTTTTACCCGTGATCTTTTCTATTGCTACGATCGTTCCGGTGAATACATCCGTATCATAATTACTTTGCTTTTTTTGCAACACACGGACCAATCTTTCAAAACCCATTCCTGTATCAACATGCTTGGCAGGTAATGGCTCCAGTGATCCGTCTTTTAAACGATTGAACTGGATGAATACATTGTTCCATATTTCTATCACCTGCGGATGATCATTGTTCACGAGGCTGGCGCCATTCACTTGTTTTCTTTCTTCATCACTTCTGCAATCAACATGAATTTCTGTACAAGGACCGCAAGGACCCGTATCACCCATCTCCCAGAAATTATCTTTTTTGTTGCCGAGTAATATCCTGTCTTCAGCAATTACTTTTTTCCATTCTTTAAAGGCTTCATCATCTTTCGGCAGGTTTTCTTTTGTATCTCCTTCGAAGATGGTCACATACAAACGATCCTTATCAAGCTTGTAAACATCGGTCAGTAATTCCCAGCTCCAGGCAATGGCTTCTTTCTTGAAATAATCACCAAAGCTCCAATTACCCAACATCTCGAACATGGTATGATGATAAGTATCAACGCCCACTTCTTCCAGGTCGTTATGTTTACCACTAACCCGTAAGCATTTTTGCGTATCGGCGATACGTGGATTCGCCGGTTTTTTATTGCCAAGAAAATAATCTTTGAATTGATTCATCCCCGCGTTGGTAAATAACAATGTCGGGTCATTCTTCACCACGATCGGTGCAGAAGGAACAATATCATGCCCTTTCGACTTGAAAAAATCCAGGAACTGCTGTCTGATCTCTGCTGCTGTCATTGACTGAATAATTTGAAACGGTTACCTTTATCTTTATTGCCCGATTTTTGCGGGAGTGCGGCAAAGGTAGAAAGTTCATGGTGAATGGTTCATGGTTGATGCTTATGAATTTTTATGAACTATTATCAATGAAAGATAACTCCGAAATGCGCCAATGAAGAAGATCAAATATTACTATAATACCCAAACGCTGCGTTACGAAAAGCTGGTGACACCCTTGCGGGTGAAACTGCTGCGGGTATTTGGTTTTATCTCGGCCGCCATTGTAACTGCCTTCATCATTGTTTCTGTTGCCTATAAATACCTGGATACGCCCACCGAAAAGAACCTGCGCCGGCAGATAGCCGAGATGGAGGATAAATACAAAGAGCTCTACGCCGCCACCCAGGAGATACAGCAAAGAGCGATACAGGTAGAGAACCGCGACAACAAGATCTACCGCACCATATTCGAAGCATCGCCGGTGCCGGATAGTGTTCGTGAGAAAAAACTGCAGGATGCAAAAGAGTTCATCACCATCAGCACGATGACCGATAACGATATGCTGAAGTCGGTTGCCGATATCATCAATAATGTTTCAGCAAGACTGGATTTCCAGAACAGGTCTTTTGATGAGATCGAAAAGATGGTGGCGAATAAAGAAGAACTGCTGAAAGCAACACCTGCCATTCAACCGGTAAGTAATAAGGACCTGGAAAGAGTAGCTTCCGGTTTCGGGGTTCGTATCGACCCGGTTTACAAAACACCGCGTTTTCATAAAGGATTGGATTTTGCCGCCCCGCAGGGAACACCAATTTATGCTACCGCCGATGGTGTTATTGAAGAAGCCGGGTTCAGCACTGGTGGCTATGGTAACAATGTTGTGATCAATCACGGCTATGGTTATCAAACTTTATACGGGCATATGTACCGTGTGAAAGTAAGGGCCGGTCAAAGAATAAAACGTGGTGAAACCATTGGCTGGGTGGGCAATACAGGAAAATCCACCGGGCCGCATTGTCATTACGAAGTACATAAGAACGGCAACCCGATCGATCCCGTTTATTTCTTCTACAATGATCTTACTCCTGCCCAGTATGAGCGAATGCTGAAGATCGTATCAAGCAAGAACCAGAGTTTTGATTAACGTTTGCGGTTTATCGTTTGCAGTTTGCTGTTGTGGTTAAGGAAAATGAAAAATAACGGCAAACAGCCAACTGCTAACAGCAAACTAACTTATGTTGAAAACTCAGCATCATTCTTGCGGTTGTGTTCTGTAATTTGCAAGGCAAATAAAAACTGCCATGGCTTTGGAACAAATTAGTTTTGAATTTAACGCGTCCGCCCCGGCGGATGAAAAAATCCAGGAGGAAATTATGCCGGTTGAAAAAACAGAAACACTTCAGAAACCAGAGATCATTCTTGTTGATGAAGCAGAAGAAAAAACAGAAACTCCTGTAACTGCAATACAGGAAGAATTAGTTCCTCTTAAAAGCACACGCGGCAGAAAATCTTTAAAAGATATCGAGCTTACTTCCCAGTTCATAAAAGTTCCGGAAGATGATATCTTGTTACAGCGTCATTATTATAGCATCACCGAAGTAGCACAGATGTTCCATGTCAATCCATCTTTACTTAGATTCTGGGAAAGCGAGTTCCCGGTTCAGCTTCGTTTGAGAAAAAATAAAAAAGGCGATCGTTTCTTCACTCCACAGGATATAAAGATGGTGGAGCAGATCTGGTTCCTGCTCAGGGAAAGAAAATTGACCATTGAAGGCGCCCGTGATTTCCTCAAAAAGAATAAAAAGCTCGACGAGAAGTTCACCATGATACAGAACCTCCAGAAATTAAAGAATTTTTTACTGGAGATGAGAGCCACGCTCTGATCTTTTAACAGCTGGCAACCTTTCCGACAACATTCCTGTCATTACTTTGCTTCATCAAATATCTTGTATGAAAAGAATATTACTATCTGCATGTGTTTTGTTTTTTGCTTTATTGGTAAATGCACAAACACAGTTCGATATCGTTCCGGATGCTACCGCAAAAGTTCTGAAAGGAATTATTACCAAGGAGGTACTGGAGAACGATCCATCTTTTACCTGGTTCACCGAAAATCAAAAGTCATTTATACCGGATGCAGCAGCAGTTGAAGTATTGAGAAAAAATAAAGACAGCATTGAGTTCATTGTTTTTGGTGGCACCTGGTGCGATGATACCCAAAATCTATTGCCACGACTTTATAAGATGGCAAGCCTTGCAGAATTTCCTACAGACAAGATCACACTTATAGCCGTTGATCGTAAAAAGAAAACGATCGGTCATCTTTCAGAAGCATTCAATATTACCAATGTGCCTACATTCATTGTGATGAAGAATGGCAAAGAGATCGGTCGTGTACTTGAATATGGTAAAACAGGAATGCCTGATAAAGAAATCGGGGAGATCATTGCAGGAGTGAGATGATCATAGTTGATAGTTCATGGATCATGGTATATCCTTCTATGAACCATCAACAATGAACTATGAACTACCAATTATTACCTGTGTTCCCGTTGTTGCCAGTTTTATTTCCTCCTGCTCCATCAATTCTATAACCCCTAAACTGATCTCTTGTTTTTGTTGATTGAAATCATCTAGTGATACCGGCATCGTGAGATACTCAATTTTAATGACGCTTGCATTCTTGTTGATATCGCTCAGGTAAACAGAAAAATTAGCAATGCCTTTGGCATCAAGGATCGCTTTTATCTTTTCAATGAACGACTTTAGTTTAGCATGACCGGTATCTGCACCGAGTTCAAGCAGGATATCTCCTCTTCGATGAGTTCGCAATGTGAGATTGTCAACAATTCCATCTACCATTAGTTTATTAGGAACCGTTACAAATGTTTTTTGTTCTGTCCTTACTCGTGTACTGCGAAGACCGATGCGTTCAATACTCCCGATCACATTTTGCACTTTCACCACATCACCAATACCAAACGGTTTGTTGAAGAAGATGATAAAAGAAGCGATCAGGTTCTCTAGACTTTCTTTTGTCGCTAATGCGATGGCTGCCGTAACGATTCCCAATCCTGTTATGAGTGTGGAAACATCGTAATGAAAAACAAACCGCAGGAACATCAAGGCACCGATGATCACCAATACTGCTTTGAAAAAATCCTTGAAGAAAATAATAAGCTGGTCGTCGGTAGCATCTGGCGTTAATGCTGCTTTCTTTTTTAATACCTCGGCAATGAAGTCGATTATCTTCAGCAGGAACCAGGTAAAAGTAATAACAAGGATCGCTCTTCCTATTCCATCAACAAGATTTCTCGAAGTAGCATGGTATATGTTGAACTTCCATACAGCCGGGAATACCAGCCTGTCCAATGCAATGATAACGGTTAGAATGAAAAGAAAATTCTCCAGCGGTACCACGACAAGATTTACAAATTCCTTGCGCTCTACATTACGGGTGAATAGTGAAATGACGCGAAAGAATAACCCCGCTACATACCTCGACAAGAAACGCTTGATGATAAATACCAATAATATAATTGCAGCCACCATCAGCAGGTCGCCGGCATTATTATCAAAAAACATTTTTTTCAGAAATTCATCCATGCTAACTTATTTGATCAGGTAACATTTGATCCCGTCTTCCTTCAATGCATATATAGCATTGCTGTTGATCTTTATTTTATCTGCGCCTTTGAATTCACCCGGCAGGTCATACTCTCTCAGGTTGAGTGAACCGGTTTCATACATGGTAAGTTTATTTCCTCTCCTGCCCATGATTATTTTTTCGATCACCTGCACATCTCTTAATTGCAGGAAGGGTAATTTATTTTTCAGTCCGCCATAATAATCAAAAACAAAAAATCCCTGTGCAGGATCATAGAGATAAACGAAATTGTCGCGATCAACTATACGTACAGGCTGTGGTGTACTGTCGAATACCATGCGCAGGTCGGTGGATTCAAAGATCACGCTGCCGTCATCACCGATCCTTTTGAGTTTGCTTTCAAGTTCATCGAACACCCAAACATTATTATCGTATGACTGAGCGATCGCTCTTACCTGGAAGATACCTGCCTTACGCAGATCGATCACATTCAGCAAATTCAGGAAACGATCAAGTACTACTATGGTGTTGTAATCTTTATAATACAATAATATCTTGAGTGGATTGGTAGCATCTATATAATAGAGCTTACCATATTGACGGACGTTATTGAACACCCCAACTGAATCGCCATTAGCAGCCACTTTCTTCAGCTGGTTCTGCTTATCCAGTAAAAAATAATTGCCGAGATTATCAACAGTGAAATTCTCAAAATCGCCTTTGATAGTAATGGAGATCTTAAACAGAGAATCCTGTGCTGATGCAGAATGGAAAACTAAAAATGTAGAAATGAAAAAGAAGATCGTGAGACGTGAGACATGAGACGTGAGACATTTTCTCACAACTGACGACTGACGTTTGACGATTGATGCCTGGCGATATGTTAGATTATATATCATTCCTGTAATACTTCAGTTCCATGTTTTCTCCGTCAAAAACAGCATAGCTAAAATGATTGATCCAGTCGCCAAGATTGATATAGCGGCTTTGCTCATTCAATTTAAAATCGATCGGCAGGTGTCGATGGCCGAAAACAAAATAATCGTAATGATCCTGCTTCATCACGTCCTTGCAATAATGGATCAGCCATTCATTCTCTTCTCCTAAGAAGTGTTGATCATGATGTCCGGTTGCTTCGCGGCTCTTCCTGCTGAAATAATTTGCCAGTCCAATGCCCCAGCTGGGGTGCAAAGCGCCGAACATCCAGCGGCAGGCTTTATTTCTGAATATTTTTTTAATGAATTTATAACTATGATCACCGGGACCTAATCCATCGCCATGTCCCACCAGGAATTTTTTTCCTGAAAATTCAAAGGCGTTGGGTTCATGGTAAACACTCATGAACAATTCCTGCTCGAAATATCCTTTCATCCACATATCATGATTACCGGTGAAAAAGGTCATGGGTATTCCCATATCCGCCAGTTCAGAAAGTTTACCGAGTGTTCTTACACTTCCTTTGGGTACTACGTATTTGTATTCGAACCAGAAATCAAACACATCTCCAACGATAAAGATCTGCGCTGCATCGTACTTGATCGAATCAAGGAATTGAACAATGATCTTCTCACGTTTGAGACTTTCTGCGTGGTTGGGAGCGCCGAGATGGAAGTCGGAAAGGAAATAAATCTTTTTATTGTCTGTTAGACGCATTCAGCAAATATAAAAAGAAGCATGGTAGAACTTACTTCTTATCACGCATATATTGCAGGAGGTCGCCGGAAGTGATAACCGATTTCGTTTTTACATTGCCTTTGTACCAATATATCCACGAATCTTCTGTTCCATTGTCGGTATAAACAGTAGCACGGTCGCGATGGTAAAGCGCTTCTTCGCCATCTTCAACGATCACGCCTTCGTAATCGTCTAACTGAGCAAAGGCCCATTCAAATTCTTCTATTCTTTTCAGGCGGTATAATTCGCCGATGATGTATTGTTCTTTTTTATCGGGTACCGCCACAGGATAAGTACCAAGATCATACAGTAATCCTTTCACCTTGGCCATTGAAACAAATTCAAAATAGCGGCTGATATAGTCATAAGCTGGACTTTGAAATCCCTGCCTCAGTGAGCCATAAACAAATAAATATTGATCCTGCTTCATGTGTCTAAAGTTAAGAAGCCGGTTTTAATTTTCAACGAGGAAACAAAATACTTCTTTCGGCCCGTGGACACCTACTACGAGTGTCTTTTCAATATCGGCAGTGCGGCTGGGGCCGGTGGCAAAGGAGATGAACGAAGGCAGGTTGTCTTTGTATTTCTTCTTTAAGGCATCCAGCGCGTCTTTTATATCATCTGTGAGCTGGTTCGTATACGCGATGCAAACGTGAACAGGGGCATATACCGATACTGTGCGGCCACTTTCACTGGCGCTGCTTAATACGATGGTCCCGGTTCTCGCCACCAATGTTTCGCAAGTAGTGATGCTCACATCGCTCAATGCTAATTCTTTTGTTGAAAAAGAATTGAATTGATGCTGATCGAAAATACTTTTGAGTTTTTCTTCCACGCAATAAATCTCTTTCCATTCTTTTTGTAATGCCAGCACTTTGATCATTCCCACCAACTCTTCTTCATTGGCGCAATACATGAATTGACCACCGAGTTTGGTGAATTCTTCAGCAAACTTCACCGCTTTTTCTTCTGTGCTTTGACGAAAGACATTTACATGATGATTCTCTACGGCAGGAAATGGAACAGGCACTGCGTTATGCAATGCCTGGCGTATCTTTTTTAAAATATTTTCTTTTGAAGCAGAAACTTTCATAAACAGGTTTTAAGGCTGTTCTGTTCTCAAAGGTTCATCTGTAGAGGAAGTAATACCCGGAGGTGTTGTACTGTCAACTCCATTCACACCATTCTCCAACGCTTTCTTTTCTTCATAAGGTCGTTTGCCGATCAGGTCTTCCACATCACTTTGATGCAATACTTCTCTTTCCAGTAATGCTTTGGCAATTTTTTCAACCTCTGCTCTTTTTTCGATCAGTAATGCTTTTGTTTTTATAAAAGCAGTATCGATGATCTTTCTTACTTCTTCGTCGATGATCTTACCTGTTTCTTCACTGTATGGTTTAGTGAAAACATTTTCCTGTGAAGGATCAAAGAAACTCACATTACCTACTTTATCATTCATACCATACACCGTTACCATGCTGTAAGCGATCTTGGTGATCTGCTGAAGATCATTTGCCGCACCTGTCGATATCTTATGAAAGAAGATATCTTCTGCTGCACGGCCACCCAGTGTCATACACATCTGGTCCATCAACTGGTCGGTATTGTATAAGTATTGTTCTTTCGGTGTGTATTGAGCATAACCCAGCGCTGCAGTACCTCTTGGTACGATCGTAACTTTTAATAATGGATATGCATGTTCAAGGAACCATCCGCAAACAGCATGACCAGCTTCGTGGTAAGCGATGATCGCTTTTTCTTCCGGTAAGATGATCTTGTTCTTCTTTTCCAATCCACCGATCACACGATCGATCGCATCCTGGAAATCGCTGAAGTCAACAGCCGGTTTTCCTTTACGTGCTGCTATCAGGGCAGCTTCATTACAAACGTTGGCAATATCGGCGCCGGCAAAACCAGGTGTTTGTTCTGCGAGTTTATGTATGTTGAGTGTTTCAGAAACCTTGATCGGTTTAAGATGCACTTTGAAGATCGCTTCACGTCCAACAAGATCAGGACGATCAATGGTGATCTGCCTGTCGAATCTTCCCGGGCGAAGCAACGCACTATCCAATACATCGGGGCGATTGGTTGCAGCGAGGATGATGATTCCTGTATCTGTTCCGAAACCATCCATCTCTACCAATAACTGGTTCAATGTATTTTCTCTTTCATCATTACTCATGATCGCATTACGACCACGTGCACGACCTATCGCATCTATCTCATCAATAAAGATGATACAAGGTGCTTTTTCTCTTGCTTGTTTAAATAAGTCACGAACACGACTCGCACCAACACCCACGAACAATTCAACGAAATCAGAACCGCTCATGCTAAAGAATGGAACCTGTGCTTCACCTGCCATGGCTCTTGCGAGCAAGGTCTTACCGGTTCCCGGAGGACCAACCAGCAACGCACCTTTAGGTATCTTACCACCCAGCGAAGTATATTTTTTTGGATTCTTTAAAAAGTCAACGATCTCCATCACTTCTACTTTTGCTTCATCCAAACCAGCCACGTCACTAAAAGTGATATTCACTTTTGTTCCTTTATCAAACAAAGTAGCTTTTGATTTACCGATATTGAAAATACCACCGGGTCCACCGCCGCCAGACGGACCACCCATCTTGCGCATCAGCAAAACAAACAAGCCGATGAAAAGCAATGCCGGTAAAATGATATTGAGCAAAGTAGGTAACCAATCTGCTTCATCTGTTGGCGTATCAGGAACTGCAGCCACACCAGGATGTTCTTTATAGAAATCATTCAGCTGGTTGCCATATGCAGTGAGATCTGAAATGTTGAACTGGAAGTGAGGACCATTGCCATCGTAAGCATATTGCCAGTTCTTATCAAGAAGATCGTGGTAGTATTTTTTATTGAGACTGTCTTTCTTAATGTAAACCCGAACCGTTTTGCTATTTCTCACCGTTACCGTCTTTGCAACATCGCCCTGCAAGATCATCGTGTAAAACTGGGTACGCTGATCAATGCTTTTCATTTCAGATATACGGTTAAAAAAATACTGGCTCGACACCAGCGCAATCAATATCAATCCATATATCCAGTAAGGGCTGATCCGCTTCTTGGGGGTCTTATCATCAGGATTTCCGGGTGGAACTCTTCGGGTGTTATCTTTATTTAGGTCTGCCATAGTTTAATGTCTGTGCTCTGCAAATAATGAATTTAGTTTCAAATTGTTTATCAAACCGGGTGATTTAACTTTTTAATCGTTGTGTTCTTCCATGCCGCCATCGCTCCACATTTCTTCGAGCCTGTAGAACTTGCGCTGATCGGGATGCATCACGTGTACTACTATATTAACGTAATCAATGAGTACCCATGTAGAAGCCTGGAAACCTTCGTGCTTATAAGGAGATTCATCTGCCTGTTTTTTCACCATGTCTTCAACGTTATCGGCGATCGCCCTGATCTGCACGGTGGACGTTGCCTCGCATATCACAAAAAAATCGGCAACCGCTTCCGGGATCTTCCTGAGGTCCAATGAAATGATGTTGCTAGCTTTTTTATCCCGGATGGCTTTGATGATCGTTTTAAAAATTTTACTGTTCCGGGTCAGTTTCTTCACACTATTTCTCTGCCGTGCAGCTAAAACACTTGTCGGATTCAATAAAGAAAGTTTTTGGTGAACAATTTTTTTGCCTGTTTGACAGGGAATTTTTCTGTTTCAAAAGTAACCATTTTACACATTCCAAAGCATATTTCAGTTTTTACAGACATTTGCCCCCGGCATGCAAACCGCAGACAACATATCATTTCCCGAAAGCTGGCAATGGATCGAACTCGCCCAGACCGAAAGTACCAACAACTATGCCATGGGGTTGGTTCATGCAGCTTTGGCATACCATGGTACCAGTGTGTTTGCGCACCATCAAACTAACGGAAAAGGGCGGCTCGGAAAACAGTGGCTTGCCAATGCCGGTGAGAATATTGCATTGAGTGTGATCCTCAAACCCGACTTCTTATCTCCGGCCCATGCATTCAGGTTAAGTGTTGCTGTTGCACTGGCTTCTTTTGATTTTATTTCGCGTTATGCAAATGAAGTTTCTATAAAATGGCCAAATGATATTTATATCGGCGAAAAAAAGGTTGGTGGAATTTTGATCGAGAACATTGTCGGATCACAAACTTTAAAATGGTCTGTCGCCGGGATCGGACTGAACATCAACCAGGAAAAATTCGATGAATCATTGCCAAATGCAATTTCTCTCAAACAAGCAACCGGTAAAAATTATTCCTGTGTTGATCTTGCCAAAGAACTTTGCAGCTGTTTGCACAAACGATTCGAAGAATTAAGGACAAAAGATTTTGATCTGCTGCTCAAAGAATACAACGAACATCTTTTTAAAAAAGATCAGTCAGTAAAATTTAAAAAACAGAATATAGTTTTCGAAGCAAGGATCAAAGAAGTAAATGCAAACGGGAAACTGGTTGTTCATACTTCCATGGAAGAACAATTTGATCTTGACGAGATAAGTTGGTTATTATAAGGAAGCAATGATCTCTTCTGCGTGTTGTTTATTCTTCGGGCGAAAAAATATTTTACGGATGATGCCTTTCTCATCTATAACAAACGTGGTGCGAAGCACGCCCATGTACTGGTGACCGAACATTTGCTTTTGATCCCACACACCATATTTTTCAAGGATAGTATGTTTTGGGTCTGATATCAATGTAAAAGGCAGGTTGAATTTGGCTTCAAATTTTTTGTGTTTCTTTTCTTCATCCGGGCTAACACCGATCACTTCAAATCCATTCTTCTTTAACAAAGAATAATTATCGCGGAGATTGCAGGCTTGTATCGTACAGGTAGGTGTATCATCTTCGGGATAGAAATACAAAGCAACTTTCTTTCCTTTATGATCGCTTAAAGAAATGAGTTTACCATTTTGATCTTTGCCTTTGAATGCCGGCGCCTTGTCTCCTTCCTGTAGTGTAATTGCCATTACTTCGTCAATTTATAAATATGCTCTGAAGTATTTCCTGCTTCATCCTGTACAGAGATTTTCAAAAGATGTTCCCCCGGTGTAAAATGTTCATCCATCCAATAAGTAAAAGTATTCCCGCGTTGCGAGAAGAGCAGCCACTTACCATCGAGCTCTGCACGAAAATTCTTTACTTCTTCAAGATTATCTTTCACCGTGATCACGATCTTCTTCATTGAAGAAACATTCATGCTGTCTTTTAATCCCCATGCTGCAATTTGTGGCGGAACCTGGTCTGCGAGTAAAATAAAACTGCCAAATTCCTTGAACTCCGCCTGCGCCATATCTCTTTGCCAGGTTACTTTCTGCACGTCTTTTTTCTTCTTTACTTCTTTCTGAATGACCAGCCGGTCTTTTAAAGTTGCTGGAATTTCTTTGTTGGGTCTTATCCTGATATAAAAAGTATCATGCACCGGAACATAAGCTGGTCCCGGTAAAAACACCGGTGAATAAGCCTGCGGTGATGAAGAAGTAGTTGTCGTCATTTTAAAATCAAACACATCATAAAAACAATTCTCGGGGAAATACATCTGCCAACCTGTTCCTTCTTTTATGTTGATGATGTTTGGTGTGATCCTGTTTATTGGATTACTTGTAACTGCCGGTGATACATTCTCACTTTGCAATTTGAATTCAAGCACAGAGGCATTGCCATTTGCATCTTTAACTTCCAGTTTAAAATTCTTTACATCATAATCATTGATCGTTACAAGATCTTTTCCAGGCAGATCTTTATAAATATCATTCGTAAATCCCGGCAAGGCATTCAGCAATTGTAAATAAGCCCCACCGTTGAACTTTGTTTTGAAATCAATATGCCCGTTCTCGAACCTTGTTTCATCATAAGATATCTTATCCAATATAAATTCACTTGTCTTTACATCATTCTTATAAAGTGTTGCCGAATAAAAACCATTCGGGTTCATCGACAAACTATTCCGGTCTGTTGCCTGCACAGCTACCAGTATCTTATCTGTATTTACCTTTATCGTTTTTGCGATCGTGTATTTATTTGCCGCCAGTTTTTTTACAGCAATGAGCCTGGGTGTTTGTTCATACAAACTTTTATTGGCATCATAGATCGCGATCTTGTAAATGGTGGGCGGGATATTATCGGTGATGCCAAAATCAAACAACTGCGGGTTCAAACATTTCTCTGAAACAGTTTCCCTTATTTCAAAATGCACATGCGGACCGGCAGATGCACCGGTGTTGCCACTGTAACCGATAAGTTGTCCTTTCTTCACCGGGAAAACATTTGCAGGGATATTCAATTCTATCTTCCAGCTTTCTGCTTTGTATTGTTGTTGTTTGATATAAGCTGCTACTTCGGGAGTATAACTATTGAGATGAGCATATAAAGTGGTAAGCCCGTTCGGGTGGTTGATATAGATCGCATTTCCAAAACCACCCGATTCGATCTTTATTTTGGCAATGTATCCTTCCGCCGCTGCGTACAATGGCCAGTTCTCTTTGCTGATCGTATTCAGGTCAAGCCCCATGTGGAAATGGTTGTTACGCATCTCACCGAAATTGGCATTGAGTTTTTTGGGAATATCAAGCGGGTAGCGGAAATAATTTTTATCGTAAGAGGTCTGTGCTGAAACAATGGAAAATGAGAAAATGGAAAATAATAAATAGATGATCCTCATGTTGCAAATTTAATGTTTGTGGAAACCCAACCCTGCAAAAGAAATCTTACAAAAACGCTACCGAAAAAATAATTCTTCACATACCCCTTATAGCACTACCATTCCCCCTAACTTCGCACCCCGAGCGCACACAACAATCTCACCTATTATGCCAAAAGATAAATCCATCGGCTCGGTTCTCATCATCGGTTCAGGTCCCATTATTATCGGCCAGGCTTGCGAGTTTGATTATTCCGGTTCCCAGGCTGCCCGCAGTTTACGTGAAGAAGGTATCAAGGTCATTTTGATCAACAGCAATCCCGCTACGATCATGACAGATCCCATGATGGCCGACCGTGTTTATTTGTTACCACTTACCGTTGAAAGTATTGAACAGATCCTCGAAGAGAATAAGATCGATGCGGTGTTGCCTACCATGGGCGGACAAACTGCACTTAATCTTTGTATCGAAGCTGATGAATTGGGTATCTGGGAGAAATACAATGTGCGTTTGATAGGTGTAGATATAAAAGCGATCAAAGTTGCAGAAGACCGCGATAAGTTCAGGAGCCTGATGATCGAGATCGGTATAGGTATCGCTCCATCAAGAACAGCCAACTCATTATTAGAAGGGAAAGAATTTGCGCAGGAAATAGGATTTCCATTGGTGATACGCCCATCTTTTACTTTGGGTGGAACCGGTGGCGGGTTCGTTCATGATAAATCAGAACTCGATAACGCACTCGAAAGAGGATTGAAAGCATCACCCATACATGAAGTACTGGTTGAGAAAGCAGTATTGGGCTGGAAGGAATTTGAATTAGAGCTTTTAAGAGATAAGAATGATAACGTAGTGATCATTTGCACCGTAGAGAATATGGACCCGATGGGTGTTCATACCGGTGATTCGATCACGGTCGCTCCAGCGATGACATTAAGTGATACGGCTTACCAGGACATGCGCAACAAAGCTATTAAGATGATGCGCTCTCTTGGAAATTTTGCCGGTGGTTGTAATGTGCAGTTCGCACTCAACCCTGAAACAGAAGACATCATTTCTGTTGAGATCAATCCACGTGTATCGCGTTCGTCAGCGCTTGCATCAAAAGCAACAGGATACCCGATTGCCAAGATCGCTGCGAAACTTGCGATCGGGTATTCACTGGATGAATTGAAGAACCAGATCACGCAAACGACTTCTGCCTACTTTGAACCGGTGCAGGATTACGTGATCGTAAAAATTCCAAGATGGAATTTCGATAAGTTCAAAGGCGCTGATGACAGGTTGGGATTACAAATGAAAAGTGTGGGTGAAGTAATGGCGATCGGCAGAAGTTTTACGGAAGCTATACAGAAAGCTTGTCAGAGTTTGGAGAACGAAGCAGTTGGCTTAGGATATTATGGAAAGAGTTTGATGAAGAGTGAAGACATCATTGAATACATCAAGGTGCCAAAATGGGATCGTGTCTTCAGGATCAAAGATGCGTTGATGCAGGGTGTGAGCGTGAAAACAATTTCGCAGGCAACAGGTATTGACAAATGGTTCTTACATCAAATTCAAATTATCGTCAACATAGAAAAGGAACTGATCAAATACGATGATATTGATAAGATCCCGGATGAATTACTTCGCGAAGCAAAATACAATGGCTTTGGCGACGAGCAGATAGCACGCATCACCAGCGATGGCAATGCAGAAAGAATTTACGAGAGAAGAAAGAAGATGGGATTGACAAGGGTGTTCAAGATGGTGGATACCTGCAGTGCCGAGTTTGAAGCAAAGACACCTTACTTCTATTCAACCTTTGAAACAAATGGTGCGAATGAAAGTAAAGTTTCGGATAAGAAGAAAATAATCGTGCTTGGTTCGGGACCGAATCGTATCGGGCAGGGAATTGAATTTGATTATTGCTGCACGCATGGTTTGTTAGCCATCAAAGAAGCTGGTTTCGAAGCCATCATGGTGAATTGTAATCCTGAAACTGTTTCTACTGATTTCGACATGGCTGATAAATTATATTTCGAGCCGGTGTATTGGGAACATTTGTGGGAGATCATCGAACATGAAAAACCTTATGGCGTCATCGTTCAGTTGGGCGGACAAACTGCATTGAAATTATCCAAGCGTTTGCATGAAAAAGGAATTAAGATCATCGGAACCTCTTTTGATAATATGGATATCGCCGAAGACCGCGGCAGGTTCAGTGATATGCTGAAAGAACTGGATATTCCCTATCCTAATTATGGAACAGCATTCAGCACCGACGAGGCAATAGAAGTTGCAAAAAAAGTTGGATTCCCGGTATTGGTTCGTCCTTCTTATGTATTGGGCGGACAAAGAATGCGTATTGTGATCAATGATGAAGAACTGGAAAAAGCAGTGTTGAGTTTATTGAAACATCTTCCCGGGAATAAAATACTGATCGATCATTTTCTTGATCGTTGCCAGGAAGCAGAAGTAGACGCCATCTATGATGGAGAGACCTTTCATATCATGGGCGTGATGGAACATATTGAACCGGCAGGTATCCATAGCGGTGATAGCAATGCCGTGTTACCGGCGTTCAGCCTCGGTCCGATCATCGTAGATACGATGGAAGAATATGCAAAGAAGATCGCAGAGCGTTTAGATATCCGTGGACTGATCAATATCCAGTTCGCCATTAAAAATGGTGAAGTGTACGTGATCGAAGCAAATCCACGTGCTTCGAGAACAACTCCATTCATTGCAAAAGCATATCAAATTCCTTATCTCAACATCGCTACCAAGATAATGATGGGTGTAGCGAAACTGAAAGATTTCAAATATGAAAAAAAACTTACGGGTTACGCGATCAAAGAACCTGTTTTCTCATTTGATAAATTCCCGAACGTAAACAAAGAACTCGGTCCTGAAATGAAATCCACCGGCGAAGCCATTCGTTTTATCAAGGACCTGAGAGATCCTTATTTCCGCCAGTTATATAAAGAAAGAAGTATGCACTTGTCGAAATAAGATCATTGTTCCTGTAAATAAGTTTTGTTGTTAAAGAGAAGAAGTCTCCCTACCTTTTCTATTCACTATTTGTAAACCTTAAATCTTCTCTTTATGCTACACAAGCAAATCGCTTTGGTGAGCCAGAGCAAGCGTATTAAATTCTCCGAACTGGCAAAAGCTGCCGCCGCCCTTCAAAAACAAGCTACACGTGATCTCGGCCCCATCTGGCAAATAGAATCAACTGTTGATCCTTTTGAAAAAGTAAAAGACGTTCCGGTTGGTTACTGGCCGGTGATCATCAAGGATAAAATTCCTGATGATGATGAAGGTTTCCATGAAGACAAGAACAATCAACCGTATGCATTGGTGAAGTATGGAAAAGAATGGCCGCTCACCTGCAGTCATGAAATTTTGGAAATGCTGGTAGATCCATTTGGAAGAAAAATGGTAACCAGCGACTCGATCGTAAAGGAACAGGGACGAGTTCAATACCTCGTGGAAGTTTGTGACCCGAGCGAGGATGCAAAATTCGGATACTATGTGAATGGAATTTTGCTTTCTGATTTTTATACACCGCATTATTTTGATCCTGTAAAGTCTGCCGGTGTTCGGTATAGTTTTACTGATCATATCAAGGCACCCAAACAGGTTTTGAAAGGAGGTTATTTATCATGGTATGATCCTGATACCGATGAATGGTACCAGGCAGATTATTATTCAACCACCAAAATGAAAGTGGTAACACTTGCCAAAATGAAAGAACTGACCGGTAGTTTAAGAAGCCGGGTAGACAGGCTCACTAAAACACCAAGGTTATTACTGGGGGTAAATAAAGAAGTAACGGATGCTGCCACCTCCCATAAGAAAAAAGCAGACAAGTCCTCGGCCTCGCTGGCCAGGGTATTTGCCAGGCAAAAAATATAAGTGCATCCTGTTAATTATAAAGCCGGGAGTTTTTCTTCCGGCTTTTATTTTACTTTAGAACTATGAACAAGGAAATACAATCCATCATCAGCAACCTGCAAAGCACCCTGAACGGTGACCCCTGGTTTGGTCGACCTGTTTATGCTCTATTGAATGAAGTAGACCCGGTGAGTGTTTTTAAAAAACCGAATGAAAGATCACATTCATTGATCGACCTGCTATACCATATGAATACATGGGCAGAGTTTACGTTGAAAAGAATTGAGAAAGACAAGAAATATGACCTGGAAGCATCTGAGAAATTAGACTGGAGAACTATTGATCCTGCTGTTCATACCTGGGAAAATGCTGTGGGTGAATTTATTTATCTCCATCAACAGATCATTCATAAACTTTCAGAGAAACAAGATGCTTTTCTTGAAGAGAAAGTAGATTTTCGTCTTTATAATTTTCGTTTTCTTATCAATGGATTGATCCAGCATAATATTTATCATCTCGGGCAGATCGCCTATATCAGTAAGCTGATCCAATAGTCTTCTCTAAAAAAGCAAAAGCAGGCGACATGAATGCCACCTGCTTTTTGCATGAAAAACGACCTGTGATTCGTTGCATCAAATATTCATTTTCTATAATGTTGTACAATACCCAATGGTGGGTATTTATCCCATGAAGTATTAAACGTGAATGATATTATTACGGATGGCAAACATCACCATTCCTACTCTTGTTTTGATGCCGAGTTTTTTAAAAAGATCATCGCGATAGCCGTCAACCGTTCGTGGGCTGAGGTTCATACGATCGGCAATTTCTTTATAGGTGAGTTCGGTGCAGCTGAGTTTTAAGAATTCAAGTTCTTTCTCGTGCAGATTAATGATAGGATTCAGTTCAGAATCTGTTTCTCCCATCTTACTTACAGCATTCACCAGTTTACCGGTGATCATCTCTGAATAATAAAATCCTTTGTTGTGCACGGCATCAATGGCAGCATGTAATTCGGGCGGACTGCTATCCTTAAGAATATATCCTTTGGCACCCGACTTCAGCATTCTAATAATAGAAGTTTCATCATCGTACATGGAAAGTGCAAGTACTTTAACAGAAGGATGATTCTTTGTAAGCCATTTGCCGGTCTCATAGCCATCCATTACCGGCATGTTGATATCCATTAAAACTATGGAAGGAAGTTGCTTTACATTTATTTTTTCTATGCACTCTTTGCCGTTGCTGGCTTCAAACAATACATCATAACCCAATTCTTTAAGAAGGTTGGCGAGCCCGTTTCGCAACAAAACGTGATCATCTACCAATGCAATTGTTATCATAATTTTCTCAAGAGTTAGCCATACTGATCTTCACAACAGTTCCCTTACCCGCTGCCGATTCAATGGTTAGTGTTGCGCCCATGATACTTGCACGATTGTATAGATTACGCAATCCTAATCCTGCACCGGCATCCTGTTGCAACGACTTTACATCAAAACCGTTTCCGTTATCACTTACGGACAAATCTAAGATTCCATTCGAACTATTCATCACAACCGTTATTAAATTTCCTTTCGCGTGCTTGATGGTATTATTTAATACCTCCTGGGTGATACGGAACAAAAGCAATTCCTTTTCCTTACCAATATTGATCGAGGAAGCATGATTTTCAAAGCCTGACCGGTATTCGCCGGTATTGTTTATGAGTTCCAGTTCGTATCGGATGGCTTCTGCAATGCCTATCTGGGCTATCCTGTCTGTATGGAAACTTTTACTGAGGCTGCGGAGATCTTGAATGGCTTTGCTGACAAGCTCTTTGGTGCCAGATATTTTCTTTTCCTGTGATTCATCTGTAACCTTAACTGAGTTGAGATTTAATTTAGCGAGGCTGAGCATCTGGCCGATATTATCGTGGATCTCTTCGCTGATCTTTTTAAAGGTTTGCTCCTGCATTTCCAGTTGTGATCTTAATGCTTCTTCCTGGAAACGGGCCTGCATTAGTTCCCTCTCCTGTTCATATTGCTTTTTTCTTTTTTGATAAAGCATTATGAAAGCCACTACAAAAAATGTAATAACAAAAATAAAGAGAGTTGCTCCCAGCACTATGATGATTTCTCTTGGCGTGGTTGGCATAGCACACCAATAATACAATAAACACAGAAAATAAACATCATAAAATTATGAAGCAGCCAAAGTTTCCCTGCATAAGAAGGATTACTAACGGATAAGTACTCGTAAGCTATAAAAATGGCAAAGCTGCTCATGTAATAAGTGAATATGGCAGCAGTAAACCAGAACCTTGGTTGCTGGGCGATCTTTTTATAAACCGGGTTCTTTAAAATGTCATAGAAGTAGATAAAACACAAGGTCGACAGGAATATGGCGATGAAACCAAATCCTGTACTACTGAAATGAAAGATATCACTATAAACAAACAGGTAGCTTAATGATAATGCATAAAATAAAATGGCGAAAAGAATGATCAGTTTTTTCCGGTAAGGCATCAATTCCAGAAAATATAAAGAGAAAATAAAATAACTTAAAAGATAGTTGAGATGGTATACAGGCTGATTATTATGGATACCAAATTTCTTTGTAAAGTTCGCCACCCCGTTCAATATAAACTGGAGAATTAAAAAGAGGAAAACAAATAATTCAAATTTCTCCTTTAGGGTCTTTTTCCTGTTGATGATAAAGAAAATGATAACCAGTAAAGGAGAAATTGTATCCAGGAGTTTTAAGAAAGTTAGCCAGCTCAAATATTGAATTTGTTACCAAGATAATTATTATGAGATTCCCGAACAGCCTGGCGGTTCAGGGCAACCATTGATAAGAAAACTGCTGTTATTATTTCCAACAATTTCTTGCCCTGCACTATTAATAGGGATCGCAGTTGCAGAGATAAAACCTCCCCTCTCGTCTATCTCTACGTTTATCAAAATTCTGAAAATGTCACTAAAATTTCTTGCGTCTAGTAATCCTATCATGTTCTGCGGGCCAAAGACAAGTTGTTTTGTTGATGTTGCCATAAATTAGAGTTTAGGTGTAAGCAATTGTTATCCTCATGAAAATAGTCAATCTGGAATGCCCTTTAAAATTTTCTTCCGGGGAAAAACACCCTTATAAATACCGTGTTTTCCTTCTTGTTTGATAAAAAGGTCAGCGTGATCTTTACATCATCGAAATAAAAAGTTTCAATCTCATTATAAATTGAACTTCTAACAAATTAGATCCATTAAACCGCATTTCTCTGCAGAAGGGAATGCAAAAGCCCCGCTCCATCGGTCACCCGATCGCGGGGCTTTCTTATTAAGATGAGGTATTTATTTAGTGGCTATCATACTTATTTCCACGTTCACGTTCCTGGGCAATCCCTTTACCGCTACTGTTTCGCGGGCCGGGAAATCACCATTGAAATATTTACCATACACTTCATTTACTTGTCCAAATAAACTCATATCACTAAGGAAGATCGTTGTCTTAACCACGTTGGATAGATCAAGTCCGGCTTCAGCAAGTATCGCCTTCAGGTTCTGCATTACCTGGTGCGTTTCTTCAATGATATCGGCATTTGCAAGTTCGGATGTACCGGGTTTTAATGCTACCTGGCCCGAAATGAATAAAAAACCATTGACCATCACGGCCTGGTTGTAGGGGCCGATAGGATCAGGTGCATTTTTTGTCTGGATGATCGTTTTGCTCATAACTGCGTTTCTACAAAGAAAAGAAATTTAAAAGCATACTGATTAACATTATTACTTTGCAAAAAACAGGCAAATGGAACTGAGTTTTGTTGCAGGCAATATTCAAAAAGGAGAGATCAGCCGGAAAGGCCTTCCGGAAACAATAAAGTTGAATTGGCTGGAAGATATTTCGCAGTTCAAAGATCATCCTGCTTCAGATGCTTTTTTTGATCTGCAGTTTGAAGAGAATGATGTAATGGAAAGATCTGCTTTTCTCACTTCGCTTGGCAGACCTGTTTTCATCCATGCTGTTCGCACCACTCTTTCTTCACTACCTCATTCAACTGATCTTATCCGCATCAATACATGGCCAACGTTTATCGAAAGAAATATCATTGAAATTTCGGGTACTGTAAACCCCGGCGCTGAAACGATCCTGGCAACATTGCAATGGAATTATAAAATATTACCCGATGTATGTGGATTCTATGCTCCAAGGATCGTTGCTTCTATCATTAATGAAGCTTATCATACTTTGGGAGAGAATGTAAGCAGCAAAGAAGAAATAGATATTGCCATGAAACTTGGAACCAATTATCCTTTCGGCCCTTTTGAATGGTCAGAAAAGATAGGAATTGAAAAAGTAGCTGCGCTTTTACAAACATTAAGTAAAGAGAATGACCGCTACTTGCCGGCTCCTGCTCTTTTAAAAGAACTTACTGCAAGATGAGCCTGATATTAAATATTGATACCGCTCTTTCCAGCACAGTGGGATCCGAAGCTTGGAATTCACGTGACTTGAAGTCGCGGC
>JADMIO011429292.1_pt1 | contig 22514 bp, 25 predicted proteins | sample 8958161 | NCBI WGS metagenome assembly JADMIO01 (sample SAMN16585339, study PRJNA669376) | soil metagenome | isolation source: Crop rotation soil | place: USA: Cullars Rotation, Alabama | collected 2011 | reverse complement strand
GCCGCGACTTCAAGTCACGTGAATTCCAAGCTTCGGATCCCACTGTGCTGGAAAGGCTGATGGCCGGGGACCTGCGGGTGACGCTGGTGACCATCCACGAGCCCCTGGCCAAGGTGCCTGGGCTACTGACCGAACAGAAGATCGTCGATACCGCGGTGATCACCGCCGAGGCCCTGAAGCGGGATTTCGGCATTGCCGAGCCCAGGCTGGTGGTGGCCGGGCTGAACCCGCATGCCGGGGAGAGCGGCAGCCTGGGCCGTGAGGAAATCGAGATCGTCGCCCCAGCGGTGCGGACCCTGCGGGCTCGCGGCTTCGATGTGCGAGGCCCCCTGCCCTCCGACAGCCTCTTCCACCCCGATGCCCGCGCCACCTATGACGCGGCGGTCTGCCTCTATCACGACCAGGCCCTGATCCCGGTGAAGATGCTGGATTTCTGGGGCGGGGTGAACATCACCCTCGGCCTGCCGATCGTGCGCACCAGCCCGGACCACGGTGTGGGCTTCGACATCGCCGGGCGCGGCCAGGGGCGGGCCGACAGCCTGATCGCCGCGGTGCGCGCGGCCGATGAGATCGCCCTGCGCCGGGCGTCATGACGGTCCGAGATCTGCCGCCCCTGCGCGAGGCCCTGGAGGCCGGCGGCCTCCTGGCGCGCAAGAGCTTCGGGCAGCACTTCCTGCTGGACCTCAACATCACCCGCAAGATCGTGCGCCTGGCCGAGGTGGCCGAGGGGGACGTGGTCATCGAGGTGGGGCCAGGTCCCGGCGGCCTGACGCGGGCCTTGCTGGAAGCCGGGGCGCGGGTGGTGGCCATCGAGATGGACCCCCGCTTCATTCCGCTGTTGGAAGAGCTCGGCGCGGCCGCGGATGGCCTGCTGACCGTGATCGAAGGCGACGCCACCAAGACCCATGAAAGCGCGATCCTGGCCGGACTCGGCCTCGGCTCCGAGGCGCGGATCGTCGCCAACCTGCCCTACAATGTGGGCACGCCCCTGCTGATCAACTGGCTGACCGGCCCGTTCCAGCCCAGATCCATGGCCCTGATGTTCCAGAAGGAAGTGGCCGACCGCATCGTCGCCCCGGTGGGGGCCGAGGCCTATGGCCGGCTGGCGGTGATCTCCCAGGCCCTCTGCGAGGCCGAAATCCTGATGGAATTGCCGGCCCGCGCGTTCACCCCGCCGCCGAAGGTCAATTCGGCCGTAGTGGGCCTGAAACACCGGGCCGAGCGCCCCGCCCCGGCCCTGATCGCTGCCCTGGAGCGGGTGACGGCGGCGGCGTTCGGGCAGCGCCGCAAGATGCTGCGCTCCAGCCTGAAGGTGGTGGGCGGCGAGGCCCTGTGCGCGGCCGCCGGCATCGATCCACAGCAGCGGGCCGAGGTGGTGCCGGTGGAAGGGTTCCTGAAGCTGGCGGCGGCGGCGCTCTAGCGCTCGAGCCAGCCGCGCTCGGTGAAAATGCCGAGAAACTGTTGATGCAGGAAGGCGTCTTGCGGGCGCAGCAGGAGAAGCCAAGGATTGGCGTCGACCACTTCATGATAGTGCTCGGCGACGACCAAGGCGCGCTTCAGACCCAGGTCGGCGACGAGCTGGCGATGGTTTAGCCGCCCGTCGGTGCGCCCGCCCGCCTTGCGGAATCTGGAGGTCACCACGCGGCCCCCGAGCCTCCTCGACTCGATCTGGATGCTTTCCAGCGTCACCGCCAAGGCGCCGGGTTCGGAGCGGCCGGCGCCGGCGCGCCGCCACGGCCTGGCTTGCGTGGGACCACGATGCACGAAAGCGGTCTGCGCCTCGGCGACGCCTTCGAAAGGGCCGGCCGCATCCGGTTGGACCGGCGCGATGGTCCGCTCGGCGACGCCTATGTCGGGCCCGGTTTCGAGGTCTTCCTCTTGTCTGAACTGCTCCACGACGGCGCTGATCCGCCGGGCGAGTTGCTCGCGCTCACGGCGCCGGCGCATCAGGGGTTCAATGACCGGCTCGACCAGCGCGCTCACGGTCCGCGTGACGGCGGCATAGGCGCCCCTAAGGACGCGGATCAGGTCAGTTACGACGGACATAGAAGTACCGTTCCACGACCCGCACCTGGCGCTTGTAGAGGTCCAGATTGCTGTGTCGCTCGGTGACCTGGACGCGGAAACCGCAGGGCGTCGCCTGCGCCCTGCCCCAGTCCTGAACCTGGCTGGCCAGGGCTGAGAAGCGCTGCGTCGTCATGGTCCCGCTCAGTTCGGACGCACCTGGAATGGCGCGAACGGCAGCGGCGGCGCCGGGCGCCCACTGCGGCGTCACACGGAGCTGGCCGTTGCCCAGCATCTCCACCCCGATCAGGAAGCCGGAGGTGACGGTGCAACGCGGAAGATCGGTGCCGCCGCCCCGCGCCACCGCCAGCTGGCCGCGCAGAGCGCCGTTCTCAGTTTGGCGCTCTCGCAGCATGGCCTCGGCATTGGCCAGACGGTCGGTAAGGTCCCGGATCTGGCTGCGGGGCACGACAATCGGCTGGTCGGCCGCGGGGATCGAGTCGCGCGGCCGCTCCATCCACCGGGCCAGGGATTCGCGCAGTTCCTCGTTGATGTGGGTCAGTTCCTGAACCTCGGCCTTGAGGCGGGAGATCTCGGCCTTGGCGGCCTTCAACTCCGACTGGGCGCGCTTCAGTTGCTCCTGAATCAAGCTGGCGCTGTTCTCGTCCTTGGTGACGAAGGCGAAGGCCATCGACAGGAAAACCAGCAGCACCAGCAGCTCGATCAGCATGGTCGAGTGGACGCGCTCCTTGCGGATGCGCAGGAGCTCAGACGCCGCCGCCTGAGCGGCGTCAGACACGCAGCCGCTCCAGTTCGCCGCGGAAGGCCTTCAGCACATCGTCGAGGGCGTCGACAGCGGCTTCCATCTCCTGGGTAAAGGCCTTGGCGCGATCCTCGGCGCGCAGGCGGGCGGCGTCACCCGCCTCCTTGACCGAGGCGACGACGCCCTCGGCGGCCTGACCGACATTGACCGTGGTGCGGCCGACGGTGTCCTGCAGTCCGACCAGCTGGCCATCGACGCGGGCCACCCGCTCGCCGAGCGCGCCGACCATGCCTTCCATCGAGGAGAGGCCCTGTAGGGCCGCGGCGCCGCGCGTCAGGGTCTGGGAGGCGGCGCGGACGCCGACCACGGCCTCCTGCAGCTGCTCGCCCATGCCCTCCTGGGCGCGCTTCATGGTATCGACCCCGGCGGCGAAGTCGCGCGACGTGGCCTGAATTGACTGGCTGGCGAGGGCGACTTCGTTGTGGAGCCCGGCCTGGAGCGCTTGCAGCGCCGTGGCGGCCTCCTGGATGCGGACGACCAGGTCGCTCTGGCCCTGTTGGATGCCTTGCTGGGCGCGATTGGCGGCAGCGCTGACCGCCTCGGTGCTGGTGGCCACGGCTGCGGCCTGACCGCGCAGAAGCTCGTCGTAGCTGCGAAGGGTGGCCGAAGCGCCGTTGACCCAATCGCCTAGCTGGGTCGTCAGGGCTTGGCGCGAGGCGGAAAGAGTGGTGGCAATGCCGTCCAGGTCCTCCAGCATACCGCGCGTCTTGGCGGTGACGCCTTGCGCCAAGGCCTCGACCTCTCGGGCCAGGCCCTCGACTTCCTGCTCAACGATGTCCTCGTTCTCGGTGACGGTGTGACCGGTCTGGACGAGCAGAGTGCGGGCGACCAGGCCGGCCATGGAGGTGCCAATGGCGATGCCGAAAGCGCGCATCACGTCGCTGCTCTCAATCGCCATGCCTCGCAGGACCGGCAGACCGAAGCCCACCACCAGGGACAGTTGGGTGAAGATGAAGCCGATATAGTAGGCGTTGTCCGCGAACCGCTCGCGCAGCTGTGGCCGCAGGTGAACCCTCTGGGCCATGCCCCACAGGGGATAGGCGATGGTCGCCACGAATGGCCCCAGCAGGCTGAGCAGGTCAAAGCCCGTGAAGTCGCCAATCAGCGCGGCCACCAGGCCCGCCCCGATGCAGATCAGGAACGGCCGCGTGAGCGGATCGCCCTTCATGGGCGGCAAGGTGGGAATGAAACGCAGCGGCCGCGTGAGGCTGAGCTTCGGGCCGCTGAGGGCGTCCGGCGCGGCCGCTTCCTCCGGCTTGCGACGAATGGCGCGCCGGCGCGGGCCGGACGCTGCGGGTTCGGCGGCGGCGGGTTCGGCGGCTTCCTGATCGGTCGGCGGAGCGTTGTCGGACATGCGGGGCGCCTAGGGTCGCGTCAGGAAGGCGGCGATGGTCGAGCGCTTGAGCGCCGTGTCGGGCATGGTGGTGACCCGGCCGTCCATTTCGGTGAGGGCAAAGCGCCATTTTTCCACGCGGTCGGCGAGGTGCTCCGGATTGTTCTGGTCCTCGGCGAGGGGCCGATAGACCAGGAGGATGCGGGCGTTGTTCAGCGGCACGGCGGGGGCCGCCCGCCTGTCTCCTCCAGGAAGTCGCTGGCAATGATAAAGAAGCGCTTGAGGCCGGGACGCGTGGGCAACTGGGCCACCGAAGCGATGGTCGCCGAGATTTCGGTTAAGGCCTCGGGCGGCTGACGCACGATCAGTTCGGGGCAATCGAAGCTGAGGTAGCGGCTGAGTTTGCGCGGGCTGGTGATCATGTAGTCCGGCCGGTCGCGCGTGGTGGCGACGATGGACGGCGCGAACATCGCGTCACAGATCGGCTCGCGGCCAAGGCTGGCCTTGCCGATCACCCGGTATTGCACGGCGACGGGCGGCTCGAAATTCTCGGCGACGGCGGCAATGCCGGCCCCAATCTCCGCCAGGATGCGTTTGTTGCGATCCGTGGAAGCCGGATTGTGCCAGGTCTCCGAAAGGTCAACGAGGACGTAGATCTCGGCCTTGGCCTCCTCCGCATTGGGAACACCACCAGAGCAACCGGCCAGACCGGCCAATGCGAACGCCAACACACTCCTGCGATTCATGTGGCGGATGCCTCAGCGGCGGCGGTTCCGGCGGGCGGCGCAGGGGATTCAGTGGGCGGGGCCAGAGCAGGGACCTGGGGCGGTGGCGTGACAGCGACTGTCGGTGTCGGCGCTGCCTGCTGATCACGCTGCCAAGGCCGGCTGAACAGCCAGAGCAGCAGCGAGACCGGAGCGCCAACAATACGCGCCAACCAAACAACCACCCCCACGGCTATGTAGATGATCCACGCCACGGTGTTGACCAGCAGAGCGAGTGCCCCTGCCAAGACGCCCGCAACGAAGGAAATCGTCTCACTGGCAACTAGCGTGGCGCCGCGAATGGCGCCTTCCATCGAATAGCCGAGCAGTACAAGGCCGCCGGCGCCGCCAAGATAAACAAGGGCCAGCAACAGCCCCCTTGGCCCGAGCGCAAAGTAACCGGACCAGAAGATGCCGATAGCGACCAGCACCATGATGCCCGCCGCAGCCCCAAGCTCGACAGCGCCTGGCACGAGCGGCTGCACCCGTCCCTTGTTGCCCTCCATGTACTGGAGCCGTTGGAAGGGCAATTGGCCGACTGCGTAGATGGCCAGAGTTGCGAACATGGCGATCGCGGTCCAGACGAGGTCAGGCAACTGAACGAGGCGTTCGAAAGCACTAGAGAGCAGCCATTTCAGAGCCCACGAGTAAGCCGCCAGGCTCACTACCGTCGCGATCGCTAGGCCGACGTTGCTCGCCGCTTCACGGCGGGTGTCTCCGCCGGACCCAATGGCTGCCTTCTGCCAATCGCCAACTTGCGCGGCGGCAATGGCGGCCTCGAACCCATCACGCTCATGCTTGATACGATCGATTGAGCCTGTCAGGGCGCCCTCACGTCCGCCAAGAGCGGCGAAGTATGCATCCATGGAGGCCTCGGCTTGGCGGGCTTTGGCACCAATGCGAGCCCAGCGATCCGGAAGCTCTTGGACGAACCGGTTCGCCGTGCGAATTTCGTTCCGCAGCCGCGCCGCCCCGCGACTCTCGGCCAGATCGTCCAAGGATTGGTGCAACGCGAAGCCGGTCGCCGATGTCGCCGTGACGAACACAAGGCCGAAGGGCGCCATCCAGTAACGCAGCCACGCGTGATCGATGAACAATTGCCCCTCGAGTTCGAAGTTGTAGCTCAGAAGGCCAAAGATCACCGCTTCGATGAAGGCGATCATGCCGATAGCCAGGAGCAAGACCGCTACGGGCAGATGTCGCAGTGCAGTCTGTCCCTCACGCGGCTTGGAAAACCACGCCAACAGCCAGCCAAGGCCGACCTCGGCGAGAACAACCATTACGGCCATGGGGATAGCGAGAGGTATGCCCATGACGAACGCCGTCACGAACCCTCTGAAGAACTGGCTGAGTAGAGCTCCATTGCCGATCGCGAAGGCAGCGCCAAAGAACAAGCCTAGTATAAGGTTGATCCAGGAACTCGCGCGCGCTTCATAGTCCTTGACCAAATTCTCGTCGATCTCGCCGCCCAGGGCGGCGACTTCCTCGGTCCGCCGTGCAAGGTCACGCATCTCGCTGGTGACGACGGTAGGGCCACTCGCTCCGCCCAAACCATCAAGCGTCTGGCAGGCCTCAACGACAGCAAGCCGCGTCGCGCGCATGCCGGTCATGACGTCCTTCAGCCGTTGGTCGACGACAACCCGAACCGACTCCCGACCGTGCTCAAGGTCCACTCGCTCGCGCACGGCTCTGTAGACAGGAACTGGCCAGCGGAACATGCCCCATAGTCGTCGGACAAAACTGCTCCGAAAGAGCCGCGTGAACTGTCTGGATTTCGCCCCCCAAGCGATTGCCCATCCCACGGGCGAAATAATCGCCCACAGGACGAGGCCCCACAAGAGCACCACAGCGTACTGCTGCATTGTATGGATTAGGTCTTCCATCGGCGCCCCCCACGCGCTTGATGGGTCATTACCGCAGCCCCTGCGTGCAACGTCAAGGCGCTAGACCTATCTGAGGTATCAGGATCGGGTCATGAGCGCGATACGGGAATCGGGCGGGCTCTCAAAAGCGCTGCAGCGGGGATTGACCGGGCCGTCCCGGCCTAGAAAATCAACGTGCGGGTTCGATGGCTCGCCCATGCCCGCGCGGCATCACAGAGGAATGCTCAATGACCCGCCCTACCCCGTCCATTCGCATCGCCCTGGCCGCCCTGGCCGCCGCGGCCGCGCTTCCGGTCAGCGCCCACGCCGAGGTGTTCAAGGACTCCGCCGGCGTTTGCCAGATCACGGCGGATGATGACTGGGAGGAGCATGGCAACCGCTTCGTCGCGCCGACGCCGGGGTTCTATGCGCGGGTCCGCTCGGGCGGCACGGCGGCGGAGGTCAAGGCGGCGGTTGCCGCACAGGGCGGCGTCCTGGTCAATGAGAACGCCCAGCGCGCCCTCTATTCGGCGCAGGTTCAGGGCAACAAACTCTATTGGGTGGTGACGAAGACCACCCCGGCCTGCTTCACGACCGTGACCTTCCACGCCGGGGCCGAGGATGCGGCCGCACGGCGGATCGCGGAATCGACGCGGCGCGTTCCGTAGCGCGAGGCTCTTTGCTTGGTCGCTCTTTCCGGGCGTCTGATTGAGTCAATCAGACTGGAAAACGCTCTAGATCGGCTCGGCGAGCAGGTCCTGCACCACGTCCTTGATCCACGGGTTGCGCGACCGGCGCATGCGTTCGGCGTGATAGATGTGGGCCAGCTGGGAATAGGCGCGGTCGAAGTCGTCGTTGAGGATCACGTAGTCGAACTTGGCCCAAAGGGCGACTTCCGACTTGGCGCGGGCCAGGCGCTTGGCGATGACCTCTTCTGAATCCTGCGAGCGGGCGTGCAGGCGCCGGCTCATCTCGGCCAGGGTCGGCGGCAGGATATAGACCTTCACCGTGTCGGTCGGCGCGAAGTCGGCGATGCTCATCGCGCCTTGGAAATCGATATCGAAGAGCACGCTCTGGCCCTGATCGAGGGCCTCCATGATCGGCTTCTTCGGGCTGCCATAGCGGTGGCCATAGACCTCCGCCCACTCCAGGAACTCATCGGCGGCGACGGAGCGGTCGAATTCGGCGCGGTCGACGAAGTGGTAGTCGCGGCCCTCATGCTCGCCCGGGCGCGGATCGCGGGTGGTGGCCGAGATCGACAGGTGCAGGTCCGAGTGATCGGCCACCAGGCGGCGGGTGAGCGAGGTCTTGCCCACGCCCGAGGGGCTGACCACGGTCAGCATCAGGCCGCGCCGGTTCTCGGTGGGATCATTCGACATTCTGCACCTGCTCCCGGAGCTGTTCGATGGCGGCTTTCAGCTCTAGGCCGGTCGCGGTCAAGACGCTGGTGGCGGATTTCGAGCAGAGTGTGTTGGCTTCACGCATGAATTCCTGGGTCAGGAAGTCCAGGCGGCGGCCGGAGGCGGCGTCCTCGGCCAGCAGGGTGCGGGCGGCGCCGACGTGGCTGGACAGGCGATCCAGCTCCTCGCGCACATCGGCTTTCACGGCCATGGCGGCGGCTTCCTGGAGGATGCGGTCTTCGGAGACCGCCGAGCCCAAAAGCTCGGCCATGCGCTTCTGGAAGCGCTCCTTGAGGGCGACGGGCTGGGCGGCGGCCTCGGTCTCGGCGGCGGCCACCAGGGTCTCGATGCGGCCCACCACACCGGTCAGGACGGGGGTCAGGGCGGCGCCCTCCTCCAGGCGATTGGCCTTCAGGGCATTAAGCGCCGCCACCAGGGTCTGCGCGATCTCGCGCTCGACCTCGGCCTTCAGCTCCGCGTCATCATCCTCGTCGCCGGCTTCGATGACGCCCTTGAGGGCCAGGAGGCCGTCGATGCTGGGCGGCGAGGCGCGGCCGGCGCGGACCAGGGGTTCGGCCAGGGATAGATAGTGCTCCAGCTGCTCCAGATTGACCCGGGTCTGGCCGCCGCCCTCGGCGCGCTTGGCCTGAACGCCGACCTGCAGCTGGCCGCGCTGGAAGAGTTGCTGACTGGTCTCGCGGGCCAGGCGTTCGAGGCTGTCGAAACCGGGCGGGCCCCGGAAGCGGACCTCTAGGTTGCGGCCATTCACCGAGCGCGCTTCCACCGACCAGGACCACGGCCCGAAGGCGCCCTCACGACGGGCGAAACCGGTCATGCCAGACAGGCTCATTTGGCGGGCGGCCGGAGACCGCCAGGCGGCGGACTGACGGGCCCCGCCGGCGCGGGCGGAGCGACCGGGACGGCTGGCTGGGCCGGCGCGGGCGTCGTGGGTTGGCCAGGCGCGCCGGCAGCCGCCGCGGCGGCGGCCTTGGCGGCGGCGCGCTGGGCCTCGATGGCCCGCCAGCGCAGGACGTTCTGATTGTGCTCGGCCAGGGTAGCGGCGAAGGCGTGGCCGCCCGTGCCGTCGGCGACGAAGAAGATCTCGTTGGTGTCGGGCGGATCGAGCACGGCGGCCAGGGCGGCGCGGCCCGGATTGGCGATCGGACCCGGCGGCAGGCCGTCGATCTGATAGGTGTTATAGGCGTTGGGCTGGGCCAGTTCAGAGACCCGCAGGCCGCGGCCGAGGGGCTTTCCGCCGTTCAGGCCGTAGATAATGGTCGGGTCGCTCTCCAGGCGGATGCCCTGGCGCAGGCGATTGATGAACACGGCGGCGACGCGCGGGCGCTCCGAGGCGACGCCGGTTTCCTTCTCGACGATGGAGGCCAGGATCACCGCCTCGTCGGGCGTGGAGAATGGCAAGCCGTCCTTGCGCTTGGCCCACAGGGTGGCCAGCAGGCGGTCGCGGGCGTCCATCATCCGCTGCAGGACGCGGGCGCGATCCTCCCCGCGCTGGATTTCATAGGTCTCAGGCAGGACCGTGCCTTCCGGCGGCGCCGGGACGGAGCCGGTGAGCACGTCATTGGCCATCAGGATCTCGACCACGCGCTCGGAAGTGACGCCCTCCGGGATGGTGACGAAATGCCGGACGACCTTGCCGTCGCGCAGCTGGTCCAGCACCGCGGACATCGAAGCGCGGGTGGGGATTTCGTACTCGCCGGCCCGCAGCTTGCGCGCCGCGCCGCTGAACTTGGCGATCACCTGGAAGAGGGTGGCGGAGCGGATGGTCCCTGCCCGCTCAAGCGTGTTGCTGATCTCGGCCAGACCCGCCCCTTGGCGCAGCACCACGACGGTGGAGTCGCCCGCCTTGGCCGCCGGGCCATAGGTCATGAACATCCAAGCCAGGACGATCACGCCGATCACCGCGATGGCGGCGATGGTGGCAAGCGCACTGCCGCCGGCGATGATCAGACGGCGCAGGGGGGACGGGGGCCGCCCCGGGGGTTTGAAAGCCCCGGTCACGACACCCGCTTGAAGACCACGGAGGCATTGGTGCCGCCGAAGCCGAAGCTGTTGGAAAGGGCCGTGTCGATCTTCATCGGCTTGGCCTTGTGCGGAATCAGGTCGAGCGCCGTCTCCACCGACGGATTGTCGAGGTTGAGGGTCGGCGGGGCGATCTGGTCGCGAATGGCCAGCACCGTGAAGGCCGCCTCAACCGCCCCGGCGGCGCCCAGCAGGTGGCCGATGGCCGACTTGGTGGAGCTCATCGAGGCCTTGCCGGCCGCCTGGCCGAGAAGGCGCTCCACGGCGCCCAGTTCGATCTCATCGCCGAGCGGCGTCGAGGTGCCGTGGGCGTTGATGTAGTCGATGTCCGACGGGTCGATGCCGGCATGGCCGATGGCCATCTTCATGGCGCGGAAGCCGCCGTCGCCATCCTCGGCCGGAGCGGTGATGTGATAGGCGTCGCCGGCCAGGCCGTAGCCAACCACTTCGGCATAGATCTTCGCGCCGCGGGCCTTGGCGTGCTCGTATTCCTCGAGCACCAGAACCCCGGCCCCCTCACCCATCACGAAGCCGTCGCGATCCTTGTCATAGGGGCGAGAGGCGCGGGTCGGGTCGTTATTGAAATTGGTGCTCATGGCGCGACAGGCGATGAAGCCCGCGATGCCGATCGGGCAGACGGCCGCCTCGGCCCCACCAGCGATCATCACATCGGCATCGCCGAACTGGATCAGTCGCATGGCGTCGCCGACCGCGTGAGCGCCGGTGGCGCAGGCGGTGACGACCGCGTGGTTCGGGCCCTTGAAGCCGTGCTTGATGGAGACCTGGCCCGAGGCGAGGTTGATCAAGGCCGAGGGAATGAAGAACGGGCTGACCCGGCGGGGGCCCTTCTCGTGCAACTCAACAGCAGTCTCGGCGATGGTGTTCAGACCGCCGATGCCGGAGCCCATGATCACGCCCGTGCGGCAGCGGTCTTCCTCGGTCTGGGGCTCCCAGCCGGAATCCTTCACGGCTTCGTCGGCCGCGGCCACGCCATAGAGGATGAAATCGTCGACGCGGCGCTGGTCCTTGGAGGACATCACCTGGTCGGGGTCGAAGGAGCCCGGCACGTCCGGACCGCCGCCGCCACGGCCATTGACCCGCGGAACCTCGCAGGCGACCTGGCAGGCATAGTCGGTGACGTCGAAGGCCGTGATGCGCCCGGCGCCGGACTTACCGGCCAGCAGGGACTTCCAGGTGGCCTCGGCGCCCCACGCCAGGGGCGTGACCATACCGATGCCAGTGACGACGACTCTACGCATGGGACGTATTCCCTCGCCGGTTTTTCAAATGACAACCGCCGCGCGGAGGGCCGGAACCCTCACATCGCGGCGGCCAAATGGCGACGAAACCGAAGCAGTCCTTAAGCGCCGAGGCGCTCTTGGATGAACTTCACCGCATCGCCGACGGTTTGGATGTGCTCGGCGGCGTCGTCAGGAATCTCGATGTCGAACTCTTCTTCGAAGGCCATCACGAGTTCGACGTTGTCGAGGCTGTCAGCGCCCAGGTCATCGATGAAGCTGGCCTTTTCGGTGACCTTTTCAGGGTCGGCGTCCAGGTGCTCAATGACGATCTTCCGCACGCGCTCGAGAGTATCGGACATTCAATAAGTCCCTCAAAGTTGTCCATAGGACGGAAACGCCCGGTTGGGACGCTCCGTTTCGCTGGCTCTGCTAACATGTTCCTTTCGGGTATGCCAGCGCGGGCCAATGCCGTTTACGTCAGCTTTTCCCAAGCTGAGAAGCGTTCGCAGAGCTAGATGCCGGTTCCTTCGTACACGTCGCCGGCGATGCGCGGCGCCGGGGAGTCCGGGCCGCGGACCACCACCAAGATCAAGGGGTTAGGCGCTTCGGCGCCGGCGCAAGCGACGGTCATGGACGCGAACACGGTACGTTCCGTGGGCAGCCGATAGGTCACGGCAGCGCGGCGGCCGGCGGCCAGGGCGCGCCGCTCAGTGGTCAGGACCGAGCGGTCGGCGGCGACGATGGCGACCTGCAATTGGGCCGGGCCGGCGCACCGATTCTCCACGATGACGGCGATCTCCTCGCCGGCGCGGGCGCTCAGGGCGTTGGAGTGGAAGCCGGCCGTGGCCGCCAGGGCGGCCGCCGGGATCAACAGGGCCAGTCCGAGGAGCGCGCCGGCGATCCGCATCAGATCATCGCCATGCCGCCATTGACGTGCAGGGTCTGGCCGGTGACGTAGCCCCCCGCATCGCTGGCAAGATAGACGCAGGCTGCCGCAACGTCATCACCCGAACCCAGACGGCCCTGCGGGATGGTGGTGAGGATAGCGGTCTTCTGGGCCTCGTTGAGGGCGTCAGTCATCGGGCTTTCGATGAAGCCTGGGGCCACGCAGTTGACGGTGATGCCGCGGCTGGCCACCTCTTGGGCCAGGGCCTTGGAGAAGCCGATCATGCCGGCCTTGGAGGCCGCGTAGTTGGCCTGACCGGGATTGCCCATCACGCCGACCACCGAGGTGATGCCGATGATGCGGCCGAAGCGGCGCTTCATCATTCCGCGCATAGCGGCGCGGGAGAGGCGGAAGTAGCTCTCCAGATTGACCTTGATGACAGCGTCCCAATCCTCGTCCTTCATGCGCATGAGCAGGCCGTCGCGCGTGACGCCGGCATTGGCGACGAGAATGTCGAGCTCGTCCGAGGCGGCCTTCTCGGCGGCGGCGACGAGGCCGTCGACGCTTTCCGGATTGGAGAGGTCGGCGACCACCACGCTGGCGCGGTCGACCAGTTCGTCGGCCAGGGCCTCCAGGGCCGCCTCACGGGTGCCGGAGAGGACGACATGGGCGCCCTGGGCGTGCAGGGCCCGGGCGATGGCCCCGCCGATGCCGCCCGAGGCGCCGGTGACGAGGGCGGTCTTGCCGGTGAGATCGAACATCAGCGTGGCTCCTAGAGGCTGGCCGCGAAGGCTTCGAGGTCGGCGGGAGAGTTCAGCGACACGGCCTCGGCGTCCGGGGCGATGCGCTTGGCCATGCCGGCCAGGACCTTGCCGGCCCCGGCTTCGGCGAAGCGGGTGACGCCGCCCTCCCCGGCCAGGAACTCCATGCTCTCGCGCCAGCGGACGCGGCCGGTGACCTGCTCCACCAGCATGCGGCGGATGGCTTCGGCGTCATGGGTCGGGCGGGCGGTGACGTTGGCCACGAGGGGCGCCCTCGGCTGCACAATCGTCGCCCCGGCCAGAGCCTCGGCCATTTCATCAGCGGCGGGCTGCATCAGGGGGCAGTGGAAGGGGGCCGAGACGTTCAGCGGAATAGCGCGGGCGCCCAGTTCCTTGGCCTTCTCGATGGCCTTATCGACGGCGGCTTTCGAGCCGGAAATCACCACGTTGCCGGCGTTGTTGTCATTGGCGACGACACAGACACCCACTTCCGAACCGGCCAGGGCGGCGGCCTCGGCCAGGGCGACGTCCGACTTCGGACCGATTAGGGAGGCCATGGCCCCCTCGCCCACCGGCACGGCGCGTTGCATGGCCTGGCCCCGGCGCTTCAGGAGGCGGGCCGTGTCGGCCAGGCTGATGGCCCCGGCGGCCGCCAGGGCGGAATATTCGCCGAGGGAGTGGCCGGCCACGAAGGCGGCCTTGGAGATCGGCACGCCGAAATCGGCCTCCAGGGCGCGGCTGACGGCCAGGCTCACGGCCATCAGGGCCGGCTGGGCGTTCTCGGTGAGGGTGAGTTCCTCGATCTCGCCGCTGGTCATCAGCGCGAAGAGCTTCTGGCCCAGGGCGTCATCCACTTCCTGGAACACTTCGCGCGCCGAAGCGAAGGCCGCCGCCAGATCGGCGCCCATGCCAATGGCTTGGCTGCCCTGTCCGGGGAAGATGAAGGCGAGGCTCATGCGGCGTTTCCTAGTGTCGTTGATTTGGTGTTTTGAGTTGGGGGAGGGTTACGGGATCGGGCCAAGGCGGGCAAGCATAACCCCCTTTCGAGGGCGCGCCGGGCCCCGCTATAGGGCATAGTAGAGCTCTCGCCCGGAACCCCTCATGCGCCCTCACCTCGCCGCCGTCTTCGCCCTTGGCCTGCTGATCAGCGGCTGCGCGGAAAAACCGCCAGAAGCGCCCAAGCCGCCGGACGCCCTGGTCGCCAAGGTGACCGCCGATCTGAACCGCATGTTGCTGGAGCGCGGCGCCTATGAGCCGGGCGACGGCACGCCCGCCGGGGCCGGCGGTGTGGTGGCCAGCGCGCCCCTGGCGATGTTCTCGGCCATCGACGTCAACAATGACGGGATCGTCGACTGGCGCGTGGACCTGGGCAAGGCGCCCAACCCCTCCTTCTTCTGCGGCAGCGGCGGCTGCGCCAACCAGGTCTATGTCTCCAAACCCGGCGGCGAGCTGGAATTGACCTGGCAGGCGACTATCGGCCCGGACATGCCGATCAGTGTCGTGAACGGCGAACGGGTGATGGACGTGAACTTCCACGGCACGGTCTGTGACCTGGCCGGCGCCGACGCCTGCCCCCGCCGCTACGCCTGGGTGGAAGCCGAACGCCGCTGGCAGGAGCGGCCCAATGTGCGCGGCCAGACGGTGCTGCGCGGACCGCTGATCCAGGTGAAACCCTTGAACTGGACGGACCTGCCCCGCCAGGTGCAGGCCGAGGCCCGCACTATTGAGGGCGCCTGCAAGGCGGCGGGCGGCAAGCTCTATGACGGCCCGATCTCCGTGGTCGAGAGCATTCCGGACGTCTCCGGCGACGGGGTGCGCGACTGGGTGGTGGGCGGCCATGCCACCTGCGAGGAGCTGCCGGCCGGGGCCCTGGCCCCTCTGCTGACCATGGGCGTCTGGGCGACGGCCCCGGAGGAAACCGGCGGCGCCCGGCCGCTCTACGCAACCCTGAACGCCAACTACGCCATCGATGTGGTCGCCAAGCCGGCGATCTTCGTCCTGGCCCGCACGGGGACGGAGTGCGGCGAGAGTGGCATCTGCCCGGACAGCCGTCTGACCTATGACGCCTCCATCCGGTCCCTCTCCGACCCGATGCCGGCCCTGCCGGACGTCGGCGCCGCACCGCCTTCCCTCGAGGACCAGATGGCGCAACAGGCGGGCAATTGATCTGAACGGCGCGATCTGGAGTAAAAGTCTCTTTGGGCGCATAACCGCATCCGCTGCGGTTGCAGTCTAGGAGCACTCCTCATGAAACCCGTTCATTTCAAAGTTTTCGCGGCCGGATTGGCCATGGCCCTGACCCTCGCCGCCCCGGCCTGGTCGATGCTGGCGGTGGGAACCGCGGCCCCGGCCTTCTCGGTGCAGGCCACCCTGGGCGGCCAAGTCTATCCCTTCACCCTGCGCGAGGCCCTGAAGAAGGGCCCGGTGGTGCTGTACTTCTTCCCGGGCGCCTTCACCTCCGGCTGCACGATCGAAGCCCACGAATTCGCCGACGCCACGGATGACTTCAAGGCCACCGGCGCCACCATCATCGGCATGACGGCCGGCAATGTGGACCGCCTGGCCGAGTTCTCGGTGAGCGAATGCCGTTCCAAGTTCGCCGTGGCCGCCGCCTCACAGGAGCTGATCCGCTCCTATGACTCCGTTCTGGCCGTGAAGCCCGACTGGTCCAACCGCACCAGCTACGTGATCGCCCCGGACGGCAAGATCATCTACGCCTTCACCGGCGCCAACCCGGTCGAGCACGTGACCAACACCCTGGCCGCCGTGCGCGCCTGGCGGGCCAACCATCCGGCTTAGGACTGCTGCTGAGCCGGCGTCAGGGTGCGGCAATCCAGGCGCCGGCAGAGGCTCTTCTCCATCTCACGCTCCAACTGGGGCATCAGGCTCGTCATCGCCACCTGCAACGGGGCGAGGATCAGGGGCTGCTTGTCGAGAAAGGACTGGCCGACCGGTGAGGAATAGAAGGCCAGTAGGGCCTGCAACTCCTCCATGGTGAAGGTCTGGGCGTAGATGACCGCCGCCTTCTCCAGATAGGCCGGGGTGATCGCACGGATCGCATCGACGACCGCGTCATTGATGGCGGTGCGCTGAGCGGAGGTCAGGCCCTGATAGCGGCGGTATTCGCTCTGCATCAGTTGCGGCATGAGCGCCGCCATAGACTGATCGATCAGTTCCTTCATGCGCATGACCCGCAGCAGATCGCGGGACACGGCGAGGGCCGCGGCGCTCGGCTGCGAGGCGGCCGGCGTCATCGGCGGCGGCGGAGCGGCCTGGCCCACCGATGCCAAGGCCAGCAGCACGGCGGCCACACCAGCCGCGATCGATCTCTTCATGGAAGCCCCCAAATCAACACGCAACCCACGGTTCCACGCGCCCGGCCGCGCCGCAAGGCCCTGTTCCGCTTGCCAGATCAGCCTCTTGCGTGTATTTGCGCGCCTCCCTGGAAGGCGGTCTCATCGCATTGTGCCCTGAGATCCATCGTGAGCTTCGGACTTCCGCCGTCGCCCGCGCCGCCCTCCGCATCGGAAGAAGGACGCCATGGCGCTATACGAACACGTGGTCATTTCGCGGCAGGATATTTCCCCGCAACAGGCCGAAGCACTCAACGACACCATCAAAGCCCTGATCGAAGAAGGCGGCGGTCACATCGCCAAGATCGAATATTGGGGCCTTCGCAACCTCACCTACCGCATCAAGAAGAACCGCAAGGGCCACTATTCCCTGCTCGCGATCGACGCCCCGGCGCCGGCCGTGAAGGAAATGGAGCGCCAGCTCAGCATCAATGAAGACGTGCTGCGCTACATGACCGTCCGCGTCGAGGAACTCGACCTGGAACTGTCGCCGGTTCTGTCCCGCCGCGATCGCGACCGCGAACGCCGCGACGATTTCGCGGTTTAAGGGAGGCTAGAAAACCATGTCTGACATCGACATCCCCGAAGGTGACGCCCCCGCCGCTGCTGGCGGCCCGCGTCGTGCTTTCATGCGCCGCCGCAAGGTGTGCCCGTTCTCCGGCGCCAACGCCCCGAAGATCGACTACAAGGACGTTAAGCTGCTGCAGCGTTACGTCTCCGAGCGCGGGAAGATCGTTCCCTCGCGCATCACCGCGGTCTCGGCCAAGAAGCAACGTGAACTGGCCAAGGCCATCAAGCGCGCCCGCTTCCTCGCCCTGCTCCCCTATGTCGTGAAGTAGGAGACAGGACCCATGAAAGTCATTCTGCTCGAACGCGTCGAAGGCAAGGGCTCGATCGGTGACGTTGTCACCGTGAAGGACGGCTTCGCGCGCAACTATCTCCTGCCGCGCTCCAAGGCGCTGCGGGCCAACAACGCCAACCTGAAGGTCTTCGAAGGCCAACGGGCCGAGATCGAGGCGCGCAACGCCAAGGCTCGCGAAGCGGCGGCCCAGTCCGGCACCGGCCTGGACGGCACGACCTATGTGATGATCCGTCAGGCCGGCGAAAGCGGCCAGCTCTACGGTTCGGTCACCGGCCGCGACGTGGCCGACGCGGTCAATGCCGAAGGCGGCAAGATCGACCGCTCGATGGTCTCCCTGGATAAGCCGATCAAGACCCTCGGCGTCCACGAGATCCGGGTGCGTCTGCACGCCGAAGTGACGGTGACGGTGAAGATCAACATCGCCCGCAGCACCGATGAAGCCGAACGCCAAGCGCGCGGCGAGAACGTTATCACCTCGCAATTCGAGGAAGACGCTCGCGCTGACGCCGAAGCGGCCGCCGACATGCTCGAAGGCGGCGCCGGCAAGCAATCGAGCTTCGGCGACGACGACTAGTTCGTTCGGCCAAAGCCAAGACGACAAGACCCCCTTCCGGCGACGGGAGGGGGTTTTTTCTTGGCCGCGGTTGGACCAAGGTCCGGGCCGAACCCCGATGGAGCCCAGATCATGACCCTGCAGGACAAACGCATTCTCATCATCGGCGGCGGGTCAGGCATCGGCTATGCGGTGGCCGAGGCCGCGGTGCGCGAAGGCGCGACGGTGGTGGTCGCCTCCAGCAACGGTGAGCGGGTCTCGGCCGCGGCGGGCCGGCTGGGCAATCATGCCGAGGCCCGGGTGCTGGATGTGACCGACGAGGCCGACGTTGAGGCCTTCTTCGCCACCAGCGGCGCCTTCGACCACATCGTCTTCACGGCGGGAGACTGGGGCGGGCCGCGCCGGGGCCCGTTCATCGAGCTGGACCTCACCGCGGCGGCCAAGCTCTTCGCCGTGCGCTTCTGGGGCGCGGTGGCGGTGGCCAAGCACGGGGCCAAGTCGATCAATCCCGGCGGCTCCCTGACCCTCACCGACGGGCGCGTGGCCCATAAGCCCGGCAAGGGCTCGGCGGTCTCCTCGGCCATGGCTGGGGCGGTGGAGCATCTGGTGCGGGGCCTGGCCGTTGAACTGGCCCCCATCCGGGTCAACGGTGTGTGCCCTGGGATGATCCGCACCGACGTCTGGAACTCGATCCCTGAGGACCAGCGCGAGGCCCGTTTCGCCGATATGACCAAGCGCCAGCTGCTGCCGCGGATCGGCGAGGCGTCCGAGGCCGCGGAAGCCTACCTCTACCTGATGAAGGGGGGCTACACGACCGGCCAGGTGCTGCAGGTCGAGGGTGGGAGTGCGTTGGGATAACGCGAAATCGCGCGCCGGTTTTTTGGGCGACACCTGCAATGCCTTTGAACATTTCGCACACAAAACGGGCGCCCATCCGTCGAATCTTCCGCTAAAGCTCTCCCAGAGGGGTCCGCGCGCACGCGGCCGGCCGGGGGGACTTTTCGATGAATGGCGCCGACACAGCATGGGTGCTGACCTCGACGGCCTTGGTGCTGTTCATGACCATGCCGGGCTTGGCCCTCTTCTATGCCGGGCTGGTGCGGGGCAAGAACGTGCTCTCGGTGATGGTCCAGTGCGTCGGCATCACCTGCCTGATGAGCGTGGTCTGGCTGTTGGGGGCCTACAGCCTGGCGTTCAGCGGGACGGGGCCGATCATCGGCGATCTGGCGCGTTTCGGCCTGCTCGGCATGGACAAGGCGACGCTGAAGGGGACGATCCCGGAGAGCGCCTTCTTCATGTTCCAACTGACCTTCGCCGTGATCACGCCGGGCCTGATCGTCGGGGCCTATGTGGAGCGCATCAAGTTCGCCTCGGTGCTGGTGTTCTCGGCCCTGTGGCTGCTGGTGGTCTATGCGCCGGTCTGCCACTGGGTGTGGGGCGGCGGCTGGCTGGGGACCATGGGGGTGATGGACTATGCCGGCGGCCTGGTGGTGCACGCCACGGCGGGCGTCTCGGCCCTCGTGATCGCGGTGATGCTGGGCAAGCGCGACGGCTTCCCGAAGGACCTCTCCCCGCCCCACAACCCCGGCATGACCATGATGGGCGCGGCCATGCTCTGGGTGGGTTGGTACGGTTTCAACGGCGGCAGCGCCCTGGTGGCCGGCAATGACGCTGGCATGGCGATCCTGGCCACCCACATCTCCGCCTCCACGGCGGGCATTGTCTGGGCGGCGATCGAGTGGGTGCGTTTCGGCCGGCCCTCGATGGTGGGCATGGTGACGGGCGTGGTGGCGGGTCTCGCCACCGTGACGCCGGCCTCGGGCTTCGTGGGCCCGCTGGGCGGCCTGATCCTGGGCGCGGCCGGGGCGATGGTCTGCTTCTTCGCCGTCGATGTGGTGAAGCACCGGCTGAAGATCGATGACAGCCTCGACGTTTTCGCCGTGCATGGGGTGGGCGGCATCCTGGGCACCCTGCTGGTCTCCGTGCTGGCCTCCGAGGCGATCGGCGGCGGCGGCTATCCGGTGACCCATGCGATGGGGCCGCAGGTCCTGGTGCAGCTAGCCGGCGTTGGGGCGGTGATCCTGTGGTCGGCGGTGGCCAGCATCGGCGTGGTCTATGTCACCAAGCTGACCGTCGGCCTGCGCGCCAAGGACGAGGAAATCGACGACGGTCTGGACCTCACCTACCATGGCGAGAGGGCTTACAACCCTTAAGGTCGTCCGGCGCCCAGGGTTTGGGCAGGCCCAGAGGCGTGAACTTACCGGCCCTCGAGGCGGGTTCGGGGGTGCTGGAGAACATCCACAGGACAGGCGCAGTTGTCCCCGTCGGGCGCGCCCTACGTCCGCATTTGCGCCGTGCGGCGGGCTAATCAAGGCGCATGGCCCTCGTACCCGCGCTCGATCTTCGTCCCGCTCTTCGTGAAGTCGAAACCACCCAGCAGCCCTCGAACATCGAGGCTGAACAGGCCCTGCTGGGCGCCCTGCTCTACGACAACGGCGCGTCTGAGCGGATCGGCGACAAGCTGCAGGCCAAGCATTTCTACGAGCCCTTCCACGGCCGGCTGTTCGCGGCCATCGAGACGGCGGTGAAGCGCGGCCAGCTGGCCGAACCGATCCTGCTGGCCGAACAATTCGCCCGCGATCCGGCCTTCGAGGACCTGGGCGGGGTTCGCTACCTGGCCGACCTGGTGGACCGGGCGCCGCCGGCGGCCAATGCGGCGGACTATGCGCGGGTCACCTACGAACTGGCCATTCGCCGTGAGCTGATCCGCATCGGCGGGGACATCGCCGTCGACGCCACCCATGGGGATAACCCCCTGCCCGCCCTCGACCAGATCGAGAAGGCCGAGCAGCAGCTCTATTCCCTGGCCGAGACCGGCTCGGCGTCGGGCGGGTTCATGGAGTTCGGCACGGCCCTTTCCGGCGCTGTGGCCATGGCGGCCGAGGCCTATAACCGCGAGGGGGGCCTCTCCGGGCTCTCCAGCGGCCTGGCCGATCTGGACGACAAGCTGGGCGGCCTGCACCCCTCCGACCTGATCATCATCGCCGCGCGCCCCTCGATGGGGAAGACGGCGCTGGGGCTGAACATCGCCTTCAACGTGGCCCGCCGCTATGCCTGGGAGCCGCAGCCGGACGGTACACGCAAGACCGTCAATGGCGGGGTGGTGGCTTTCTACTCCCTGGAAATGGCCGGCGAGCAGCTGGCCATGCGCGTGCTGGCGGAGGTCTCCGGCGTGCCCTCGGACAAGATCCGCAAGGGCGAGATCAACGCCACCGAGTTTGGCCGCATCCGCGACGCCTCCCTGGAAATCCAGGAAGCGCCCCTGCACATCGATGACAGCGGCGGCCTCTCGATCGGGAAGCTCTGCGCGCGGGCGCGGCGGCTGAAGCGCACCTCCGGCCTCGACCTGATCGTCATCGACTATGTGCAGCTGGTGACCGGGGACAACCTCTCCAGCCAGGCCAACCGGGTGCAGGAAGTCAGCCAGATCACCATGCAGTTGAAGGCCCTGGCCAAGGAGCTGTCGGTGCCGGTGATCGCCCTGGCCCAACTCTCCCGCCAAGTGGAAAACCGCGAGGACAAGAAGCCTCAACTCAGCGACCTGCGCGAATCCGGCTCCATCGAGCAGGACGCCGACGTGGTGATGTTCATCTACCGCGAGGAATATTACAAAGGCCGCGCCGAGCCCCGCGAGGGGACGCCCGAACACCTGGCCTGGCAGGAAGAAATGGACAAGATCGCCGGCATTGCCGAGATCATCATCGGCAAGCAGCGTCACGGCCCCATCGGGGTGGTGAAGACGCACTACAACGCCGAACTGACCAAGTTCTCCAACCTGGCCCGCGACGCCAGCCGCTACGATAACCGGTGACAGCCGCCGCCCGTCTCACGGTCGACCTGGACGCCCTGGCCCGCAATTTCCGCAGTCTGCGCGAGGATGCGCCGGGGGCCGAGGTCGCGCCGGTGGTCAAGGCCGATGGCTATGGCCTGGGGGCCGGGCCGGTTTCCTTGCGCCTCTGGGACGAGGGCGCGCGCAGCTTCTATGTGGCGCGCCTGTCCGAGGGTGAGGACCTACGGGCCGCACTCGGCGCGCGGCCGGCGACGATCTATGTCCTGGACGGCGTGATGGACGGGGCGGCCCCGCGCCTGGCGGCGGCGCGCCTGACGCCGGTGCTCAACAGCCTGGAAGAGATCGAGGCCTGGTCAGCGCACCACGCGGGCAGCGGGGTGCGCGGCCCCTGCGCCCTGCATATCGATACCGGCATGAACCGGGTGGGTGTGGACCACGAACGGGTCGATGTCGCCGCGGCGGCGATCGCCAGCCTGGGCCACCTGGATTTGCGGCTGGTGATGAGCCACCTCTCCTTCGCCGCCGATCCGGACCATCCGAGGAACGAGCTGCAGCTGGACCGCTTCGAGACGGCCCGGCTGGCCTTCGTGGATGTGCCGTCGAGCCTCTCGGCCTCGGCGGGGATCTATCTGGGCCCCTACTATCACCAGGATCAGGTGCGGCCCGGGATCTGCCTGTTCGGCGGCGGCCCGCGTGAAGTCACCGATACCCGGTTCGAGACCGTGGCGACCCTGAAAGCCCCCGTCATGCAATTGCGCGACATCGCGGCGGGGGAGAGCGTC
>JADMIO011126986.1_pt1 | contig 22515 bp, 18 predicted proteins | sample 8958161 | NCBI WGS metagenome assembly JADMIO01 (sample SAMN16585339, study PRJNA669376) | soil metagenome | isolation source: Crop rotation soil | place: USA: Cullars Rotation, Alabama | collected 2011 | reverse complement strand
GATCCGCGCTTATCGCCATCGCGAATGCAGTGCTGATATCGGCATCATCCGCCGTCGCCCAAACAGTTAGCGATTATCAGTCGGCGGTTCGGGATGCGGCCGGGAAATATCGGGGCGATGTTCCAACCGGGGCGGAGCGTCGGGCTATTGGCGAGTTCAACCGAGAGCGTGTCCAGATCCAGCGGACGGGTTCCGGGGAGGAACGCGCTGACGCCTTGCGGCGTTATATGGAGCGGGCAAAGCTCGTTAGGCCTTACCTGGATCGGCTGGAGAAGACCCCTCCCGGTCCTGCTTCAGGAGCTAAAGCAGGCGCTTGATGCTTTAGGAAAATCGCCGTGATACGCTGTCGAATCAGCTCGCCTCGCGCTATCCGCCTGTCTGGAACCGCGATGTCTTGAGCGATACTAGCTAGGCACGACTGCGAGGGTTCTCTCCTAATGAGCGGGGCGTCGATTCGAATTGCGGATCCGGCCGACTATCCGAGGATCGCCGCGGCCTACCAAGACTGGGGCTATCGCGGCGGTGTGGCGCCTAACGACACCCTTTATATAGTAGAGCGTCGTGGGGAATTGATCGGCGCAGTGCGACGGACGTTTGAGAACGGCGTGACAATGCTGCGGGGCATGTACATCGCGCCGGCCGAACAACGCCAGGGCCTTGGCTTAAAGCTCCTGCGCGAGTTCATCGCCGACCTCAACGGCGCAGAATGTTATTGTGTGCCGTATTCACATCTTCAAAATTTCTACGCGCAAGCGGGATTCACACCTGTCACCGGCAGCGAGGTGCCTGGTTTTCTCCTGGAGCGCATCAGGGCGTATCGAGCGAGCGGCCTTGACGTTATGGTGATGCGGCGAGCTGCATTTGAACGAGGTCGGTGATATCATCCCGTTAGGCATCACCGAGACGAATCCCCGTTTTGCGGCACTACCGCGCGGCAACGGCCCGATCAAACATTCGTAACCGCAGCGAATGGCAGCGTGGACAATGCGTCCTTTAACATCAGCTTGCCGTCCTGAATCGACAGTTCAGCCGAGGTGAAAAGATCGCGCACAGTGTGCGAACGCTCATAGCCGGGAATTTCCACAAATGTGTCCTGCCATTTGTCGCCTAACGGCGGGAAACCAATTCTTGACGTCAGCCGCGGCGCGATGATCACGATCGCCTTTTCGCCCAGTTGGCGCGCGAAACTCACCGCGCAGTCGGCCAACGTGCCGCCGCTTTTCAGCGGCAGATAGTTTCCATTTTCGAACAGGTGCGGATGCTCTTTTCGAAATTGCAAGAGACGCTGGGTCAGAAACATTTTGATCCGGCCGTCGGGCCAGCACGCCATGAGCTCCCGCGCTGGCGCGTTGGCCAGGGCGTCGAGCATCGAGCGGCGCAACCCATAATCGACCGGCCGGCGATTGTCCGGGTCGACCAGCGAAAAATCCCAGATCTCGTTTCCCTGGTAAATGTCGGGAACACCTGGCGAGGTCAATTTCAACAGCGTTTGCGACAACGAGTTCATCGCGCCGACCCGGGCTGCTTCGGAGGCCAGCGGCAGAAACGCCGGCAGAAATTTGTTTTTGGGGTGCGGCTCGAGAATCTTCGCGACGAACTCACTGGTAGCGGACAGCCACGGTTCGTTAGGCTGAACCCAACTGGTGTTCATCTTCGCTTCGTTCAAGGCCTTGTGTATGTAATTTTGGATCCGCTCTACGTATTCGGGGCTCACCGTTGCGCAGGCCTGTCCGGAGTCATCGACCGGCCACGTGCCTAACAGCGTCTGGTAAAGCAGATACTCTTCATTGCGATCAGGCGCTTCGGCGTCCTCAATTCGCTTTTTCCATCGACGATTTACGGTCCGCCACCGCGGAACCGCTTTTCGCCACGGTTCCGCCAACTCGGAGATCGCCACCATCCGCGCCCGAACATCTTCACTTCGTTTGGTGTCGTGCGTCGAAGTCGTTAACATCGACGAAGGCCAGTCGCGCGCCCGTTCCTGATTTCGCTGATGAAACCCGTCGATTCCGGATCCGAACTGTTGTGGTTCCCCGCCCACTTCGTTCAGCGCGGCCAGTCGATTGAAAATGTAAAACGCGGTGTCCTCGACTCCCTTGGCCATGATCGGCCCGGTGTATTGCTGGAATTTCAAAACAAAGTTGGCGTGTTCGGCCTGATCTTTTTCATCGAGATTTTCCGGGAAGCGAAGCAGAAGAATATCTCGAAGAAAATTAAACACTGATTCCTCGATGGCCGGGTTACGCCGTTTGGCGGCGGCGATTGCGCGCTCGATCACTCCACGGTCCTCATCACTAACCGGTCGACCCGGCTCAACGTAGGTTCGGTAGACCGGGAAACAGGCAATCGTTTCCCTAACCGCAAGCACCAGGGCCTGGAGCGTAAAGTCGCGGTACCATCGGTTTTGCTCTGATAATCGATCGGCCATGTTTCCCAGCACATTGATGTCGTTAGCCAGGGCCAGCCGCATCACCAAACGTTTCTTGGCATACACCAGGTGTCCGAAATGCAGGGAATGGCCGACGAACCTCCGGAACGCGTTGGTCATCACCGCTTCCGCACTTTGGTCCACCAGCAGTTGAATCGCCTGAGTGGCAAATTCGTAACCGGTTGTTCCATGAACCGGCCAATCTTTCCTCAACGGCTCACGCCCGGTCAGGATTTTTTCCACCGCCATGTAAACGGCGCGACCTTCATTATCTGGAGCAGCAGTTAGGGACTGCGCGCAACGCTGCTGTAATTTTTCGAAATATGCGCGCGGCAAATACAAGCCATCGGGGTGATCAAGCCGAAGACCGGTCACCGCGCCTTTACCCACCAGCTCAAGAAGCAGGCGGTGGGTGGTCTCAAAGACTTCCGGAACCTCCTGGCGAATGGCTGCCAGATCATTGACGTCGAAGAAGCGCCGGTAGTTGATTTCTTCAGCGGCAACCCGCCAGAACGCCAGTCGATAGGCCTGCGCGTTCAGCAATTCGTCGAGGGTGTCGAAAGTGCGCGGCTCTCCCGGTTTGCCATTGATTTGTTCCACCGCCGCGGCAATTGCTTCCTGCACTTGGGGCGCTTCCTGACACCGGCGTTCCAGCCGGCGCTTGATGATTTCCTTTTCGCGGGCCCGCTCGGCGATTTTTTCGGGATCGGTCTCCGTTCGCCGGGGCAGATATTCCAGCGCGGTTCGAATGCTCTGAAGTTCAGCAAAGAAATCTTCGTGCTTGTGAGGCGCGAGTTTTTCCAGCGCCAGATCGAGCACATAGCGGTAGGTGCCCGGCGCAATCGGAAATTGATGCTCGTAATACGTTAAGTAGAACGCGCCGTCTTCGAAGTGCACCTTGAGTTCGCCGCGTTCCAGCACCCGCCCGTATTGATCGCCCAGGATCGGCAGCAAGACCTTGTCATGGAGATCGGTCTTCAGCGGGTGCCATTCGATGTCGAAATACGGCGCATGAATTGAGCTCGGTCCGTTTTCGAGAACATCCATCCACCATTCGTTACCCGGCTCGGCGATTCCCATGTGGTTAGGCACGAAATCGAGCACCTGCCCCATTTTGCGGCCATGCAGCTCGGCTACGTAGGCATCAAATTCCTCGCGGGAACCGATGGCCGAGTTCAACCGGTTATGATCGGTTATGTCGTAACCGTGCTGACTGCCGGCGCTGGCCTGGAAAAATGGCGATGCGTAGGCGTCACTAATCCCAAGCTGATCGAGATAGGCGACTAACTCGCGCGCCTGGCGAAAGGTGAACTGCTGATTGAACTGAAGGCGGTAAGTTGCGCGCGGAATGCGGGGAGCGCGCGCGACAGAAGAAGCACCCTCGGTCATACCAGGAATCTCCGCCGACGTGGTTTGCATCGTCCCATATCGCGAATGACGAATGTCGAATGACGAAGCTCGAAGGAATTCCGGAATGCCAGCATGCGAAATTGCCGGTCCGAAACAGGCAAACAGTTCGTCATTCGTGCTTCATCATTCATTCGGCATTCGTCATTCGTGCTTCGCCATTCATTCGGTTCCTACATTTTCTCCGGGACCTTGATCCCGAGCAGATCCAGGCCCTTTTGCAGCACGCGGCCAGTCAGCTCCGAAAGCGCGAGCCTTGAGCTGCGAATCGGCTCCTCCGCTTTCAACACCGGGCAGGCTTCATAAAACGCATGAAAGGTGTTGGCCAATTCGAACAGATAGTTAGCCAGGATGTTAGGCCGAAAATCATTCAGCACCTGAGGGACGATCTCGGCGAATTGGGTGATGCGTTTGCCAAGCGCGAGCTCAGCCGGCTCCGTCAAAATAACCGGCCCTGCAGGGGTCAACTCAGTATCGCCTGCCTTCCGAAAGATCGAACGAATCCGCACGTAGGCGTTCTGCAGATAAGGCGCGGTGTTGCCGTGCAAAGACAACATCTTATCCCAGGAAAATACGTAATCGGTCATCCGATATTGCGACAGATCGGCGTATTTTACCGCGCCAATCCCGATCCTTTGCGCGATGTCATTTTTCTCGGCATCCGTTAGGCCCGGATTCTTCTCCTCCACGATTTTGCGCGCGCGCGAGACCGCTTCTTCGAGCAGTTCGCGCAGCGGAACATTTTCGCCCGAGCGCGTCTTCATCAGTTTGCGGTCTTCACCGAGAATGCTGCCAAATGGAATGTGCCGAAGGTCGGCCTTGGAACCTTCGCGTCGCGCGATCTGGAAGATTTGCCGGAAATGCAGGATTTGGGGGGCGCCCACCACGTACCATGAGGCATCCGCTTTCAGGTCGTTGATCCGGTAATCGGTAGTGGCTATGTCGGTAGTGGCATAGTTGAAGCCGCCGTCCTGCTTTCGAATGATTGCCGGTTTGTCCGCCAGCTCTGGAACCTCCGGGAAGAAAACGCACACCGCGCCTTCACTGATTTGCGCAACCCCGCTCTTGAGCAGCCGATCTACAATCCCGGCCAGCCGATCATTGTAAAAACTTTCGCCACGCTGAATATCGTAATGAATATCGAGCAGTTGATAGGCGCGTTCGAACTCGTGAAGCGACAAGTCCACCGTCTGCTGCCAGATCGACAAATTTTCGGGATCGCCCGATTGCAATTTCACCAGCTCCTGCCGGGCGGCTTCGCGCACCTGCGGATCTTTCGTTGCCTTGTCGTTAGTCTCCTTATAAATCCGGACCAGCTCTTCGATCGGATCTTTTTGCAGCCGGTCGCGATCCAGAAGATTTTTCCACCCCCAGATCACCATCCCGAACTGCGTGCCCCAATCGCCGATATGGTTGTCGCGAATCACTTCATGCCCCAAAAATTGCGCGACCCGCGCCAAGGCGTCGCCCAGAAACAAGCTGCGGATATGACCGACATGCATCGGCTTGGCCACGTTAGGCGAACCAAGATCGATCACGATTCGTTTCGGGGCCTCCGCTTTGGCCACGCCGAGCCGCTCGTCGCCTAACAAGTCGTTAACTCTGGCTTCGACCGCTTCCCGGCGGAGCGCGAAATTGATAAAGCCGGCCCCGGCTACGGCGGGTGGGTCGGTTAGGTCGCTTACTTCGACGTGCTTGATAATCGCGGCCGCGACATTTCGTGGATTTTCGCCGCGCTGTTTTCCAAGAATAAGAGCAGCATTCGTTTGGTAGTCGCCGAATCGGGAATCGGTGGCAGGCGTTACATCCCCCGCTTCCGGCAGCCCGGCTTTCTGCAGCGCTTCTGAAACACGCGCTGCCAATATTCTTTGGAACGTCTCCATTTGTTGGAACCTGAAACCTAGCACTGTTTCTCGCCTGGCGGCAGGGTTGTGAAGCACGCTGGGATTCGTAGGCGGATTTTCTGGCGAGCGCACGGTTACACGTGCCGGTGAAGGCGTTCCGCATTCACGAATTTTTCGTGGTGCCATGTCCACGCGTATCGCCGGGAGATTGCGATGTTGCGACCGAAGTTCGTCGCCGCAAAATGCGGCGACCAGCACGCTGAAAGCGTGCGCTCCCCGGACTCCGCCGGATGCGCCTCTCCCGCTACTTCTGTCCTTTTTCGCGAAAGATTCCCAAAATCTCTTCGGACGAATTCGCCTGTCCCAAACTTTCGCGAACCCCTCGGTCGTTAAGGAATTTCGCGATCGAAGCCAGGGTCCTTAGATGCGTCTGAAACTGGTTTTTCGGAACAATGAAAAGCACCACGAACTTTACCGGCGCATTATCCAAGGCATCGAACTCGATGCCGGAGGAGGAACGACCGAAAGCGGCTACGACTTCCTCCAGGCGATCGGAAGAACAATGCGGAATCGCGATTCCGAACCCGATCCCCGTGCTCATAGTTTCTTCCCGCTGTTTCAGCGAGGCCAGAATACTTTCCCGCGCATCCGGTTTGATGCGGCCGAGTTGCACCAGCAAATCAATAAGCTCGACGATAGCCGGCCACCGTTCGGTCGCCTTCATCTCGGGTATGATTTGCTCGACAGATAAAAGGCTGTCCAAGGCCATGAATTTCCCCCACGCGGGGAGCGCAAGCTTACTGTCGAGGTTACGGATGACAAGCGTGATTTGGCGGTGTTTCGGCGCCGGTTCACGAAAGCGCTATCGTTTGATCCTTTGGTGCTTCTGGCGGATGAAATGTCCATGCCAGGAGAATGTCGTTCCCGAGGAAACCATAACCTCTGGGGCCGGGCGTTTCGCTACGGCTGCCTGGTCGCGCTGTTTCCGCTGCTCCTCAGGGCGGCAAACGCCGAGCCAGCGATGTGGGTCATTCGCGGTAAAGACTCCACCACTTATCTGGTAGGGACATTGCATCTTCTACGGCGACAAGCGGAGTGGACGAGCGACAAATTGACCAAGGCCGTTCACGAAAGCACCGATCTCTGGCTGGAAGTTGGCGACATCGATAATCAGGCCGGGATAGTGCCGTTACTTCAAAAATACGGATACGATCCCGGGAAGCCGCTCTCCAGCCATCTGACGACAGAGCAGCGAGAAAAGCTCAAGAAGGTTGAGCAGGATTACAACGTTCCAGCTGCCTTCATGGAACCGATGCGCCCCTGGCTGGCGGCGCTTATGCTGGCGATGCTCCCGTTACAAAAGGCGGGGTTCGATCCTAACGCCGGAGTCGATCATCTCTTGCAACAACAGGCTTCAAACGAAGGCGACAAAGTTCGCGGATTCGAAACCCAGGAAGAGCAGGTCCGTTTCCTGGCCGACCTCACTGAGGCGGATCAGATCGCTTTCCTTAACGATACGCTCGATGACGTAAGCGAAGGCATCGCGCTATTCGAAAAACTCGCCACGGCGTGGCTGAAAGGGGATTCCAAGACAATCAATCAGTATCTAGTCGATGAAGTGAAAGCGAAAGCGCCGTCCATGTATCAAAAACTGCTGGTGGATCGCAACGTGCGCTGGGCCGACCGGATTGCGGAATTACATCGTACTCCCGGAGTTCGGTTGGTCGCTGTCGGCGCGGGGCATCTGGTCGGACCGGATTCGGTTCAGGTGCAGCTGGAGAAAAAGGGAATCAAAGCGGAACCGTATTGATAATGACGAACCGCCCCGCGACCGGTCGTCACTATTGAGTATTCGTCACCCGTCATCGGCGGCCTGACCCACGGGCAGCGTTGGTTAGGTTCGCGGTCGAATCTTATAATTGAGCTGTCGCGACAACAGCCAACGCACGCCAAACATATCGACCGTGGCTCGAACGGCGCGGCTACCGAAGCCATATTTGCTCTGGCCGAATCGCCGCGGCCGATGATTCACCGGCAGTTCAACCAAACGGTAACCGGCGCCTTTGACCAGCGCAGGGATGAACCGATGCATTCCTCTGAATGGCACCAAAGTTCGGACGCATTCGCGGCGCATCGCTTTCAAAGTACAACCGGTATCGCGCACGCCGTCCTTGGCAAAACGGCTGCGCACGAAGTTCGCGATCCGGCTCGTTAGGCGTTTCGTAACCGTGTCCTTACGCTTCTCCCGATACCCGCATACCAGATCTGCGCCCCGCCCAATCTCAGATACAAGGCGCGGGATGTCGGCTGGATCATTTTGCAAATCGCCGTCAATGAACACAACGATCCGGCCGCGCGCTTCGTGGGCCCCGGCGTAAAGCGCGGCGCTTTGTCCGCGGTTTTGCTCGAATTGGACTACTCGGACACGGGGCGAAGGCTCGATGCGGCTGGCGGTGGCATCGGTGGAACCGTCATCCACGAAAATGATCTCGTGATTGGTGCCGTCGAGAACGGAATCGAGTTCCTTTTGCAGGATATTAATATTCTCCTCCTCATTGAATACCGGCACTACGACTGATAATTCCGGCGAATTGGACGTTAGGTTCATCTGGGCACCTATTGGTCGCATTCTTACCATACAATCGCCGTTGGCTCACATTGGTTTAGGACGCGTTTCACGGCGCGATCCGTTTTCGAGGAGCACATGCTGCGCGCTTGGCGTCAACTAACGCTGGACACGCTCACAACGGCAAAGGCCGATATTTCCGGCAAAGGAAGACCTGCCAGGTGCGCAGCCGTTCTCCATAACGTTGCACCTCAATTTTGGCGATTGGTTCGACGCTCTCGAATCCGCGCCGAATATTATGCGGAGCGCGCCCAGTCGCGCGATCGCGAATGAACAGGGCGCTTCGGCCGACGAAAGGATTTACGCCGCCTTCTTCGGTATAAACATCTCCCTCATTCTGGGCCGGGGCATTGGCAACCGGCACAAATTCGTCGTAACGCGGCCACAATGAGAACTGGTTTTGGATGTCCTGCGATTCGACCAGATAAACCGGAGGATGGTTAGGCCCTTCAGTTCGTTTGTCCCGCAAATAAAACGATAATTCAGACGCCCGGGAACGATCGTCCGCGATCAGGAACAACTTTTCGCCCAGCTTCGTTTCCCACTCGTGGCGCAGATTTTCCACTTCAGCCGTCGCGATTTTCCATCCCCGTAGCCGGTCACTCGGGTCGCGCCGCCACAGCTTCAAACCAGCGGTTCTAATCACACCGGAATCAAGCGCCAGCATGCTCATAAAAAGAGCGACCGCCAACGCGACGCCGGCCGCATATCTCAACCACTTCGCTTCCGGCAGCCGATCGCGCCAGAACCCGGCGGCCAGCAAACCAAGACTGATGAACGCGAGGGCGTCCCAGTTAGGCGCGGCCACCTTGTTGATCGAGATCAAAAAATAAAATGCGAATACCGGCAGCCCGAACCAGAACAGAAACAGCGTTTTGAATTGGTGCCGCACTCGTTTGACGCTGGCTACGACGGCCCAGGCCAGTCCCAGGAAAAGCAACGGTGAATAAAACAGGAAATGTTCGGCCACGAACTTCACTGGCTCCAGAAAGTGAAATGCAAAACCGTGGTCGAGGCTGCCCCGCGATTCCAGATGGCCGAGCGTGACCCAGGCATGTTGCCTGTTCCAGATCAACGGGGGCAGCATCGACAAAGCAAATATGCCTAACAAGACGTAGACGCCCGGACGCCGGAATTCCGACCGCAGCCGTGGCGCCAGCAGCAGAATTAACAGGATCGAAACGAGTTCCAGCGCGTTGGTGTACTTGCACAGAAACCCGAGCCCGATCAGCGCCCCCGTAGCCGGCCAGTATAACGAGAACCGCGGACTTTTTTCGATGGCGAACCAAAATGTGATCATTGCCGCCGTCCAAAAGAAGATCGACAGCGAGTCGATGGTCATGACGAATGAGCCGACGTTAAAAATTGGGGTCAGATTCAAGCCCAGCACCACCCAGAATGCCGGCATGGCTCCAAACAAACGGCGGCCAAAGTAAAACAACAGGAGGCTGGTGCCGGCGGCCAGGATCGGGCTCAAGAAACGAACGCCGAATTCGTTAGGCCCAAACAAAGCGGTGCTGGCGCGAATGGCAAACGCGACCCCCGGCCCTTTGCTGAAATAAGCGGGAGCCAGCCGTTCGGACCACATCCAGTAGTGCGCTTCGTCGACGCTCAACTCGGTGGTCCCGATCAGGAGAAGGCGGATCGCGGTTAGGGCGACCAGGAAAATCCAGGTGACGCGAGTTGTGGTCATGAGGGTTCGGAGCCAGAACGTCCCCGATTACCGAACACCAAGCTTGGATGTCTTTCGTAGACATTCGGGAAACGCCGCGATCCCACGCGCCGCCAGAGCCATTCGAGAAGAGCAACCATCAGCAGGGTTTCGCCGATCGCCAGAAAAACCGTGGCGAAAACGTCGCTAGGCCAATGCGCCCCGAGATACACCCGCGAATATCCGACTGCGGCCGCAACGATCCAATACAGCCAGCCGCGCCGGCGATAAAACAGAGTGCAACACACCGCAATCACGGTGTTGTTTGCGGTGTGCCCGGACGGAAACGATGGGCCTCCGCGGTTTTCATCGCGCCGACCCGAATACCGGATGGTCGGTTTCTTGAACATCCTCAAAAATTCGAAGTTCGCCCGTTGCAGCTCGACCATGCGCACCCGTTGCGTCTGCTTTGGCCGGCGCCGATCGACCGCCACTTTTAAGGCCCCCGTCACCTGCTCGGCGATTAGTAACGATAACAACAGGCAGACCACGAACGCGCGCCCATGAAACCCGCCCCAGATCACGAACCCGGCCACAGCCAGGAGGAATAGCGGTTTCCAAATCTCGACATGGCTGATCGCGGCCATGAACAAATCGAGGATCGGATGAGTCCAACGCTCGTTAATCAGATGAAAGACAGCCTGATCCACTCTCGCTAGGATAGGTGAATCGTTGAAACGTTAAAGCGAGGAAGCGATAGGCGAACAACCGCGATGAAAAAGATGTTTTGGATGGGGGCCGGACCCCTGGCCGCTTTAACGCTTCAACTGTTCACCGCTTCAACCACCCGCGCCGAGCCAGCGCCTTCCGCGCGCGACATACTTGAAACGGTGCGGATGCGTCAGGCTCAACAACAAATCGATCTTCATGGCCAGTTGCGTCAGAACGACCTAGTAATTCCGTTCCAGCTGGTTCAGAACGGCGCCGTGGTCCGTTACATTTTCACCAAGCCGGACGAAGCTCTACAGTTGCAGCTGGGCGAAAAAGATTCCCGGTTGGATGAAGTGACACGGGAAGGCACGGAAAAAATTAAACCGGCGCAGTTCGATCGCAAGATTCGCGGCACCGAACTGACCTACGAGGACCTCGCGCTCAAGTTTCTTTACTGGCCAAATGCCGACTTGTTAGGCAGCGACAATGTGCGGACCCGCAATTGCTGGAAACTGGAGTTGCGCCCGCCGTCGAAACAATCGCAATACTCGCGGGTGTTGTTGTGGGTGGACAAGGGGAGCGGCGCGCTGATGCGAATGGAGGGCTACGATCCGAAGGGACAACTGGCCAAACGATTTGAAGTTGTCTCGGCTCAGAAAATTGAAGACCGCTGGTTCCTCAAACAGATGCGAATCGAGACGCTTCAACCCGGCACCAATCGGGTGGTCTCCAGAATGTATCTGGAAATCAAAAAAAGCTGACTGCTGTAACGGCAGTATGACCGCCGAACCTAAAGCCGGTGGGGTGAGTCTTACCGACGGTGGATCACCCGCCTGCGTTGGCAGTCCGCTTTTGAGAAACTTCACGCGCGATCGGCTCAAGGATGGCCCAAACATTCTGCGCCAGAATTTTGTGCCCGGCCGCGTTCGGATGAATTCGATCGCCCAAATTCAACGCCGGATTGCCACCGACTCCCTCCAACAAATACGGCACCAGCGCCCCGCGATTCTTGGCCGCCAGTTCGGCATACATTTGTCCGAAATCACGAAGGTAACCATCATCGCCGTAATCGGGTAATTGCATTCCGGCGATGATAATTTGAACCAACGGATTTTTTTCGCGCACTTGGTCGATGATTTTCTGGAGGTTCGCCTGGATCTCGCTCACCGGGACGCCGCGAAAAGCGTCGTTAATCCCGAGTTCGACCACGAAAATATCGATTCGCTTCTTCAGCTGGGCCGGTAACCGCGTTAAACCGCCGGCGGTAGTGCCACCGCTCTGGCTGGCATTCACCACTTCAAACGCTAAGCCGGCCTCGCGAAGCTTCTCCACCAGGAGAATTGGCCAGGCCTCGCTCGAGCGCAGCAAATATCCCGCCGATAGACTGTCCCCCAGCACCAAAATCCGATTCACCCGAGGAGAATCGTGCGCCGGGGCGGCGACGGATTGCGCCGCTAACAAACCGCCTGCGAGGCAGATCGCCATGGCAGTTCCCCATTGCTTCCCCGGTTTGTGCATTTACTTTTCCGATCTCACCCTTGCCGATACACCTGGTCGGCAATCACAGTTCGACAATTCGAAAGGAGATTTGTTTCATGGCTAACTTCGGAATCAACGGTTTTGGGCGCATCGGACGTAACGTCCTGCGCGCGATGTCACAAAAGCAAGTCGGGCGCGTTGGCGCGATCAACGACTTAACGGATACGCATACCCTTGCTCACCTGCTCAAGTGGGATTCGGTCCACGGAAAATTTGACGGTGAAATCACCTACGACAACGAGAACATCATTGTCCGCGGTCATAAGATTAAGGTGTTAAAGGAGCGCGATCCGGGTGCGTTGCCTTGGAAAGACCTCGGAGTCGACGTGGTGCTGGAATCCACCGGGTTTTTCACCAGCCGGGACAAGGCCGAGCTGCATTTGAGTAAAGGCGGCGCGAAAAAAGTTCTTATTTCCGCGCCGGCGAAAAACCCTGACGCAACGATCTGCATCGGGATTAACGACGATGTTTATGTGGCGGACAAGCACACGATCATTTCGAATGCCAGTTGCACGACCAATTGCCTGGCGCCGTTAGCAAAGGTGTTGAACGACACCTTTGGGATCGAGCATGGTTTCATGAGCACCATCCACAGTTACACTAACGACCAACGGATTCTCGACCTCCCTCACGAGGATTTGCGCCGGGCGCGGGCGGCAGCGGTCAGCATCATCCCGTCGAGCACCGGCGCCGCCAAAGCGATTGGCGAAGTCATTCCCGCTCTGAAGGGTAAGCTGAATGGCGGCGCGTTCCGGACTCCGACGCCGGACGGTTCGGTCACGGATTTCACCGCGGTGCTAAGCAAAGACGCGACGGTTGATGCGATTAACGCCGCGTTCAAAGAAGCGGCCGGTAACAAGAGCTACAAAGGCGTTTTGGAATACACCGAGGAGCCTCTGGTGTCCCGCGACATCATCGGCAACCCGCATTCCTGTATCTTCGACAGCAAGCTGACCCTGACGTTAGGCAACCGCTTCGTGAAAGTGGTCGGCTGGTACGATAACGAGTGGGGCTACAGCAATCGTTGCGTGGAAATGCTGGAAATGCTCGCGAAGTAAAGAGGCGCGGGGTCTCTTGCTCATGATCATGCTCAAACAATGAAAACGTATTTTGATCATGAAAAACTCGACGTTTACCAACACAGTCTTGGGTTCTGTACCTTCGTTGGCGATTTAATTAACGAGTTATCCACGAAAGCCGCGGCGAAGGATCAGCTAGATCGAGCGTCCACGAGCGTTCCACTGAACATCCTGGAAGGAAATGGCAAATTTTCTAACGCCGATCGCTCCCGCTTCCTCGAAATTGCGCGACGATCGAGCGTTGAGTGTGCGGCATGTCTCGATGTGCTTGCCGCACGAAAGCTCATTAGCGCAGAAAAAGCGGTCGCGGGCAAAGAACAACTCGTTCCGATCGTCAATATGCTGATGGGCCTGCTGAAACGGTTTTGCGATCGCGCCAATATCATTCGTGACGATGAGCCGGGCTACGGAACTGATCAGGAGCAGGATCATGAGCACGAGATGAAACAAAGATGAAGCTTTCGGTTAAAGATCTCGACGTTAAGGGCAAACGAATCCTGGTACGGGTTGATTTCAACGTGCCGGTTGAAGAGGCCGAGGGCACTGCTCGCATCACCGACGACACCCGAATTCGCGAAGCGTTGCCGACCATCAACTGGCTCCGGGAACACGGGGCCAGGACCATTCTGATGTCGCACTTCGGTCGGCCAAAAGGGAAACCCGTTCCAAAATATTCCCTGCGTCCGGTGGCCGATCATTTGCATACCCTGATCAAGTGTCCGGTCGCGTTCAGCACCGAGACCATCGGCGAGATACCGCGCAAGATTATTGCCGATATGTGCGACGGCGAGGTAATGCTACTCGAGAATCTCCGATTTCAGCCGGAGGAGGAAGCGAACGATCCGGGCTTCGCGAAAGCACTGGCTGATTTGGGCGATAAACTTTACGTCAACGACGCCTTTGGCGCGGCGCATCGCGCCCATGCATCCACTGCCGGCATCACCAAATTCGTGGATAAAGCCGCGATGGGTTTCCTGATAGAGAAGGAATTGAAATATCTCCACGACGAACTGGATAAACCGGCCAGACCGTTCCTGGTGATCATGGGCGGCGCGAAAGTTTCGGACAAAATTGGGGTGCTCAAGGCGCTGATGGGAAAAGCCGACACCATTCTCATTTGCGGCGCGATGGCGAACACCTTCTTCCTGGCTGAAGGAATACCAATAGGCAAGAGCCGCGTCGAAGCCGATAAAACCGACCTCGCCCAAGAGCTCGTTAGGCTGGCAAAGGAGAAAGGGGTGAAGCTCCTGTTGCCGGTGGATGCGGTTGAGGCGCAGGAAATCCGGCCCGGGGCGCCGAAACGAAATACGCCGCGCTTGTCGCCTAACCATGGCATTTCCGACGGTTGGCAGGCGGTCGATATTGGAACGGCCAGCATCGCGCTGTTTGAGGAAGAGATTGCCAAAGCGAAAACGATTTTATGGAACGGGCCGCCCGGAATATTTGAGATTCCCGATTTTGCCGATGGCACAACCGCGATCGCGGAAGCGATGGCGAAGGCATCCGCCAATACAATCATCGGCGGCGGCGATTCGGTTACCGCAGTGAATCAATCCGGTCTGGCCGAGAAGATGACATTCATGTCAACCGGCGGTGGAGCCACCCTGGAATTTCTTGAGGGCAAAGAGCTGCCGGGTATTGCCGCCCTAACGAATAAATAGTATTTCGGATTGATTAGCGCATCGTTCTCGCTTGGATACCGCTAGTTTCAGTTGTCCTATGAATCCAAAGCGGCGAATAATCGCCGCACTCCAAAACGTGGTCGATACGTGTGACCGCACCCGTGCCTGCGTTCTGGAGAGGGGCGGCACCCCAGGCGCGGTGCTGCTATTGAACGCCTAACCATTCAAAACAAATGAGAAAGAAATTAATCGCCGCTAACTGGAAGATGAACATGACTCAGGCTGAATCGGCCGAGTTTGTTCGTTCGTTACTGCTGGACATTGGGGATATTCGCGAAGTGGATGTGGTGATCATTCCGCCCTTCACCTCAATTGCGAAGGTGACCGAGGCGTTAGGCAAAGCCCAAAACATAAAGGTGGGCGCGCAAAATATGCACTGGGAACGAAGCGGCGCGTTCACCGGCGAGATTTCGGCAGCCATGCTGCGCGACCTGTTTGTCCGATACGTGGTGCTCGGTCACAGCGAGCGGCGGACCTTGTTCGGCGAAACGGATGAAATTGTGAACAAGAAGGTTCGCGCTGCGCATGAAGCAACCTTGCGCCCGATTGTTTGCGTGGGCGAAACGCTTGAACAACGCGATGCCGGACGCGTGGAAAAGGTCTTGTCGAAACAACTTCAGGGCAGTCTGGCCGAGTTGAGTCCCAAAGAACTGCAGGAAACGGTCATCGCCTACGAGCCGGTGTGGGCAATCGGCACCGGCCGCAACGCCACGCCCGATCAGGCGCAGGACGCGCACGCTTTCATCAGGAAAACTTTGGCCAAAATGTCGGATCAACCAACGGCGGATCGAATCCGGATCCAATACGGTGGCAGCGTCAAACCGGGCAATGCCCGGGAGTTGATGTGGCAACCCGATATCGATGGCGCATTGGTCGGCGGCGCCAGTCTCGAGGCCCGAAGTTTCGCCGAAATCATCAACGCCGCGAAGGAAGATAAGAAGGAGTGAAGCCGCGCCCGCGCCATCATGGTGACTCCATTACCCGGTTGAATCGTTGCAACCAGTTCGACTGCTTGCTGCGTTAGATAAATGCCATGCCTGATCCAGCCAGACCTAACGAGATTGATCCGGCCGATCCGTTCACGCCAGTGCGGGGCGATCAACCGGTTATCGAGACCATTGAAATCGCTACCGAGGGCGAAGATTGCGACGCTTGCGTCCGTAAATTGCGCGAACCGCTGGCCAGCATCGCCGGAGTCAAAGATGTTCAGGTAGATACCGTGAACGACCGGGTGATTGTGCGATTCGACGCCCGCAAGACGAATGCGCCCGATCTCCACGATGCTATCTTGAAGAGCGGGTACAAACCGGTGCCGTTCGCCGAGCCGTAATCAGGTGGGAGGGGACTCAGGGGCCCCGATACGACAAACGCATTCGGGACGCTGAGGTCTCTCCCGAACTTTACTACAACACTTGCGGTTGTTGCTGGGTGAGGCAGTGGAACGCGCCCAGGCCCCAGATCAGTTCCTGGCAATCGATGCCGACCACTTTTCGAGTGGGAAAACTTTCGCGCAAAATGCCGAGCGCGATGTCGTCGTTAGGGTCACCGTAAACCGGAGCCAGAACCACCGTGTTTGCGATGTAGAAATTTGCGTAGCTCGCGGGCAGAACCAAATCCTCGCGCACCATCCGCCGGACGGTCGGCAGCTCAACGATATTCAAGTTGCGCCCGGCGATCTTCATTTCGTTCAGGCGGCGGCGGTTTTCCTGTAACGGCCGGTAATTCGGATTGTCCTGATCCTTTTCCACAATCGTCAGGACGGTGTTCGCGTTCACGAATCGCGCCAGATTATCAATGTGACCATCGGTGTCGTCGCCTTCCGTGCCCAGGCCTAACCACAGGATTTCCTGTACTCCGAGATAATCCCGAAGCCGCTGTTCAATTTCCTGGCGCGAGAAATTCGGGTTCCGGTTCGGGTTCAACAGGCAACCCTCGGTCGTTAGGCAAGCGCCCGCTCCGTTTACGTCAATCGAGCCGCCCTCCAGAATCATTCGGGGATAAAACACCGGCAAGCCCAGCAATTCGGCGATGCGGGTCGGCACCACTTCGTCCAGATCGAAGGGCGGATATTTGTTTCCCCAGCCGTTGTAATCCCAATCGACAATCGCAAGTTTCGGATCGTGTTCGCGGGTCAAAAATATCGGCCCGTGGTCGCGACACCACGGCTCGTTAGTTGGGATTTGATAGAAGGTCAGGCATTCTGGCGCGATCCCGGCCAGCACCGCGCGCGCCTCCGCTTCATGCGCGCCGTTACAAACATTGATGCAAACCGGCTCCGACTCGGTCAACGCATCGACCATGTTTCGCAGGGTTGGCAGCACCCGATCGTACGATTCGGGAAAGCTAATTCCTTCCCGACGCGGCCAGGAAAGCCAGGTCGCGGCATGCGGCTCCCATTCGGCCGGCATGTCGTAGCCGAGTTCGGCCGGCTTTTTGCTGTCCGACGTCATTTCGGGGAGCAGCTTGGACGCTTACGACGCCGTCAGCAATACGAGGAATCAGCAGAACGCGGTTCAGATTCGAAATGCGTCTGACCGGACCGCGACGCTGCGGGATCAAGCTTTGAAGTTGAACCATTTGCCCGGAAGTCATTTAGTATCAGGCCTCCAAAATGGCCGGTTGGGGTTCTGATGGCTTCCACCAATCACGGGCGTAAACGGAAACGTCAGGTGCCGCGCAAGCGCGCATCTCGCCGGCCTCGGGGCACTGCCCGCGGTGCCGCGCGAACGAACAAAGCAAGGGTTGCAGCCGAAGCGCAGGCTCGGCTGGCCGCGATCGTTCATTCTTCGGACGACGCAATCGTCAGCAAAGATTTGAACGGCATAGTGAACAGCTGGAATCGCGGCGCTGAACGTTTGTTCGGTTACACCGCCGCCGAAGCCATCGGCCAGCCGATCACCTTGATTATTCCCAAGGATAGACGCGACGAAGAAACCCGGATAATCGAACGCATTCGCCGTGGCGAGATGGTCGAGCATTTCGAGACAATTCGACTCCACAAGGAAGGTAAGCTGTTGGATATCTCGCTTACCATCTCCCCGATGCGCAATGAGCGCGGCCGTATCATCGGGGCCTCCAAGATTGCTCGTGATATCAGCGACCGAAAACGCGCGGAGGAAACGCTTCGCGTTCGCGAACAAACACAACGGTTGCTCGCCGAAATCGGCATGTTCGCCGCGCAAGCTCCGGCGGCGAACTCCGTTCAACTGGATCGTTTGATCCAGCCGGTTTGCGAGAAGCTCGCCGAAGAACTCAAGGTATCGCACTGCGGCTTCAGCCGGATCGACGTCGAATCCGGTCAGATCTTCCTCGAACAGGAAGCGCTGACCGGCGTTGCGCCGCTGAAAGGGGTTTTCAAGCTGAGCGATATCGCCGCGCTGTTTCTTGCTCACGGTTTAGCCGGACGGACAACGGTAGTCGACGACATGGAAACCAATCCGCAAACCGAAGCCGATTATCGCCGGCGTTATCGGGCCGCAAATGTCCGCGCGGTAATCACGGTGCCGTTGCTTCGACACGGGCAGTGGGTCGGCAATCTGGGGGTAGCTTCGGACCAACCACGTCACTGGACCGAAGGTGAAGTCGAACTGGTGCAAACGGTGGCGGAACGGCTCTGGGGCGTGCTGGAACAAGCCCGGGCAGCGATTCTGGAAAAAGAAGCCGCCCGTCAGCAGGAGGCTCTCTATCGATTTGCCAGTCGATTACAGCACGTCGTATCCGAGGCGGACATTCATGAAGCAGCGCTGGAAGCGATCTTCGCCGCGCTCCGGTGCGATCGCGCTTCGATCCTGTTGTTCGATCAGGAAGGGCTAATGCGCTTTGTCGCTTGGCGCGGTTTATCCGATTCCTATCGTACAGCGGTCGAGGGTCATTCGCCCTGGACCCGGGACACGGCGGATCCGGAGCCCATTTACATTAACGACATCGCCGTAGCCTACCTGGAAGACACGCTGAAGAACGTGATCATATCGGAAGGCATTCGCGCGCTTGGCTTCATTCCTCTTTTCTCCGCGGGCAAACTGATCGGCAAGTTCATGACCTATTACGATGAGCCGCGGGTGTTCCGGCGTAACGAACTTGATCTCGCCCTAACGATTAGTCGCCAGGTTGCTTTTGCCATCCAACGCAAACGCGCCGAAGACAAATTGCGCGAAAGCGAACAACGCCTGCGTCTAGCTACGGAAACTGGAAAAGTTGGCGCGTGGGAATGGGACATCGAAGCAAACCGCGTTTCCTGGTCCGACTCGTTATTCACCATGCACGGTGTTACAAAGGAAGAGTTCGACGGCACGGTAGAAAGCTTTTCCTCAATGGTTCATCCGGAGGATCGCGACCGCCTGGCTCTGGCCATCGATAAGAGTCTGCGCGAAAACATTCCCTACGAAATGACTTTTCGAGTTTTAAAACCTAACGGCGAGACGGTCTGGTTGTTCACCAACGCAGCGGTGATTCGGGAAGGCGATCGGCCAATCCGCATGATCGGCGCCACAACCGATGTCACCGAACTGAAGCGCACCGAACAGGCGCTGGAAACCGCAAAGCGGGACGCAGAAGAAGCGAACCGGGCCAAGGATCAATTCCTGGCGATGTTATCGCACGAGTTGCGAACGCCGTTAACCCCGGTGTTGATGGCTGCAACCTCACTCGAGAGCGATCCCGCGACTTCGGACGAAGCCAGGGAACAACTGGCGATGATGCGGCGAAACATTGAACTTGAATCGCGGTTGATTGACGACCTGCTCGATATCACCCGCATCGCCCACGGAAAATTGGAGCTCCACGAGGAGCTGGTCGATGTCCACGCGGCAATCGATCACGCACTGAAAATTTCAGCGTCCGGCATCGACAGTAAACATTTGCAGGTAACCAAACGCTTCACCGCCCCCGATCATTACTGCCGCGCTGATGCCGCGCGATTGCAGGAAGTGTTTTGGAACATATTGCGCAACGCGGTGAAGTTCACGCCGGAAAACGGCAAGATCGATCTGTTTACCTGGAACGAAGGCACCCAAATCGTAGTCGAAGTTTCCGACAACGGCATTGGAATCGAACCGGAAATTCAGCCGCGAATCTTCGACGCCTTCGCACAGGGAGAACCGGCAATTCGCGCGCGATTTGGCGGGCTCGGACTCGGCTTGGCAATTTCAAAGCGCATCGTCGATTTGCATCATGGCACGATCGAAGTGCGGAGCGCCGGACGCGACCGGGGATCAACCTTCATCATCAAGCTGGCTTTTATCGAAAAACCGTTATTGCAGGAACCAATCGTTAGGCAGATGCAACCGGCCCCGGGTTTGCCGGCGCGAATTCTTATCGTGGAAGACCACGGCGATACCGTGCGGGTGTTGAGCCGTATCCTGGAAAACGCCGGTTACGCGGTCGTTAGCTGCGGCAGCGTGCGGGAGGCATGCGAATTGGCGGCTACGCAAAAGTTTGATCTCCTCGTTAGCGATATCGGCCTGCCTGATGGAAGCGGGCTAGAGCTGATGCGACATCTGCGTGATACCCAGCAACTGGCCGGGATCGCTCTGAGCGGCTTCGGCACCGCCGCCGATCGGGAACAAAGCCGCGCAGCCGGTTTCGCGATTCATCTAACAAAACCAATCGACGTGGCGCGATTACGTTCGGCGATCACCAATCTCGCCACCAAGGCGCGGGCGGAACGAGACGTAGCCGGCGTGGTTTGAATCCCAGGCACAAGGGGGGCGGTGATTGAGGGACGTGAGCGACTCCTCGGAAACGATAGCTTCGGTGGCCCGTTACCGAGTGTTACGAGTCGACCGTCGGAGAAATTCGAAAACCAAGAGATCGGTCTGCGCCAACTTTCCTGTTCTTTTTGCCCATGCTGCATAAAATGCGTCCGACTATGACCGAGCAGAGCAACGGTAATACAGGTGACAGGGTGGCTACGGGGATCCCCGGACTCGATTACATCCTTTGCGGCGGGCTACCAGCGAATCGACTGTATCTTATCGAAGGGACGCCCGGTTCGGGTAAGACGACCATGGCGTTGCAATTCCTTCTCACCGGGATAGCTAAAGGGCAAAGATGCCTTTACATAACCCTGTCTGAGACCCGGCACGAGATTGAAGAGGTCGCGGCTTCTCACGGCTGGTCGTTAGGCGGCCTGGAAATCGTTGAGCTGTCGGCTCTGGATGAAAAGATTTCGGTCGAAGCGCAAAGCACCTTGTTTCATCCGTCAGAGGTGGAACTTGGGGAAACCACCAAATTTCTTCTGGAGTCGGTGGAGCGGATCAAACCGCAACGGCTCGCTTTTGACTCCTGCTCCGAATTACGATTACTGGCCCAGAGCGCGCTTCGGTATCGGCGTCAGATCCTGGCGCTGAAGCAATACTTTTCCGGCGAGAACTGCACCACCCTGCTGCTGGACGATGCCAGCAGTGGCGAAGCCGATTCGCATGTGCAAAGTCTGGCCCATGGCGTGATCAGCCTGGAACAGCTGTCCCCCGAATATGGGGCGGTTAGGCGGCGGTTGCTGGTTCGCAAGATTCGCGGGTCGACCTATCGCGGTGGTCACCACGATTTCGGAATTTACACCGGCGGGGTGCAGGTTTTTCCGCGGTTGGTGGCCGCGGACCATAAAGTTTCGTTCAAAGCCGAAAATGTCTCCAGCGGTGTGGACGGGCTCGATGCGCTTCTCGGCGGCGGTTTGGCCCGCGGCACCAGCAACCTGTTCACCGGACCTCCGGGTTCCGGCAAATCAACGCTGGCTCTAAAATATGCGACCGCGGCCGCAAGCCGGGGGGAAAAGGTTTTGATCTACACCTTCGACGAAAGTCTAAATGTGCTGCATGAACGGGCCCGGGGATTGAATCTTGACCTCGAGCGTTTCACCGGCAACGGAACCATTCGGACGATTCAGATCGATCCTGCGGAGTTGTCTCCGGGCGAGCTGGCATTCCAGATTCAGAATGCGGTGCAAAAAGACGACGTGCGGATGGTCTATCTCGATAGCTTAAATGGATATCTGCATGCGATGGGAGAGGAGCGGTCTCTAAATCTGCAGCTGCACGAACTCCTCACTTTCCTCAATCAGCAAGGCGTTGTGACCATTCTGATCCTTTCGCCGCAGGGATTTCTTGGCCAGATGCAGGCGCCTATCGACCTCACCTATCTGGCGGATACGGTAGTGGCTTTGCGATTCTTCGAAATGCGAGGCGCAGTGCACAAAGCAATCTCCGCAATCAAGAAGCGCACCGGCAAACATGAGTCGACGATTCGCGAGCTCAAGATTGATCGTTCAGGGATCTGGGTTGGCCCGCCGTTGGACAAGTTCCGTGGCGTGTTGACCGGAGTTCCCATCGAGGCGGAGTTCGTGGGAGAAGATGCCAAACCCAGGAATGCGCGACGCAGAAAAAATTGAGAGTGCCGTTCTGGTTGTCTCACCAAAGGGACGAGACGGGCAGCTGGCGGTAGCAGCTTTGCAAGCCGCCGGTATTCGGGCGAGGGCGTGCCTCGATTTGGTTGAACTTGATCGTTGCCTAACCGATCAGACTCAGGCGCTGGTAGTGGCGGAAGAGGCCCTGG
>JADMIO010607180.1_pt1 | contig 22520 bp, 25 predicted proteins | sample 8958161 | NCBI WGS metagenome assembly JADMIO01 (sample SAMN16585339, study PRJNA669376) | soil metagenome | isolation source: Crop rotation soil | place: USA: Cullars Rotation, Alabama | collected 2011 | reverse complement strand
CGCGACAACTTGTCCACGTGGAATTCTAAGCTTAGGATCCCAATGTGCTGGAAAGCGAAGAATGCCGGCTCGCCTTGTTCATTGCTGGCGTCCCGTTCACCGACGAGCGCTTGACGCGCCCGCAGTGGGAGGAGCGGAAGGCCTCGTCTCCCTATGGCGCGCTGCCGATCTTCTCCATCGAAGGTCGCCCGCCGATCGCGCAGTCGAACGCGATTCTCCGAATGCTGGGCAGCCAACATGGCCTGCTCCCGTCCGATGGATGGGAGTCTGCCCGTCACGAAGCGTTGATGTGCTCAGTCGAAGAGATGCGCGCTCGGCTCGCCCCGACCGGTCGCATCAAGGACCCGACCGAGAAGAAGCAGGCGCGCGAAGCGCTCGCGACCGGGTATTTCCCCGAATGGAGCGGCCAGATCGAAAAGCAGATCACCGGCCCCTTCGTGGGAGGAGCAGACCTGAGCGTCGCCGACCTCAAGCTCTTCGTGGCGCTGACTCCGCTGCTGGCAGGGTCGATCGACCACCTTGCGCCCGCGACCTTCAAGCCCTTCCCCAAGCTGCTCGCGTTGTTCGAGGCCGTGAAGAGTCATCCGAAGGTCGTCGCGTGGTACGCGCGGAGACCTGGCAAAGCCTGACGCAGACGAGCCGGAGGGCTCTACTTCGCGCTCAGCCGCTGCGGGGTGTCGCCGACGCAGACGTGCTTCGCAGCGGCCTGCGTCTTCTTGCCAAGCACGACGGCCGCGGGGTGGTAGGCGCCGCCTCGTTTGACGAAGACCTCTTTGCTCTCGGGGTAGACGCACCCGGTCATCACGTCCTGGCGCCAGCCGTCTGCGGCCTCTTCCTCGTCCAGTCCGCGGTAGCCATGGCGCACGTCGACCGAAAAATTCACGAACGCGCGGCCCGCTTCATCTTTTTGGGGCCGCGCATCGAGGACGCGGACGCGGCGGGCTTGAGGTGGCAGGCGCGCGCGCGAAAAGCGGCTCTGCTTTCCCTCTCTGGCGGCGAGAGGCTTGAGCATTTCAGTCTGCACGAGCGACTCGGCCTCGGTCGCGACGGGAACCTCAGACGGTGGCGGAGTCGCGGAGGCCAGCGGGGCCGCGACGAGCACGAGGAGAGTGAGACAGCGGTTCATGGTGGCTCCGGGGTTGTTCAAGTGGGCGCGTCTTCAGCACGAGGAGCTCGACGACGGCCGCGCTGCCGACGACGGGGAGCCAGAGACTGGCCAGGTAGGCGAAGTCGGGGTCGGCATCGACCGCGTCGAGCAGGAACAGCATCGCGCGCGACGTCACCGCGACGCTGAGCTGCGCGAGCACGTGCAGCGCGAAGCGGCGGTGGACGACCAGGTTCCCCGCGCGTGCAGTCCGCACACTTTGAACCATCGCGACGACGACGATGAGCCCCGACAGCATGAAGCCCAGGGTCGCCGGCAGGCCGCCCTTGGCGAAGAGCGACAGGTAGAGGCCCGACGGGGCCAGCCCGAGCACGACCACCCCGCCGGTCACGCGGCCCAGCCAGCGGTGAAGCCCCGGCACCCGGCGCCGAAGCGTCTTCGACAGCAACAGCAGACAGGCAGGCAGGGCAAAGGCGGCCGCGACGACATGCACCTGGAGCACAAAGAGCCAGGCCGCTTCGAAAGGCAGCGGAAGCTTCTCCGCCACGAAGGGCGCCAGCTCGTCATCGCTGAAGTAGACGACGCTGGCCGCGGTGATCGCGCCCGAGCCGAGCACCATCACCAACACCGCCAAGGGTCGAAGCACGGTGAGAAGGGGTCGCAGACCGCGCATCCTGACTATGAACTCGCGGCTCCAAGAAAAGTTCTCCGGCGCTCCGCGGCGCACATTGTCCCCTGTGGGCCGAATTGAACCTCCTGAGATCAGTCACGCGGAACGGGCTTCGAAGCGGACCCGACAACCGCGCGCCCCACCGACAGCTAACGACGCCATCGCACCGGTCGCGGGGGCGCCCGAACCAACGGCTTGATCGGTGCGCGCAGCAGCGCCTCCCAGCGCTGAGCCAGCTGTTCGTTTTCGCAGACGTAGAGCTGCCGCCACCCGGCGCCCTTCACGGCGACGACCCACTTGTTGGGTGTTCCGCACACGCTGACGTCAATCGTGGGGGCCGCGTCCAGTGCAGTGCGGCGCGACGGAGATTGCTTTTCGATGAACACGGGTGCCTCTCCGGTTTGAGCTGGCAGCTGCCATCGCAACCGGCATGCCGCACGCCGATCGACGATGCGACGGGATCCGCTCGAGCCGAACGCAGCAGCGGGCCCAAGCGCATTGCAGAGCGGATCTGGCGGTTTGGGGTGAAGCCTCACAAGCGCGCACCTCGGAGATGGCGCTCGCAGAGGATCGCTGCGCCACCCGGTCGATCGCTACCCACCGGGTGTTTCGCTGCCGCGTCGGGCGGGATGTGCGACTGGGCCCACGTTCCCCACCACGGCAGGATTGTCTATCCGTCCGATTGCGACGTCTCCCCTTCGCCCTTAGGAAGCGTCGTCATGACCGCCCGCAGCGCGCAGGCCGTGCAATGCGACAACATCGGCCCCGCCGAGCGGCGGAAATGGGTGAGCTCGGGCATCGTCTCGTCCGTCATCTCGATCGCCGTCTTCGCCGGGCTCGTCTCCAGCGGAGCCGACCACCGATGGCGCCTCCTCCTGTTTCTGCCATTCGCCGCTGCGGCCACCGGGTTCTTCCAGTGGCACCACAAGACGTGCGTCGGCCTCGCGTGGCGTTCTCAGCGCGACCTGGACACCGGTCCACAGAAAATCACCGATCCCGTCGAGCTCGCGCAGGTCCGTGCTCAAGCGAAGCGGGTCACCTCAAGTCCGCGCTCGCAGCGCTGGTCCTCACCGGGCTTCGCGCGGGCAGGAGACCACCCGGTGGTCAACGTTCACCAGGGAGGAGGAATCGGCCCGCTGGTCTTTGCCTGACCTGCGCCCGCTTGGCCCAAGAGGAAACCTCCGAGGAGGAGAACCACGCGGGTTCGTTTCCGCGAGTCAGAGCGTGCAGCACTTGAGCGCCACGCGCTCCTGGTGCGTCCCGTTCTCTCCGAAGTTGTGCTCGAAAATGATGCCGCACATGAACTGACCGTTGGGGCAGTCCATTGACTGCACGGTGGCGGCCTTGTTGTAGGTCGCGGTCGTGTTGTTGCTCCCCCAGCTGTTCGAGCTCGCGCTGACCTCGCCGGCGGTGCCCGCCGAGGCAGTGCCGCTCACGGCGAGGTTGCCGGGCATCGAGGTGGTCGTGCTGGCGTTACCCAGCGTCAGGTTGCCTCCTCGTCGCTGAAGCACCAGGCCCGAGGTGTTGTTTCCGCTGCGGGCCTGCATCTCATCGGGGTCGAGGGCCAGGTTCAGCCCGGTCGGATTGCCAAGCACCACCGCGCCAACCGAGCCGGTGCTGCCGACGTCTTCGCTGTTTGCGATTCGGATTCTCGAGTCGCTCGCCGTGCCGACCTTCGAGACCAGCCAGGTCTGCAGCTGGTTGAAGTTGCTGTTCACGTCGCTCGCCAGCGCCGGCGCGTTGGCGACCATCGGGATCAGCTGCGCCCACGCGGCACCGCCGACCATGATCACGACGGCCGCGGCCACCCCGCCGGCCTTCATCCCCCACCGCAGCCGAGGCGGCGAGACGCGCGCAGCGTTCGCCTGCCGCAAACCCGCCAGGTACAGCGCCCGCCATGCCAGCAAATCGGAGGCTGCGACGGAGTGCTTCAGGGCGAGCTGCTCTGCCGACGTTTTTCCTTCGAGCAAATCCAGGACGACTTCAAGGCGCTGCTGTTCGGTCATGGGGGTCCTCTGACCTCGCTATTAGCACCTCGCCTCGCTGATCTTCGGATCATCAAGGTCCATTCCCTGGCAGAGGACTGAGTCGCTTCGTCGACAAGGAAGCCAGTCGGATCCCAACGCCGGGCCTCGGCAACGCTGCCAGCGAAAAGACGGTACCGTTCACCACCTCATGTTGCGACCCCAGCTGATACTCCTGAGCGCCTCTCCTGACGCCGGCACTCTCTCCTGGCTGCGCTCTTGATCCGATGATCCCCAAGTCGACGCGCACATCTCGGCACAGCGGGGAGCAGCGCCCCCACACGGGCTCCCGCCTAGCAGCCCGTTGAAGTAATGGCCCGAGGGGGATCGACGATTCGATCGAGAGGCGGTAGGTCGAGAAGATGTCGATGGGACGCCGAGAGCCGCAGCAGGATTCGATGCTGGTGCCCGCGATCCGCGGCCCGAGTCACCTCTTCTACGACCGGCTGAACGCCGAGCTCGACGAGCTCAAGTTCGACTTGAAGGTTGAAAAGCTTTGCGAGGGCTTCTTCGAAGAGAAAGAGAAGCGAGGCCGCCCATCGATCGCACCGGGGATGTACTTCCGGATGCTGCTGGTCGGGTACTTCGAGGGCATCGAGTCCGAGCGAGGCATCGAGTGGAGATGCACGGACTCGCTGTCGCTGAGGCGCTTCCTGCGGGTCGGGGACACCGAGCGGGTGCCGGACCATTCGACCCTGTCGCGAATGCGGCAGCGGCTGGCCGAAGAGGTGTTCAGCGAAGTGTTCGACGTAGTGCTGGCGTTGGTGGCGCAGCACGGTTTGTTGCAGGGCAAGACGCTGGGAGTGGACTCGACGCAGTTGCGCGCCGACGCCTCGATGAAAGCCATCGTGCGCAAAGACACGGGAGAGAACTACCAGGACTACACGAAGCGATTGGCTGCGGCGGCGGGCGAGGCCGAGAAGCCGACGGCGGATGATGCGCGGCGCCACGACAGGAAGCGCCAGGGCAAGAAGACGAGCAACAAAGAGTGGAAATCCAAGACGGACGAGGACGCCCGCATCGCGCGGATGAAGAACGGGACGACCCGTTTGGCGCACAAAGCGGAACACGTCGTCGACCTGGATTCCGGAGCTATCGCCGAAGTCGGCCTGCATCCTGCTGACGCGCACGACACGGCGACGCTGGAAGTAAGTCTGCTGAAGGCTGTCGGACGGATCGAGGCAGCGACCGGCAACGAGAAGGCGCCGCAGGTGGTGACGGACAAGGGGTACCACAAGGTGACGCTGCTCTTGGTGTTGCTGGCCATGGGATTCCGCACCTTCATCCCTGAGCCGAAGCAGCCGGGAAACAGGCACTGGGTCGACAAAGGCGCGGGCGCAGCTCAGGCATTCCATCAAAACCGAGCCCGCTGTCGGCGAAGCAAAGGCAAGCGGCTCTTGAAGAAGCGCGGCGAGTTGGTGGAGCGCCCCAACGCCCACCTGTACGAAACCGGGGGTATGCGCAGGCTGCGCCTGCGGGGCCGCAGCAACGCCAACAAGCGTCTGTTGATCCACGCTGCCGCAGCGAACCTCGGACTCGTCATGCGGAAGGCACACGGTTTCGGCACCCCGCGGGGCCTCGCGGGGAAGGCAGTCGCCATTTTCGTTTCACTTCTGGCCTGGTGCTGGGGCTGGCTTCAGCTCGCAGTTGAGGGGATCACCAGCACCCAGACGCAAACCACCACCCGCTCTCCTGCATCACGGGCCGACCATCTGAAGCCCGGCCCGGTTACTTCAACGGGCTGCTAGGGTGGGCCCCCAACCAAGGAGCCCAATGTCTCGATTGAACCGATGCCTGCGAATCGTCGTGCTGGTCGCCGCCGGCCCCGCCTTCGGCCAGAGCGTCACCGTCAGTCTTCCTCCGCCGCCGCTCCCCCCGCTGCCCACGGTGAGAGTGGCCATCTCGCCACCTCATCCGACGGTGGTTGTGCAGGAGCGGACCGTGGTTCACGAGACCGTGTATGTGAAACAGAAAGGAAACCGCGGGAAGCACAAAGGCCAACGAAAGTAAGTGGGGCGCCATCGAGCAGGCCACCGAGGACACCGACACAGGCGATGACGCCACGGGCGCTGGGGAAGCAGACCTGAGAATCGGGCACTGCTTCACGCTCGCCGCACATGGAACGGGAGCGCTCTTCACCCAGCTGGGTGATTCACGTTGCTACCGACCTTTCACTTCCAAATGTGGAATTTGCGCTGGAGGTCCGCGAGCTCAAGCGCCATCGCGGTGTCAACGTTCCTCCGTGCCTTCATCGCCACCGGATCGACGTAGAACCGAATGGCGTCCTTCTCGTTTCGCGTCATCCCATCCTGCGCAACGGTGGCGACCGCCTTGCGCAGCTTCGCCGCCGAGGTTTCACCCTTCTTGTTGAAGGCCTGGCCGAGCTCGTTCAGCGCGGCCATCGGGTCATTCTTCTGCAGTCGAACCACGCCGAGCATGTCGCCCTTGGAGGCCGGGCCCTTCTCGGAAACCGTTACGGCGTAGCCCTTCGGCATCACCGCGCGAAGCGCCTTCGCGAGCCCACGCGCGTCTGCGCCCTTGGCCACCTTCGCGGCCACCTCGAGCCCATCGAAGCTCGCTGTGAACGTCAGATCTCTCGTCGCCTTGCCAGAAAGAAAGAGGAAAACCTCGGCGGCCCGCTTCGCCTCCTTGTCGCCCTCAGCCGCATTCCTGAGCTCGGCCGGCATCGAACCCAGCTTCAGCCCAGCATCTTTCGATAGTCCGGCCTTGACCCGAATGATGGAGCCGTTGACGACGTCGGTTTCCTTCGGGCCTGTGATCCACATGCCTTTGAGGCCAGCGGAGAGCCGCACGGGCGTTGCGGGGCGGGTCGACGACACAGAGGTGCGCTGAACAGGCATCGCTGGTTTTCTCCAGAAAGGTCGTGTGAGACGGGGGAGGCAGATAGTAGCGACTCGGGAACCTGGCGCAAACCCGCCCAGGGCCTGCTCCCTCGTTGGCCGGCGATCAGGTGCTGATTTACCTACACCTGCGCCGTCATGCCGTTCTCCTCGAACTGGGACGGGTCTGAAGATCCTGAAAGTGGTGCGGTGAATGGTTGCATCGAGCACGAAGCCGGTGATCCGCCTCGCCGTGGCGAGAGGCCCAACCTCACCGACTAGAAGAACAGGATCTTCTTCAGGATCGCGATCGGAGCCCACTTGGTGAGGTAGGCCGCATCGAGCACGTTTCGCTTCCGGGTCTCGAACAGATCCTGAGTGAGGCTTCGACCCTGGCTCGCCCTCAGTGCGTCCTCGACCCGGTCGGCGGTGTCTAAGGCGGCCTTCAGGGTTACCGACCTCAGCTGAGTGGGGCTTCCGCGAGGAGCAGTGGTCGGATCCCCCCCGAAGTCTGCGGCCAGGGCATCCATTTCAGCCTTGGGCTGTGCCCGAAACGCCTGAATCTCGGAGAGAGCAATGTTTTCGTCGCCGTTGCCTGCTTTGTCGATCTTCTTCGCAAGATCACGGACGGTCGGCATTGGATTCTCCCAGGAAGCGTGCTGGACGCGGTAGGTGCTCTCTGAGGGGTTCAGACGCCAGATCGGCTTGGAGATGTCTGCAGGCATGGTGAAGCTCCTTCTTTCGATTGTCTTTGGAGACGTGGGTTTTTGATCGTTTGGGGGATTGTCGCGAACCCGTTGAGAAAGTTTGCCCCGACCGACCTGCGGCCGGCGATCAATGTCACGATCGCCGGCCGCTCTCTGCCGTGCACCTCGCTCGAGGCTCCGCACGGAAGCGCCTATGGCACCGGTGCGCCAGCCACCATGATCAGATTTACGTTGAAGACGGCCATGTTTTGATTTCCATTGGTGAAGGTCACTGTGTTGTCTCCGTTCTGGAGCTCGGACAGCGCAACCGGAATATCGAGCGTCAGTGCGCTGCCGCCCACGGGATAGGGAAACGGCCAGGGCAGCGAGTGCGGATGACCGTTGATGGCGTAGTTGATCGTGAATGGATAGCTGCCAGCGATGAAATTGAAGGTCAGCAACGCGCTCGTTGGATTTCCCATCGCAACGCCAGGGACGGTCAGATTGAATGAGCTGTTCAACGGGATGTTGTAGGCAAGGTTGCTGCCGGCGGTGCTGTCCGGAGCGTCATAGGCGAGATCGCGGTACGTCTTGGGGCCGTCGAAGCCGATGTTGTCCCAGTGGAAGGTGTGTTGTGTCTGGCTTCCGGTCCTCCCCTTTGAGGCATTGTAGTGAGCGTCCTCGATCCAGATCAGCCCTTTGGTCGCGCTCAGATTGGCGTTGGGGATCCGGGCCAGATGCTTCAGTGGATGCGTTGCCGGGTTCCAGATCCCGGGGAAAGCGTCCGTGGCATAGACGTCGATCTGGTCTTGGGCGACCCGGATCTCGTAGTGGTTCATCTGTCCCTCCCCCGTCGACGCCTTGACGCAGCCGTCGTCCTCGATCGGCACGTTGTCGACCCCAAGGTAGTTGCGGATGATCTCTGCCGAATCGACGCTGACCACCAGCCCGGTGTTGTTGCTCGGGCAGTTCGGACCACAGTTCCCCCCTTGACCGGGGTCGCACACGCGAGCGAACCGGATCCCAAAGCCGTGCCGGGGCAATGCTGTCCAGCTATCGAAGTGGCTGAACGGAGTCGGAACCGGCTTGTCGCTCAACCAGAACTCGGGCCAGGCGGCGTGGGATCCTTCCGAGTCGTTCGAGACATCGAACACCACCGTTCCCGTTCGCCCAGTGAAGTCGAAAGGCTGCTTCGGATAGAGCGCGAGGGTGGTGACGGTGTGGTTGTCGTTGGTCGCTTCATGAAGCTGGCCGTTGCACACGACCACGTCATTGGGCGGGCGAACCGTGGTCGTAGTCCCGCACGCGACCAACTGGGTCGAAGGCCAATTGTTGTACATGCCCTGGCCGAAGTTCGTATCGCCCGTGGCGCGCGACACGCCCCAGAGCTTGCCATTGGCTTGACCTGACCGACTGCCAACCGGATTGACCGTCGGAGCATTGAAGCCTTCGCAAAAAGCGACCTGGAGCGGCTTGTCGGCCATCTGGAAGATGCACGAGGTGTCACCGCCGCCCGACGTGAGCCCGGGGGTGCCACCTCCCGTCCCGCCGCCGCCCACGCCACCGACACCGCCACCACCCGCGCCGCCGCCACCACCCGCGCCGCCACCACCGCCCGCGCCGCCACCCACACTGCCCGCGTCGGGCGTCGAGACGACCCCGGCGTCGAACGGAGGAGGAGGAATCGCGACGTTCGCTACCCTGAATGCGACAGTGAGCACGGTGACGCGGCCTGAAAGCCTCCTGATCTTGACCGTCAGCGAGTGTGGCCCATCGGCCAGACTCGCGGTGTTGAAGGGGATCGCGCTCACCTCCGTTCCGCCGACGAGATCATACGGCCGAGCGGTGTCTAAACTGAACGACGTTCCCGAGGTCTTCGGATCGTCGATGTAGAACCGAACGGACTGGAGGCGAGTGGTAGTAGCAAAAAAGACATACGCGTTCCCGGAAAGGCTTTGACCGCCCAGAGGGACAGGAGCGCTTCGATCAGAAGACCTGCTCAGCCTCACCGAATCCGAAGCGCCCAACTCGAGCTCGGCACTCTCGCCCTCCTCTGATGGGCCCAGAGCATCGCCACAGCCCATCCCCAACACGGCCAGACAACAGAAGAGCGTCGTACATCTCGGCATCGGCAGCGTCATGGTTGTTCTCCCAGGGGCGTTGATGAGTCGAAGTAAGCAACGCAAGCCGCGCGCCACCTCAACCCGCCACCCGGGACCGCGGATCTCTGCGGTATTTCGAACAACCCACAAACATCCTGCCTGTCGCAAGGCAATGGCCTTATCCATATGCCTCAAACAAACACAGTTATTTCTAAACACCCAGTCCGCGTCGAGCCCGAGCGCATGCGCATGCGAGCCTCCAGCAAGACGGTTGGGCGTCCCGACCTCTCGATTTGGAATCAGTCGCAGCCGGCTCGCCGCGGCGGCGGCAGTAGCCATGGCCGCGACCCTCCTCGACGCTGCGCAATAACAATCACTCACATACTCAAGGCGTCAGAACAGACACGTCGATGAGCAATTGTCTATCCAGCCGCACCGACGGTTGCACTGCGGCCAGGACTTTCTCGAGGCTGGTCGGGGCCGTCACCGACCCGTCTGAGCTCGAATGGTGCGCTCTTCTCTCTTTCCCCAGTTATCGAGGGGGCAGCTTTCCTCGTGGCTTTTCGATCCGACGGTAAGTGCCATCACGTGCCTGATTCGGCTCAGGAGGAGAGGATGGTGCTTGGGGAGACCCTGAAACGTCCGTAAAATCAAGCTGATACCGACTCGCCGGCTCGAGTTCAGAGAGCCGTCTGGAGATCGGCCCGAAGCACTGACCGGCTGAACCGCGACATCAGGTCGACCTTGCTGCTGAGCCAAGAGAGCCGCGGCGCCGCCGATCGGGCTTTCGAGTTGCTCCTCCGTGTGTGGAGTGGCCAGGCGCCCCCGAGTTGTCTTGTTTTGACTCAATTGTTCGCATTCCCGGGTCCCTTCCCCCTCCTTCAAGACGTCACTCAGACGCAACACCCAATCGTCCGCACAGCTAAGCGACTCGCGTCGAGGTAGCCAGGACGCGTGACGTACGCAGCTGGCACCCTTGGCCTTGGCTCGTGATGGACGGCACGGCGTGTGCTCGCAAGGAGTTCATGGGCAAGCGCGATCGAGCCTTCACATCAGGTGCAGCTGCGATTCTTCTATGGCTTATGGTCGCCGGCTGTGAGTTGGGGGTCACCGACATCGAGGTCACGGATGGTCAACACGATGAGGAATGCGCACGGCTCGAGGACGGGATCTTCAACGAGGAGTGTGCGCTGCGTGCCGTTAGGTCTTTCCGCGTCCGAGGATTCGAGAGAATCACCGCCTCTCCGTTCAGCTCAGGGGTCACCGGGCTGATCGAAGTATCGGTCGCCAGCGAAGCGGCTGCTGCCTATCGACGCATCGTTCCCAATGGCCCGCCAGAGACGATCTCCCTCCCTTTGGGAAGCCTGATCATCCGGGAGGTTCTCGATGATCAAGGGAACGTCGTGAAGTTGACCGTCATCGGGCAGGGACCCGCGGGCTACAATCCGGACGTAAGTGATTTCTGGTTTGCCGTCACGGACCCCTCCGGAAACGTACTGACCGTAAACGACGAACGGCAGCTGGGAGCGTTGGTGAGTTGCCAGGGCTGCCATGTTGCGCAGCGGTCCAATTCGTACCTCTTCGGTGTCCCTCTCTCCGCTCGAGCAGGTGCCGTGAGGCCCTGACCGAATGCCTTGATCAGGAGTGGAACCCCTTTGCCGCTCGGGCGTCGAGGTGGGTGACGCGCGCGAGCGCATCGCTGAAGGCGCGGCGTTTGGCCGCGTCGGTGGCGAAGGCCACTCCCATCACGGCAGCACGCATCGCGGCCCCCGTTGCCGGCCGACCGGATTCCGCTGCGTCTGAAGCCGAGCGCGATCTTGAAAGCACGCGCGCAAGGTCCCCAGGCCGATGCCCCCACGGGAGCCGGAGGAACCAACCCAGCAACGACCGTCGAAGCCACCGCGTTGCGAGCTCGACATCGGACGAATGGGCGGCGATCGCCTGGGCGACGAGGGCCGACTGTTCGGTGTCGTCCGACACAAAGCCGGTGCGGCCCAGCAACTGGTAGCGGTCCACGGGCGTGAAGCGTCGCGAAATGGCTTTGGCCGAGAGCCCCTCGAGTGGCAATCCAAGCGCGTCTCCGACCGCGGTACCCAGCAAGACCGTCAACCGCCCTCCGGTTGTCTTCGTGGTCGCTAGCGAGGCCCCCCCAGCGCGCCCTTCAGTGCAAGCTCGGTCGCCCGAAAGTGAATCGCGCTGGTGAGCGCGTTCGCGCGCGCCCCGCGAGAAGTGACGTTCCCGAACTGGTCAACGTTCCGCTCGGCATGACTTTACGGCGTCGGCGAGCGCCCTGCGCATCGACTCGATGTCCGCCGCCCCTCCGTTGACTGATATCTTCTTGAAGGCAGTACCCGCGATCTTGAACTCGCAGTCATCCTTGAGAATCCGCAACGACTCCGGGCTCAAGAGCTCGGATCGGGCAATCTTGGTGTCGTTGTTGGCGTCGAGCTCGCCGAGGTGGGTCGCGATGCTGCTGGCAATCGACCGGATTTCCTTGATGTTGACCATGGCGGGCTCCTGCTGAGGGTTTGAGAACCGTTGAACAGCTGAGTTATCGGCGAGCCGAAGCGAAGGTTCGCGCCGCGCGGCACTGGAAACTGAACCCGCTCGCAAAGATTGCGGCCTTTCTGCCTCGACAGTCTCGACAGTCGCTCCGACGTCAATGTCTGCAAGGCATGCAGAACACAGGAGGTAGGACGCCGTTACGGATCACCTGTGACGCGTCGCGCGGTTGCCCTGGTTGTCGTCGCTTCCCTCGCAGTGGCCGGCTACGTGGCCCATCAATGGCTCCGGGCCAAGGACCCCCTCGAGTGGAGCGGAACGGTCGAAGCCCGCACGATCGAGGTCGGCTCGCGGGTGGGCGGCCGGGTGCAGAACGTCCTCGTGCGGGAAGGGGACAGGGTCGAAGAAAGTCAGGCGCTGCTGGTGCTCGAGCCGGGAGATCTCATCGGCCAACGATTGAGCGCTCTCGGCCAGTTGGAGCAAGCGCAGGCGGCTCTGGACAAGGTGTCGCAACAAGGCCCGAGCGCGCGTCGGGACGAGATCGCCGCGGCGCGGGCGAGGCTTCAGGCGGCACGAACCGCGGTGGACAAGGCCAACCTGGATCAGCGGCGAATCAACCAGCTCTTCTCCGGCGGAGCCGCCCCACGCGCGGATCTCGACTCCGCCAACAGCACGCTGCTCAACGCGATTGCCCAGCGCGATGCCCAAGCCGCAGCGGTCAGTCAACTGGTGCGGCAGACCCCGGAAGACGTGAAAACAGCCCTGGGCCAGGTGAACATCGCCACCGGGCGGCTGGATCAGATCCAGAGTCTTCTCGACGAGCTGACGATTCGAGCTCCGCGCGCCTCTCGAATCGAGACGCTCGACCTCCGCCCCGGTGACATCCTCGGCCCCAACGCCACGGCGGTGAAGCTCCTCGAGCCGGATCAGCTCTTCGTGAGGGTCTACGTGCCCGAGACGCAGCTGGGCCACGTGCGCCCTGGCCTCGAAGTCCCGATCGCCGTCGACACCTTCGCCCGCCGCTCCTTCAAGGGGGTGGTGGAGTTCGTCAGCGACGTCGGCGAGTTCACCCCGCGCAATCTCCAGACCGTGGACGAGCGCGCCAACCAGGTGTTCGCGACCCGCGTTCGATTGGAGGAAGGCCACGACGTCCTGCGCGCGGGAATGGCCGCAACCGTGAAAGTGAACCCATGAGCGGAGAGATCGCGATTCAGGTCGACAACCTGAGCCGGAAGTTTGGCGCGGTGCTCGCGCTCGACCGGGTCAGCCTTCAGGTTCACGGCGGCCAAGTCTACGGGCTCCTTGGCCCGAACGGGTCGGGCAAGTCGACGCTGATTCGCGTGCTGTGCGGGTTGCTGGCGCCGAACGAAGGAGCCGCGAGCGTCCTCGGTCTGGACGTGGCGACCCGGGGTGAGGAGATCCGCCGAAGCATTGGCTACATGAGCCAAAAATTCTCTCTCTACGAAGACCTGTCCGTTCGCGAGAACCTGGAGTTTTTTGGTCGGGTCTACGGACTCTCGCGCGCCCGCATGCAGCAGCGTCTGGACGCGGTGGTGTCGCTGATGCACCTCGAGCCCTACACGGGCCGGCGCGCCGGGCACCTGTCGGGCGGGTGGAAGCAGCGGCTGGCGCTGGGCGCGGCGCTCTTGCACGAGCCCCGCGTGGTCTTTCTCGACGAGCCCACCGCCGGCATCGACCCCGTCGCGCGGCGCGAGCTGTGGGACTTGTTGTTCAAGCTCGCCGCGAGGGGGGTCACGCTGCTTGTCACCACCCACTACATGGACGAGGCGGAACGCTGTGAGGAGGTCGGCTACCTGTTCCTCGCGAAGCTGTTGGTCACCGGCACGCCGGAGCAGCTGATTGCGTTACCGGCGGTCAACTCCCTTCAGACCCGACACGTCGAAGTTCAAGTTGGCCAGCCCGCGAAGGCTCTGGCCTGGTTGAGTGAGCAAGGGTTTTGCGAAGACGCGACGGTCTTTGGCCAGGCGATCCACGCGACGGTGAAACGCGAGCTCAACGACGAGGGGATCGCCGCTGCGCTCAGCGACGCCGGATTTCCCGGGGCCCAAATTCGAGACATTCGACCTTCGTTGGAAGACGTCTTCGTCACGCTGACCGAACAGGCCTCCCGGACGCGCGTCCCCTAGGAGCCCCGCGATGTGGTCCTCGTTCTATTCAGTGTTTCGCAAGGAGTTCATTCACATTCGGCGCGACGTCGCCACGACCCGATTGACGTTGATGCTGCCCGTGTTGCAGTTGTTGCTGTTCGGCTTCATCGATCAAACGGTGCACGACGTGCCCACCGTGGTGGCGGATCAAGATCGCTCGGTCGACAGCCGGTTGTTGCTTGACCAACTCGAGGCCACCCACACGTTCAAGATTCGCACCCTGACCACCAGCCCCCACCTGGCGCGAGAGGAGATCCGCGCCGGCCGCGCCCGCGTCGGAATCATCATCCCTCCGAAGTTCCACAACCGGCTGACCCGGGGCAGCGCTGCTCAGATCCTGGTGCTGATCGATGGTTCGGATTCGGCGGTCAGCTCCCAGGCCCTTGCCTCGGTCAACGGACTCGTCGCGAGCGACAACCTGGCCCGCCTCGAACAAACCCCGGGGCAGCAGGGCCTCGCCGCGCAGCCGGTGATCCTCTTCAACCCTGAAGGTCGCACCGCGAACTATCTGATCCCCGGCCTGGTCGCGGTGCTGCTGCAGTTCATCGGAGTCCTTCTCGCGGCCAACGCCATCGTTCGGGAACGCGACAAGGGAACGCTGGAACAACTGCTCGTGACCCCCATTCATCCGTTGGGGCTGATCTTGGGCAAGCTGGTCCCATACCTCCTGGTTGGGCTGACCGAGATGACCCTGGTGTTGGCGTTGATGCACTTCGGATTCAAGGTGCCGATCCGAGGAAGCCTCTTGTTCCTCTACGCGATGTCGGTGATCTACCTGTTCGCCCTGCTCGCCGCGGGACTGCTGATCTCGACCAAGGCCCAAAGTCAGATCGAGGGTCAGCAACTGGCCCAGACGTTCTTGCTCCCGGCGATCTTTCTCTCCGGGTACATCTTTCCGCTCGAGGGCCTGCCGGTGATCCTCAAGGGAATCGGCTTGCTGTTTCCGGTGACCCACATGATCGCGATCATGCGCGGGGTCGTACTCCGGGATGCCGACGTGCTCGACCTGTGGCCCCACGTGTTGGTGCTCATCGCGATGAGCGTGGTCCTCGCATTGGTCGCCGCGAAGAGCCTGAGAAAAGTCGCCCGTTGAAGCGTCGTCGAGCTGCCTCGATGTCGCGCCAATTTCAGCGATTCAACCGCAGAACCGCGAATCGCCGGATGCGGGTGTCGGAGACCAAGGTCCAACTTCAGCGAGGAACTCGGACGTGCCCCCCGTCAGCCTCCGGCACGTCGACGCCGAGGCGCTCGTTGACGCCGACGACGAAGCGCAGGAAGTCCATCGAGTCGAGATCGAACTGCGCTCGCAGCGATCGGGTCGGGATGATCACCGCCAGGTCTGCCGCGGGAGCCACCTGGCCGAGCGCGGCACCCGCGAGCGTGGAAGAAGATGCGAGCGCCGCTTCAGCTGTGACGCGGGGGCGCCGTCACTGGCCGCGAAGCGACCGTACGAAGTCATCGACGGTTTGGTCGCGGGTGAGCGCGTTGCCTCGGCTGAGGCTGTTCTCCCGATAAGCCGCCAGCGCCGCTCGCGTTTGCTTTGCTCGCCAAAGGTCGTAGCTCTTCGCGAACTTGGGGTCCTCCAACCTGACGTCGGCCTTCGCCGCCGGCTCCGAATGTTGGTTGACGCGCTCCGCGTACCGCTGCGTTTCCCGGGCAGAAGCGCTGGCCGCGCCCGGACGGGTTCCCCCGTGTGAAATCGCACCTCGAATCGTCGATCCAGCCATGGTTGCTCCTGAGTTGGTTCTGAAGAAATGGCCCACGGTGGGTCACTGCGGTGGGCTCACTGCAAAGCAGGCACCGCGCGCAGACGCACGCAACCACGAGGATCCTCGCTGGTCTTTAGGACCTCCCTCCTCACTCACTCCAGCTTTGGAGCGGAGCGCCGCTGCCGCACTGTCCTCGACTGAGAACAGTGCCGCTGTCCACGACTCGACCGCGGTCGGGGTGCGCTGATCGATCCGCGGCTCCCCGGCGGCACGGGCTTCCCGGAAACCGGCGCCGGCGCGGCAGGCTCCCGCAGCGGGGCGCCTGACCGGGGTGCTGGGCGGCCCACATCGCACGGAAGCTCGGCGGCCGCCAGGAGAGCGCGTCCCATCGGCCGACGTCCAACACCCGCCCTTCTTCGAGGAGCACGACGCTGTCGAATCGAGGCAACAGGTGGCGGCGATGAACGGCCGCGACGATGCGTGCATCCGGGAGCGCGGCGAGCACGTTGTCGTAGATCGCCGCCTCGGTGACCAAGTCGACGTTGCTGATGGGCTCGTCCAGCATCGCGAGCGATGCTCCTTGCCGACGTTCCTTCACGTCGCTGGCGCGGGCTGACGGCGCGCGGAAGGACCTCATCGACGGGGTGACCCACGGACCCAGCGGAAGCATCGTCGACGCGTACACGGCGCTGCCCTGGGACTCCCTCTGCGCCGAGGTGGCGAAGCTGAAGATCGAGCTGCGCGGCGGGGGCGTCGTAATCCCCATGTTCAGGGCGGTTGGCTCCGGCGCGTGTGACAGTCCGTGTGACAGTCGATCTGCGGACAAGAAAAAGACCCCAAATCTCATCGACTTGGAGGCCATTTCCACTGCGAGGAGGGGCGGGATCGGTTGATCTCGGTTTTCCTCGGTCGGACGATCCAAATGCGCGGGACGGCGACGACAATCTCGAGAAATCCGAAACGGCGACGTCAGTCGAAATCGGAGTTTCTCAGCCCAAATGTAGCGATGTAGCAAGCGCGCTGGTCGAGGCGTTGAGGGCGACGCTCGCGGGAAACATACGCGAGGCCGAAGGGTGGATCCTGACCTCTGTGGGATTGATCCGAAAGCGATAGGTGCTTGACGCTGGAACCTACTCGGTTGGAAATCGACACCGCGGTCTCCTTGCTGCTCCCCGAGGCACGGCGTGGCTTCGGGCATCTGATTCGGCCGCGGCTCATGAGCCGACTTCGAGAACTTCTTCGGCTGCTGGAGGCCCATTGAAGGCGAGATCAAGCAGACGCTTTCCGAAGGTGTTCTTCCTGCCACGCCGCCCACTCTCGCAGCGCAGTTTTGGCGCGCATCACGAGCTTTGGCACCAACACGGCAACCGGCGGGCTGTCGACCGGGAGTTCCGCAACGGCGTCGAGCAGGCCTCCAATCGCAGCCAGCCGCTCGACCAACTCTTGCGGGCAGAGCCCGACGATGCCGAGTTCGACGGCTGTCTTCACTTCGCGCTCGAGGTGCCGCAGCTCCATCTGGCTCGTCTTAGGCTCAGGCCGCCTTTCCTTGGTGTGCATGTCGAGGTACCTCACCCGCGGTCAGCCGGGCACGCAAAGAGTATGAATAGAAAGCACCAAACTGGTTTCCTTCCGGCGCGGAGCACCGCGCCTCGCGAGGGACAGCGAGAGCGGTGCTCCGCGGTGCCGGTCGGCGAAATTGGAATGCTGCCGTGCCTCAGGAGCTGACCTTGATGTCGATGGTGCGCGGCTTGGCCTCTTCCCTCTTGGGCAGGGTGAGGGTGAGCACACCGTGCTCGTACTTCGCATCGCACTTGCTGCCGTTGACGCTGTTGGGGAGCACGAAGGAGCGGGCGTAGAGGCCGTAGCCGCGCTCGCTGCGCAGGTATGCGACGCCCTTGTCGGCGCTGTTCTGCCTGCGCTCAGCCTGAATGGTCAGTGTGTCCCCTTCGACTTTCACGTTGACGCTCTTCGGATCGTGCCCGGGCAAGTCAACCCTGACCTGGAGTTCGTTCTCCGTTTCAACGATGTCAGTCGGCGGAGCGAACATCGCCGCCGACCAGTTGCTCGGGTATGCGCTGTCACCGAAGACAGGATGCTTGAAGATGTTGAACGCCTCATCGAACAGACCGTCAACAGTCGGAATGAGCGACGACGAGGAACGCTCCATTCCGCGGTTCTGCGGAATCCACTTCGCAAGCATGACTTTTTCTCCTTGTTTGAAATTCACGCGGCACCATTGCCGCGCTTCCGGCAACAAAACTATCATTCACAAACTGTCAAGTCGGTCGAGCGCCACGTCGGCCGCGTTGAAGCCAGCGCGGAGCCAGGCCTCACGCATGCTCGAGTGGGTTGGGTCCGTCTCCAATCCCAGCTCGGCACGCACGAAGACTGCTCCCGCGATCCCGCAGGCCGGGCAGACCGCTGGAGCCCGGCGCCGCTCCACCCGACCTTCGCACTCGCTACACTCCCAGAACATGATTTGCCTCCATTGAATCGACGGGAGGGGACGGCGAAGGTCCCCTCCACGTCGTTGTTTGATTGGGGTCTGGCCCTTGGCCGGGCTTGTGACTTTCACTGTGTCTGCCTTCGTGTCTGACGCCTTCGCTAAGCACCCCCTTGATGTGAGTCCAACATTCTCGGCCATTCGGCGGAGAAGACCTGGGGCTCATTGCGATGGGCGTGCGTTGCTCCGGCGATGATGTGGGCGGTTGGCGTCTCGCCAGTCGTGCGCGGCAAAAGCCGCCGCCGCTCCTTCGCGGCGAAGAGCAACCCGTCCCCCCGGCGATAGAGTGCACGGAGTCGTTCGTTGCTCCCGAGAACACAGGCTGAAGCCGTAGCGGAGACCCCAACGGACTTAAGAGCGCGTCGCACCCGGCGAACAGCGGCGTCCGCCTCCCGTGCGCTGGCAGACAGCACCATGGCGAACTCGTCGCCGCCAATGCGCCCGCACAACTCACCAGCCCGCGTCAGGGACCGAAGCGCCGCACCCACCTTGCGCAGAAGACGATCTCCCCCTGCGTGCCCGTAGGTCTCGTTGACTTGTTTGAAGTCGTCGAGGTCGATGAGCACCAAAGCCAGCTCCGAACTCGAGCGCCGGGCACGGGCGGCCTCGCGGACCAGCGTACGAATGACCGCGCGCCGGTTGGGGAGTCCTGTGAGGCTATCCACAAACGCGCGACGAGCCAGCCGCCTTCGTTCCTTCGCACGGTGCCGTGCGAGCTCCAGCCGCATCTCCGCTTCGTCGGCTCGAGGTGGGCCCGACAACCATTCGTCGGCAATGGTCGCGGCTTCATGGCCACCCCCGACGACGAGAACGGCTGGCCGCCTGTCCTCCGACATGCGCCCGACGACGTGCCGCTGCCATGCGGCATCCCCTCGAATGACCAGCAGGTCCGGCTCGAAGGACGCCATCGCCTGAGCGGCCTCCGGTGCGCTGCTCACCCGGTGTGCGACCAGCCCGGACACTGCTTCGAGCGCGGGCACGTCGGGTACGCCTTCAAACAACAGCATCACCTTTGCAGCACGAAGGGACATCTGAATACCTCCTCCGGTTCGACAAGGGCTGACCGCAATTTTCTAAAACGGCTCGCGGCGCTGTCAAGTCCCAGCCCAACGGCGCAAGCGGGCGACTTCAGCTTTTCATGGCCGACGTCACCGTCTCTGCTCTGGCCGCGACGGCGGCCAAGGTAGTTTCGTCCGGACCTGGAAGGCCGACGAGGGCCGGCTCGACAAGCACGTTCTTCCTCGAATCGGACGGGTCGCGCTCGCAGACGTCCGACCGAAGCACATCGCCGATCTCGTCCACGATCTTCGCGCCGCGGGGAAGATCGCTCCGAAGACTGTGCACAACATCTACGGCGTGGTTTGCGCACTGTTCCGCGAAGCGATGATCCAGGGATTGATCGACGCCAACCCCTGCATCCTCACCGTTCATCACCTCGGCCCGAAGAAGGTCCACAACCTGGCCGCCGACGAGCACCGGCCGTTCACGAAGGACCAGCTTCGCAAGCTCCTCAGCGCCCCGGTTCCGGCAGACCGCTGAGTCGCCTACGCGCTCGGCGGTCTGGCAGGCCTGCGCCACGGAGAGATCGCCGGTCTGACCTGGGCGCACTACGAGACCTCCCATCGGCCGCTCGGTCGAATCCTCGTCGCGACCTCCTACGACAGCGGACGGACCAAGACCGGCGTCCCTCGGCTGGTTCCGGTGCATCCGACGCTCGCGACGGTGCTGGAGCGCTGGAAGGTCGAAGGCTGGGCTCTGATGATGAAGCGAGAGCCCAAGCCCGAGGACCTGCTCATTCCCCTCCCTGCCAGCGGTCAGGGCCCTGCTGGACGGATGCGAAGGCCGCAACCCTCGCTGAAGTACCTCCACAAGGACCCTCACGGGGCTCGGGATCGAGGAGCACTGTTTCCACGACCTGCGGCACACCTTCATCTCGCTGCTGAGGTCGGACGGAGCCACCAAGGACATCCTGGGACGGATCACCCACTCCCCTTCGCGTGAGGTCCTCGACGGCTACACGAGCTACGAATGGGAAGTCCTCTGCCGCGAAGTCCTGAAGCTCAAGTTCACAGTACTTGTTACATCCGACCCCGCGAAAAACAGAACCCCCGGAAACCTTTCGGCTTCCGAGGGCTCTTTTCTGCGAGGAGTAGGGGACTTGAACCTGTCTGGGGGCGGATCGGTTGACGTCGGTATTCCTCGGTCGAGCGATGCAAGTCCGCGAGACGTCGACGGGAATTTCGTGGAATCTGAAACGGCGACCTCGGTCGAGATTGGAGTTTCTCAGCCAAAATGTAGCGATGTAGCAAGCGCGTTGGTCGAGGCGCTGAGGGCGACGCTGGGCGGAAACATGGGCGACGCCGAACGGTGGATTCTGACCGCGATGGGTTTGGCGAGGACCGAGAGGGACGGAGGCGCTCGTTAATGGATGATCCGGGGTGCTTGCGTCTCGTGTTCGGCGAAGCACGGACCTGGCTGCACCAGCGGTGGCTATCTCGTGCACCGCAAGAGCACGACGCTTGGGGAACCCCCGACAACCCAAACATCACTGCCAACTCCCCACACGCTGCGGAGATGAGTTCCGGTTTGGACAGGTACACGCTTCCACGCCGTTCCGTCCCAGCGAACGAGCACGCCATCATTACCCACGGCCCAGGCTTCAGTCGGCGACCCGACCCAGACGCCTCTGAGGTCGCCCAAACCCTGCGAGTACGTCCAGGCGCTGCCGTTCCAATGCAGAGTTGTCGCCGAGTCACCCACAGCCCAGACGTCGTTCGGACCACTGCCGCTCACCCCATAGAGGGGTGGTATTGGTTGGGCACCAAAGGAAGTTGGCTGCAAAGTCCACGTTGATCCGGTGCGGCGGTAGATCGCTCCTTCGGTCAAGTACGAGCCAGCAACCATCCAGACATCCGTGGGAGAACCGGCCCAAACGCTGTTCGCGGCGCTTCCGCTCGATACTGAAGCCCAGAACGTTCCATTCCAATGCAGGTTCGTTTTCAACCATGCGTCGCTCGCTGAAAGGCTCCACCCCGAAATCAGTGTGTCGCTTGTGCCGCTCGGGACCGACACCCAGGACAATCCGTCCCAGTGGGTGATGACACCCCCTACTCCCGCGGCCCACACGTCGTTCGTCGCCGTTCCCCAGACGGTTCGGAGTGGGCCGGGCACGCCGGTCACCTGCGTCCAAGAGGTCCCGTCCCAATGCATCGAGCCGTCGCCGACAATCCACACATCGTTCGAAGTGGCTCCCCAGACGCTATAGCCAGGGGTGGCTGTAATGACGGGGTTCCAGCTGCTCCAGGCTGAAGCGTCTCGATGATTCATTGTCATTCGGGTCAGCCCGCCAACAGCCCAGACATCGTTCGCACTCGTCCCCCAGATGCCATTGCCGCTGTCCGACGGCGATGAGGAGTCAGGGACCCACGTGGCTCCGGACTTGCGCAGCGCGCCGCCGGTTTCGGTGAGGACCAAGGTGAGTGCCGATCCGGTGCCCCAGATCGCGCGAAGGTTTGAGGTTGTCCCGCTCGGAGAAGTTCCGCAGGTCGATGCGCTGCAGGACAAGATCGTACCGGAGTTTCCAACCGCCCACGCCGCTCCATCGCCCGCCCATACGGCATTGAGGTTGCTCGCGGTAACCGCGGACAGTTTCGACCACGAAGTGCCATCCCAATGAAGGACCATCCCTGAAGCGCCGACAGCCCAAATGTCACTGGCGCCCAATCCGAAGACGCCAGAGAGCGCCGTGGAGGTGCCGCTGGCAACGACGCTCCAGGACAACCCGTTCCAGTGGAGAGCCCTTCCGGACGCACCCACCGCCCAGACATCGTTCGCCGCACTCCCCCACAAGGCGTTCAGATTGTTGACGGTGTTACTCGGTACGAGAGACCAGTTGGTTCCGTTCCAATGAAGAAGAGTGCCCGCCGCACCTGCAGCCCAAACATCGTTGGAGGCACTGCCCCAAACACTTGTCAGTGCCTCCGTGGTTGGGACGATCCAGTTGATCCACCGAAAGCCGTCCCAATGCGCCATCGTGCCGCGGACGCCAACCGCCCAGTAGTCGGTTGGTGAACTGCCCCAAACGCCCCGCAGCGGGTTGTCATTGGGCAGCGGCAAAACCGACGCGCACCCGTAGCCGCCGCCACCGCCACCCCCGAATCCACCACCTACGCCGCCGGCAGAGCCGCCACCTGCCCCACCAGCAGAGCCGC
>JADMIO010921812.1_pt1 | contig 22523 bp, 33 predicted proteins | sample 8958161 | NCBI WGS metagenome assembly JADMIO01 (sample SAMN16585339, study PRJNA669376) | soil metagenome | isolation source: Crop rotation soil | place: USA: Cullars Rotation, Alabama | collected 2011 | reverse complement strand
AACGAAAGGCCCAGTCTTTCGACTGAGCCTTTCGTTTTATTTGACCATGTTGGTATGATTTAAATTAATACGACTCACTATAGGGTCAGTGCGGCCGCGACTTCAAGTCACGTGAATTCCAAGCTTCGGATCCCACTGTGCTGGAAAGCTTTCCAGCACGTATCGCTCCTGGGGTTGAAGAAAATCCCGGCGCGCTTGGCGATGGCATTGCCGTCCCATATGTCGTTGAACCTAACGTGTCCCAATGTCTGTCGGTATGTCCGCTTGGTTGATCATCTGCAGGTCGAGCAGGTCCTGCCAGGTGACGGCTGCGTTGAGTGCCCGGCCGCGCTGGCCAGCCAGCACCTCGAGCAGTTCCTTGATCCCCATCAGCGTGGCGTGGATGGAGTTGATGTCCTTGTTCGGATCGGGGATCGTCGACATCGACCGACGCTTCGATTTATTCAGCGCCTGTTGGGCGCGGGTAGCCTGGTCAGACATCGCGCAGCTCCTTCATGCTTGAAGCGACGTGCATGGCGTAGACCGGCGCCCGCGACAGGATCTCGAACTGCCAGATCGCCGACTTGAAGCCTGACGGCAGGCGCACCCCCAGCCCGTTGACCGGCACCAGCTCGTTATAGACCTGGACGCGGTTGGCGTAGATCTTCACCCGTATCTTCTCACCTGGCGGCAACACGCCGGAACCCCACGGACCGGTGGAGTAGCGGGCGTCGTCCCAGAAGACAGCGTAGCAGCCGAAGTTCTCGACGTAGGGGAACTGGAACTCCTTCGACACCCACTGCACCGGCATGACACTGTCGCCCGGCGGGTCCCAGTAGAGGATGTTGTTGCTGGAAGTGCCGCTCTGCAGGACCAGCACCTCGCCCGACCAGAAGTCATTCATCAGGTTCAAGACCGTGTCGAAGTCCGACAGGTCGGTGAGCGCCACCTTCAGCTCGGTGGGGTCGAGGAAGAAGCCCTCATTCGGGTGGCTGTGCCCAGCCTCGGCGTGGCCGACTATGGCGAGGTAGCCGTTCTGGTAACGCACCGCGCGCAGCGTCGCCGGGTGGTAGTTGCGCATCCAGTCGTCCTTGGTGATCAGCGCCTGGGTGACATTGTCCATGCCGCCGGAGCTGACCAGCATCAGGCCGTTCTGGCTGGCGTAGATCACCCCCTGCGGCGTCGACACGATCGAGGCGCGGCTCAGGCAGGGCTCGCCGGTGGTCGCCTTAGTGAACGAGCAGGTCGCAGGCGTCGTGCCGGTGACCGTCGCCGGGTAGCCCTGGGTGCACACTACGCAGGTCTGGCCAAGCACGCCCAGTCCGACGATCGGCGTCTCGGTGGCGTATTTATATTCGGCCGGCCAGGCGTGCCAGTGATACGCCTCGGACATGTAGACGGTGTTGTCCTTGAAGCCGATCAGAAAGCCGTTCGGCATGGCGATGAAGCCCTTGAGATCGGCGGGCGGCGGCGCCCAGGTGGTGCTCTCGAGCGTCAGATTGTTGGCGAGCACCGCGTCGGTGATCTTCGAGGCGTCGTCGGCGTAGGTGGTGACGCCAGTCGGGGCGGCCGGCGGCACGTGTGTGAGCGCAATGGAGTTGACGCGGTAATAGGTGGTCTGGCCGGACGCGCCGGTGATCGTCCGGTAGAGATATTTCTTCGCCCATTTCGGCTGGTCGGCGGCTGTCGCCGGCGGGTTTTTGATGTTGGCGATATTCCAGATACCGTTGGCGTTGCCGGCCGCGGTGACCGGCAGGCTGGGGGCGCTCTCCTCGCCGAACTCGTTGACCCAGGTGTAGACGTAGGCGCGCGTGACGACAGGGGCTGCGCCACCGGTGATCGAGGTGACCGTCGGCTTGTCGGCGTTGTCACCGTTGGCGTCGTAGACGGTGTTAGGGCCCGGCACGCCGAGCCGATAGGGTGGCTGGCCAGCCGCCATGCGGGCGTAGGTGTTGAACATCGGGCCGGTGGACGGGGAGCAGAAGTACCAGCGCTTGAAGCTGTCCTCGACTAGCGCCCCCTTGACGATGTCGGTGTCGGGATCGGTAAACTGCACCCAGGTCGACGCCTTGGTGACGTCGCTAGGCGGGTCGAGGGTGGGGATGCGCAGCACCTTCTTGGTGGCCAGCGCCACGGTGTTGAGCAACAGGGGTGGGCGAATGCCGCGCAGCTCCTTGCCGTAGAACCAGGTGTTGACCGATTCGACAGCGAAATTGGGAGGCAGCGCCCGGTCACCGCTGACCGGGATGATGCCGCCGAAATCCTCGAGCTTCAGGACTGGAATAGCAACCTCCCCTTGCCCTCGATCGGGTTAGCCAGGTCGAAGTCGTTGTCGATCGTGACCTCGTTGCCGTCAACCGACAGCACCTTGTACTCGCCGTTGACACTGGTGTTGCCGGTCGCCTCGATGGTGACGATCAGGCCGGGCAGGATGCGCGACGGGTCATCGACCAGGATGACCAACTTGCCGTTGCGGCGCGACACCGAAACGATCCCCTGTGGCCCAGTGAGACCCTGACGCTGCGCCGGTTCCTCGATGAAGTTGAACGTGACCTCAGCCGTGACCTCGCCGCCAGGGTTGCGGACGGTGACAGCCACCGGGCCAGCCGCTGCTGTACTCGACGGGAGAGTGAAGTTCAGCTGGTTGTCGGAGATGAAATCGGTGTCCATGTCAGCGCCGCCGAAGACGACCACCGCGCCGTCCTCGAAGCCAGCGCCTGCTACCGTAGCGCCGGTGTCTGGGTAGCCAGCCGGGAACTCGGCCGGGAGGATGGAGACGATGCCGAACGGATCTTCCGGCGGCTCTGGGTCCGGCCCACCGCCGGCACCGTTGGGGACCGGGCCAGTTAGCGTCGAGCCATCCAGCGGACCTCCGGGGGCGCCGATTGGAACGACGACACCGGCCTCACTGTACTGACCGGGGTTGGCCTGGACATCGGGGTCGTCCACCTGCAGGAGCAGGCCAGGTGCGACAACGCCCTCGTCGAGTGCAGCAGCGGCAGCGTTGTACCCCTGCTGAAGGATCATGTGTCTCTGCGAGCGTCCCATGGTGGTCTCCTGGTTAGCCGTCGGTGATCGTGAAATAGACGTGGGTGCATTTCCCGCCCAGGCCGTCGAAAAAAATAGGCTTCGTAGACGTTGTCACCATTGGCGTCCTGCGGCACGGCGAAGTCCACGGTCGTGAAGAAATAGCAGTCCGCCCCTGCGCCCGCCAGGTAATCTGGGTCGGGCGTGTGCGGGTCCGTATCGTTCTGATCCTGCCCCGTCTGGAAGGTAATCGGCGGCGTATTGGTAGCGGTGTCAGGGTAGCTTAGGTGCATATCTTTCGGCCTGACGATGAGGACACCGAAGTCATCGGGTCCGCCACCGTCGTAAACGAAACTGACCTCGTAGACGTTGTCCCGGTTGGCGTCCTGCGGATCGTCAATGTTGGCACTGCCTTTGAACAGGCCGGCGGTTACCGTCTCCCCCTGATAATCGATATCCCTTACTTCGAAGAACGCCGCGTCGGCGCCGCCTGAGATTACTAGCCCCGGAGCAGAAACAACCATCCAGCCGTCAGCGAACGGCTCAATGATCGAGGTGTTGAACGGACCCGGTGGGTTAACGCCGCCTCCACTCGACCCACCATTGCTCTGGCCACTGGAGTCGTAGCCCTGGATCTCACGGAGATGGCGCTGCGAACGGGATGGCATCGGCGTCTCCTAGAGCTTAATGATGTACGCCTGCGCGTACCAGGGAGTAGCCGCCCTGACCTGCGCCACGGTGACAGCATGCGTATGGTCGGAGGCGTTGGTCAATGTGTGCGTGTGCGTAGCGCCGGAACCAGCGGTACTGGACGTGCCGGTGACGGCACCCGAGACGGTATGGGTATGCGCCGCGAACGTGCTTGTGTTGGTGGATGTTTCCACCAGGCCGTTGCCGCCTTCGCCGGCTGTACCCCCAGACGATTCGCTGATGCGCGAATAGGTGTGCGAGTGCGCGCCGCTCGAGCTGGTCGTATCGGAAAAGGCGTATGTGCCAGCACCGTGGCTATGCGACGGCAGCTGCGCCAGGGTAAGCGCCCAACCGCCAACCGTGTGGCTGTGCGCGCCCTCGGCTGCCACGTTGAAGTTGGCAGCGGTGTTCTTCTGGCCCTGGCTCAGATTGCCGCCACCGATGATGAAGCGATCGCGCATGTCGGGAATATTGAAATGCGTCGAGTCGACCGAGCCGTAGAGCGTGCTGATCTTGGCGAACAGCTCCGGGTAGGTGGTGCGGGACAGGGAACGGCCGTCGCACAGTGCCCAGCCAGCAAGGTCGCCGACACCGATATCGGTGAGCTTACCGGCCCAGCCCACCCACATGCCGGGGGTGAAGTTGGCCGACGGCATGGTGTTGACGACTGCCTGCACGGCGGGCGTGAAGTCGGTGACCTGGTTGGCGGTGTGGGTGTGGTTGACCGGTGCCCGGGTGAGTATCTGGGTATCGGTGTAGGCGCCGGCGGCCAGCAGCGTCGCGTCGTCATGGGCGAGCAGCGCAACGATATCGGAGATCAGCACCGCCTCCGCCGTGTCGACCGCCGGGTCGACGCCGAGCCATAGCGACCGCGACTGCAGGTCGACGTAGAGGTCGCCGGGGATGGTGGTGCCCGGGGCTGGCGGTGTGGCGAAGACGATAGGCAGCGGCATCAGCTTACTCTCTCCCAGCGTTCTCCGCCGCCTTGGCGGCACGCTCGTCGGCCTTGGCCTCGGCGATCGCCTGCACGTCGGGATGCTCGTTCGACAGGTCTTGCTGCTCAGGCGGAACGACGTGGCGGTGGTATTCCTTGGAGATTTCCACGCCGTCGCGGAGGACCAGATTGGCCATGCGGACTTCGATCATGGCCAGTTCCGGCCTCCATGAAGCCATGTCGAGAACGGTCTTTTCTTCAAGCGCCATGAGGCTCTCCTATGCTGCCGTGTAGTGGCCAGCGATGTTCAGGGTGGCGGAGGTGTCCATCGCAACCGCGCCGGAAGCTGCATTCGTCGTGATGGTAGCTAGGCTTACATACACTTGGCCATTCGGTATTGTCGCCGAAAGCTGTCCCGAGAATGTAAGGCTGTCGGCATGTATCGATACCACCGGACCCCAGCTTCCGACGATGGAAGCGAAAGGCAGGCCGCTGATCCTGATGTTGCCGGTTCCGGTGTGGGCGGTCCACGAAGCTATCAGTTCGAAGAACACCTTGTTGCCAATCTTGGTGTAGCGACCGTCCCGGAACGTGTAGGTGCCGGAACCTGCGGCTGTCGTGCCGACGACGGCGGGGGTGAAGTTCCCCCTCTCAGAGTCATCGAGCGTGTTGGGGTCGGCACTGACGACCTGCGAAGCCGGGAAACGGACGCCCTCAGAGGCCAGAAGGCTGCGAATGTCCACTTCCGCGTCTGCCCCGGTTGTCGGGCTGATGACGATCAGGTTCTTGTACGCTCCGGATACCAACCCGTCATAGCGCCGCAAGGCCAGCGAAGCCGGATCCCCCATCCGCCAAGCGTATTCGTTGTAACCAAACTCATTCTCCCACGTCATCCACGTAGTGTCCCCGAGGACAGGTCTACGCATAGCGATATCGGGCACTATCAGTTCGCCGGTCAGCGTGCCGCCGCTCAGCGGCAGGTAATCGCCGCCTCCGCCGCCGCCGCCAACCGTGTCGTTCTCGGTGTAATATTCGGTGAAGACGATGCGCCCGCCAGCGCCAGCACTTCCGCCGATTGGTGTGTTTATGTAGCGGTTGCCGATGCCGCCACCGCCACCGCCAGGTTTCAAGCCATTGCGAGACTGCTGCGATGATGTCGCCGGAACGCGCACCGTAGCTGTGGAGCCACCGCCGCCACCTGCGCCGCCAGTTCCACCCTCTGGGTAGCCGCCGAATACACGACCGCCGCCGCCATCAGAGCCGGGGATGTTGACATCACCGCCAGATGCCCCGCCGCCAAGGCCGCGCACCGAATAGCTGCTGTCGGTATTGGGGATAGCCGCTGCGGCACTATTGCCGCCGCCAGCGCCGTTGGCGGTCATGCCCTTGAAGGTGGTATTGCCGCCAGCAGTAGAAAGCGCGAGATCGCTGGCCCCGCCAAAGCCAACGACATACGCCTCGGTCGCCGCGAGGTCACTGGCCTTGTAAAGTTTCTTGCAGTAGCCGCCGCCACCGCCGCCGCCGCTTGCCGCAACCTGCGAAGCGGTACACGCCAATGTCGGGATACCGGAAGCGCCGCCGCCCCAGCACTCGACCTGTAGGAACTTCAGCCCAGCGGGTTTGGTCCAAGTCCCGTTGACGACAGCAGCGGAATTGTCGTTGCCCTCGGCGACGATAACCCGCTGGCTGTTCGACAGCGGCACCTGCGAACCCTGCCCCTTCCATGCGGTGTCGGCGGCAGACCAGACGAATGTCACGCCGTTGGCGGTGTAGGTCTGGCCGTCGGTCGGAGAGGCGGGGAAATCCAGCGCGGCCATCACTGCCCCTCCAGCACAACGTAGGAAAAACTCACCGTGATCGACGCTGCCGCGTCCACATTGATGCCAGCGGCAGCCTGATTGTTCCCCATCTGGCGCAGCACGATCTTGCCCCCGGCCGACAGATACGCGCCGACCTGAGTGCCGGTTAAGGCTATGTCAGCGTAGTAGACTGAAATCACCGGCGTCGGAGCCGTGGCGGGGTAGAACGGCAGGCTGCCGATCTGCATGCTGCCCGTCCCGGTATGTGCGCTCCAGACGATGCTGCAATCGACGAAGCAGACACTGCCCTGCCGCAACCAGCGCCCTTCCTGCCGGGAGTAGGTGCCAACGCCAGCAGCCGTCATCCCCTCGATGACCGGAACGAACGTTCCCTTCGTCTCCCTGACAAACCCCGTCAGGTCCACCGGCGAGGTGACCGCCTCTACCCACTGGGAGGTGTTACCGTCGTTGTAAAAGATGTAGAGCCGCCCGCTATCGCTATCCCACCAAAGCTGACCAGCCGTGGGTGATGCCGGAGGATCAATACCGATGAATGTCGCAGCAGCTGCGGCGGTATTGTCCAGCTGTTTGGTTACGCCGTTGATGCGGGCAAATATGCCCGCGCTCGTCATCCACACATCGCCGTTGACCGGAACGGTCGGGTCGACGCCAGGGGGCGTGTTGAAGCTGGCATTGCCGGCTGCCGGAGTGGTGAACACAGGCTTCATCAGGAAATTCTTGGCGCCAGTGATGTTCTGGGTACCGCCTGTGTTGACCACGGTCTGACTGACTGACCCGATGCGGTAGGACAAACTCGATCCAGAAAGCCAGATGTCACCGTCGATGGGAGCCGATGGCCCCGTACCGGTCGGGATATTGAAACTAGCACCGCCTGCCACGCTGGCCGGAAGCCCCAGCTTGCCGGTCATGGTGTCGCCAGCTTTGTTTACCTTCGTCGCATCCTGCGCGTCGACGTAAGTCGTATTGGCCTTGTTGCCGATCGCCGCATCCTGCGATGCCTGTGCAGTGTCGAGGCCGGTAACACCCGACGACGGGATCGGCAGGGTCGGTGGGAACGTCGCCGGCTTGGCTGTGATATCGCTCCAGGCTACCGAGCCTGCAGAGCCGGGGTCGCCCTTGTCGCCCTTGTCGCCTTTCGGTCCTGTCGGTCCAACTGGGCCGATCGGGCCTTGCGGACCTGGCACGGTCGAGGCAGCACCGGTGTCACCCTTCTCACCGGGGTTACCCTTGGGCCCAGCTGGCCCTTGGGGCCCTACGCCGCCAGCTGGGCCCTCGGGGCCGACCGGGCCTTCATTTCCTGGAATGCCTTGCGGGCCTTGCGGCCCCTGCGGACCTGGCACGGTCGAATCATTACCGTCCTCACCGGGAGGTCCCATTGGCCCGACCGGCCCCTGCGGTCCGGTGGCGCCGGAATTCATCAGGACCTTCATCGTCTCGGCGGTCAGCCGGTTCGACACGGTGGCGCCCATCAGGAAGGCTTGCGCCGTCGTCCCCTCCTGGCCGCGCATGACGTTGAGAATATCGCCGGAGCGCCCCGTGCAGACACAGATCTCGACCTGCCCCGAGCGCCGGTCCTCGATGGTCACGGTGAACACCTGCGAGCCATTGCCGGGCGGCTGCGGGAACTTGGCGCCGTCGCCGGCCTGCACCCGGATAGACGTCGTCAGCACGTCGATCGCCGCGTAGAGCCGCGATGAGGCGTTGTTGGCGAACAGCAGGTTCATCGTCATCGCGTCACCACCAGTCCGATGTCGTCGCGCTTGACCTGGCCGGCGTCGGTCCTGACGACCATGTTCAGCACGTAGCTGGTGTTGGCAGCACCGCCGCCGACGAAGATCACCAGCTTCTTCTTGGTGGCGTCGGTGTATCCCGTCGACACGGTAATCGGCGCACCGTCGGTGTAGGGCGACACGGTCACCTGAAAATTCGTCAGGATCTCCGGCTCCTCGAGCCAGCAGGAATAGTCGAGGTAGAGGCGCCGGCGCTCGATCACCGCCTTGTGGTAGGTCTTCATCGGGTAAGCGTAGGTCATCCGGTTTGCCTCATGACCTGAGTGCGCACTTCCCGCCGGAAGGTTATCACGTTGTTCTGGCACGGCACCACATAGTCGGCGCAGCCGTCGAACACCGCCATCATGTCGTCGGTGATGACCAGCACGGTGAGCGGCACGAACATATCGGTCCACACCGGGATGATCGAGTCGTTGACGCCGGCGCCGTCGATCTCGTCACCGTCGTTCTCGGTGCTATTGTAGCCGGTCGGCAGGACCGGGTGGCCGTAGAAATCGTCCCAGTAGCTCATGGCCGCCACCATCCTTGGTCCTGCACCCAGTCAGGATTGATCACCATGTCGAGGCCGTTGGGGACGAACGGCAGCCCGTCGACGTCGTCGATGAACTCGATCAGCTCGCTGAGATTGACCGTCGCGGTGCGCTTGGCGAAGGTGAACCAGGTGACGTTCTGGCCGATAGGCACCGCCGGGATAATCACCTGGTTAGTCTGCACCGTGCCGTCGGACGACACCGTCTTCGAAGTGACCGGCATCGAGTGGCCGAGCGCCACGCCGCCGCGCCCGACGATATCGGAAAGCGTGCGATCGGTCTGCGCATAGTCAGGCGTGCCGGCCCAGGCGGTCAGCACCAGGTCGATCGCCCGCCAGTCGAACGAGCCGGTGGACAGTTTGAAGCGGGCATCGTCGTAGAGCTGGTTGCTCATTCACCACCTCGGAAAACGCCACGTTGGAGCACTGTAGGCGAAGCCGCGCGCAGCCTCCTGCTTGTGGAAACCCTGCCGGTTGCGGTACTTCTTGCCGTGGATCAGCGCCAGCTGCGGGTTGGACCAGGGCTTCGCCGGCATGCCGTAGAGCGACGCCAGCGTGCCGTCGTTCCAGACGCTGAAGTAGGCGTCGAACATCCACTCCGGGATGTCCCAGTCGCCGCACTCGCACTCGAGGCAGCTGCGCGCCAGCGACAGCGAGAACGCCGCGATCAACGGATACTGGCGTTTCTCAGCGTCGATCTCGCCGGTAACGGTAAGGTAGTCCGGCCGATAGATCGCCCAGGTAAAGGCGCCGGCGTTGAGATCGCTGACATCCGGGGCATAGAGCGAATCACCGTCGGGGAAAAGCTGGTCGGTCTCGATGCGGCCGAGCGAGGATTCCGTCGTCTGCCCGGTCGTCGATTTCGGCACGGGAATGTCGTTGTGATTGACCGACATGATCCTGACCACGACGCCGCCGGCCGGTACGGGAATGGCGTATTCGTGCTGGCCCTCGATCAGCTCGAACGGCACGTCAGCCTTCCAGGCGTTGGTGCGCCGGAAGAAGTCGTCCATGATGTTGAACAGCTCGAGCTTGACGATCGCCTCGGTCGCACCGGGAGCGTGGACCAGCAAGGTCTGCATCAGGCGATCGATGGGGGCGCAGCTGTTCATGAGCTTATCGTCAGCATCTGGCTGGTGAATCTACCCAGCAAGGCCGACGCCCGGCTGTCGGTGGTGACTTCCTCGTCGCGCAGCTGGGCGCGGCCGACCATGTATGACACCAGGCTCGACCGATACATCGGGTCCATCGGCACCTTCATGGCAAGATCGGGCGCCGTCACCTTGGTCGGATCGAACCACGGGATCTGGAAGACAGGCAGGAACAGGTCGGCGCGCAATCTGCGCGCCTCCAGAAGTCCGATATTGAGAGCGTCGATCAGGTCATCTTGAGGATAGCGATAGGGCTCCCTCTCGTCCTGGAGCAGACGGCGCGTCTCCTCCAGGTACTGCCCAACCGTGTCTAGCGCCGGCATTGGCCATCTCCTTAGCCAGGAGTGACGATTGCCTGTGCGAGAGCCGTGCCGTCAAGCACCTTCGACCCGTAGACCTGCAGGCCGCGAAGCAGCGTGCCGAAGGTATGCTCGGAGCGCAGGGTCTCGACCTTGTTGATCTGCGAGGCGAACGTCAGCGCATGCTGCGTTCCGGCGTAGACCACCCATTCACCGGCCGCCAGGCCAGCCGCCGTGCCCGAGGGCAGGAGGTTGGAGACGTAGATGGTGAAGCGGTCGATCATGCCGAGGCGGCCGTTGCGCAGGATCGAGGTGCCGTCGCCGGTGAGCGACGCATCGCGCAGCTCGGACATCTTGATCTGCGAGGAGATCCACGCCGGCAGGACGATCCAGCGACCGGTCTCCGGGATGTTCTGCTCGTCGAGCGTCTGGCCGAGTCGCACGATCAGGTCGACGATCTCGACCTTGCCTGCGGTGCCAGCCGGGTTGCGGGCGACGATCTGGATCGGGGTGCCGGTGACGCCGAGGTCGATGTTGTGGCTGATATGACCTGCCGTCTGGCCGCGATTGTCGGGGTGAGCCGTGCCAAGCAGCGACTTCAGAACCTCGCTATCGACGACGATCTTGAACTGCTGGGCGGCATCGTCCGACCACATGTTCATCTGGTTGAGATCGGACTGGATCTCCATGACGTCGTCGAGGATCAGGTTGAAGTATTTGCCCTTGTCGATCGGCAGCTCGACGATGTTCGACGAAGGACGCTCGACCTCGAGCAGGCCGTCAGCGCGGTAGTCCCTGATGGTGATCGTCGGCTTGGTCCGAATGATGACCTTGTCGCCCTTGTTCTTGATCTCGCCTTCGTAGTCGGTGTTGCTGATCGCTGCCAGGACCGTCGAGGCGTAGAACTTCTCGATCAGCTTGGTCGACCAGATGACCGGGATGAACGTCCCGGAGTAGGCAGGGTTTGGGCTTGCGGAACCTGTAGGGTAGATGGGCGGCGTCGTGCCGGCACCGGCAACTGGAAAGGCCATAGCGAACCTCGTGCGCTAGCTAGCGTTACTGGAGGAACCGCCCTTCGTGCTGAGCCTGGAAGATATCGCGCTCGATGGCATCGGCTTCGGCCTCGCGGCCTTTCCATTTGCCAGTGCGCCTCTCCGCGTAGAACTGCGACACTGAGGCAGTCGTGTACACGGGCTTATCGGGCGGCAGTTGTCCTGCAGGCGCCGACCTGGCTCTACCGGGTGCCGCGAAGTCCTCGAGGGAGGGTTTCCCGCTGCCTTGCCCGTTGCCGGGTAGAGGGGGCGCTGAATTCCCTGGGCTCGAGGGCGTCGACGGGAGGCCGGTAGCCTCAGTCAAAAATCCCTTGAAGAAGGCTACTACGCGTCCGGCTTCCTGTCTAGCGAACGCCTCCTTCAGCATGTCGTGGCGAATTCGCCCCGAAAACGTGTCCGGCTGCGCCAGCCACTGGTGGAATTCCTGGCTATGGTTGATGGCGTCCCAGTCGGGTATCTGGGCCTGCAGGGCGCCGAACACACTGTCCGTGCGCTCCTTGGCGATGACCTTGCCGACGCCGTCAACACGCCCCTCGATGCGGTCGAGCCGCATCTTTAACTCGCTGTATTCAGGGACTAATTCCTCGCGCGCCCGCTTGCCCATAACGCCCAGCAGCTCGTCGCCGAAATCGGCGCGCTCCTGGTCCGTCACCAGCGTGACCTTGGTCGGCGCCGGCGGCGGCGCATTTGCTGGCTGCTGCTGGCCACGTGCTTCCATCGTGGCGATCAGATTCTCGAAGTGATTCAAGCGCTCGTTGAGGGCGCGATTCGTATTGGACAGTGTTTCGAGCCGCCCCTGCTGCGATTTGAAGCGCTGCTCCCAGCTCTGGTCATCGGGTGGCGGCTGCTCACCTGGAGGCTGCTGTGCAGGTGGTTGTTGTGCCGGCGGCTGGTCGTCCTGTTGCGGCGGCTGGCCATCAGCCGGCGGCGCATCGCCGTTCATCTGGGCGCGGATGGCGTCCGCCTCGACGATCTGCTTGCGCAGGGCTTCCGGCAGCTTCTGCTGCTCAGGGGTGAGTTGGTCGGCCATTCGTTCTCATCCTGTCCATTGCCTGCGGCGCTGTCGCCAGCACCGACGAAAGTTCGTTAAGCGCCACCGCCACGCCCTGCGCCCTGAGCAGCAGTGCCGGTTCGGAGCGCAGCATCTCGACATTGGCCTCGGCGGCGTAGCCGCGCACTGCCTGGACGAAGCGGTCCCACTCGCCTGGCGCCATCGCCCTGAGCAGCATCGCTGCCTCGACAACCGGCCTGGGATTGACCGGCATCAGCGCTTCGCCAGCTTGATGATCGCCGCCGGCGTCTGCTCGGAGATCGGCGTCGCCTTCGCGTAGTCGGTGATCGTCCGCTGCGACTTGCCGAGGTCGTTCAAGGCACCGCGGCCCGGTAGCAGCCGGGTCTTCTTCGTCGCCCCGTTCACTTGCCCATCCTCGAGGTGATCCGCTCGATGTCAGCCAGATCCGTCGGGTGGTAGGTATCCCCGTAGCTCACGTTGAATTCGCGCCCGGTCTTTGGCTCGAACTTCTTCGGTTTGCTGGATTTCCCGTACTCGCGACTCGCCTTCGAACTGTCGCTGGAGACGCTTGGCCCAGAGTCCAGGGGTGAAGATTTGTTTCGCGAGCGGTACGCCTGCTGGTATGCCAGGCGGCTGACCCCCTGACCGGAGGTCTTGGAGACCGTCGCTCGAGGGGTCCGCGCCATTACTTGGCATACTTGCCGCCGCCACCTGCATTGGTGACGGACGATACGCCTGGCTTCTGGGTCTTGACCGGCACGAACTTCGCCATCTTGCCGGACGGACCGCCCTCCGGGAATGCCGCGCCCTTGCCAGAGTGCGGCGTAACAGCGCTACCGCCAGGAGCCTGGGGGCCAGCGCCGCCGAATTTCTTCATCTTGCCCGACGGGCCTGCCTCGATCTTCTGCTTGCCGGCCGGCTTTGACTTGGTCTTCGCCATGGTGGATCTCCCTATTTGGCGTATTTGGCGCGGTCGCCGGTCTTCATGACCTTGCCGCCCTTAGCAAACATTCTGGCCCCGGCAAACGGCGAGTTGGCCTGGATCTGCGGGCCGCCGGCTCCCTTGGCTGCCGCCAGCCTGGCCTGCATCTGCTGCGCCTGCAGGTTAGGCGCTGCGGCTGGCTTCACACCGGCCCCCGGCCCCATCGGGGGGGCTGGCCTGGACCCCAGGTTAGGCGCCATTCCAGGCGCTGGACCGCCGCGCGGGGCGGCCATTTTCGTCTGCAGCTGCTGCACGGCGGGCGACATCGGTCTGGTGAAGCCGGCGCCCTTTACGCCAGCGGTCGGCGTTGGTCCGCCCATGCCCGCCGCCCTGGTTTCGGCACCGGCCATTTTCTGCTGCATCTGCTGCATGTTGGGCGACATCGGCTTGGTGAAGCCGGCGCCCTTGCTGCTGGGAGGGGGTGATCCAAAAGCTCCAGCCATTCCAGCCTCCTACTTGGCGTACTTGGTGCGTTCTCTGTCCGAAGCCTTCTTGCCCATCTTGGCGTCCACGGTGGCATCGACACCGGACAAGGTAGCGCCATACTCGCTGGACGCCCGGTCGCGCAACTTTTTCGGCGCGTCGGGAAGCTCCCGCTCATAATCACCGGAAGCCTGATCGCGGGCCTTGCGATAAATGTCGCCGTACTTGCTGTTCTTGCGGATCGTCGTGGCGGACCCGGTTCGCCTGTCGTTGACGGTGTAGAAATCGTCCTTGGCCATCAGCCTGGTCCCTGTGCTGGGTTAACCGCCGTGCCCGGGCCGGCGCCCGGCGTCGATCCGACGACGTTGGTCTGTGGCCCTTGTGGCGCCCCGGGCGGTGCCCCGGGAGCGCCAGGCGTACCCGCGCTCCCGGGGTCTCCACCAGGCGGAGGCGCTGCCATCATCGCCTTGATCTCCTCATCAGGCGGCACGATCGTCTCGCCGTCAAGTCCGATGCCATCGGCCACCGGACGCAGTACGTTGGCCCGGCCACGAACGCCCATGATCTGCATGTCCATCGGATTGGCGGTGATCTGCAGGAATTCGAGCTGGCGCTGACGCTGCGTCTCACGCTGCATGGCGACGTTGACGCCGAGCACGACGATCGACTCGTCGCCCCTGAGCATGCCGGTCTGGTCGGTCAGCATGATCATGTCGTAGAGGTCGGTCACCACTGGCTCGACGACATCGTTGTCGATGTTGGCGGCGACGGTCTGCAGGATTTTTGCGGCGTTTCCCATGAGCATGGCAAGCCCGCTAGCAGTACGGCCAGCGCCACCCAGGCGCTCGCTACCAGTGATGTAGCGAGGGATAGCACTAAGCTCGTCCGCGATCTGCGTGAACTTCTCGTAAACCCCGAGTAGCTCCTGAGCGTTCGAATTGGGTTGAAAGAAGGTGATGGGCGCAAGGGTGTTGGCGGCGCCGAGCGGGTCGTTCTCGACATGCCAGCGCTTCCAAGGGTAGAGCTCGTCGCCATTCTCGTTCTCGGCGATGCGGTCGTCGTTGACCACCACCTGTGGGCCGGAGGCGATCGACATGTTGTTGATCAACGAGCGCAGTGCCGAGTTTGTTGCGTCCTGGATGTCCACCAGAATGTCCGGCAATCCGTTGCCGACAACGGTGCCAGGCACCTTCTCGAAACTCGTTACGTAGTAAGGCGGGCGCTTCCTGAGCGACGGCGACATCTGGATCTTGATGACATACCGGCCGATCTTGAACACGTCCACGAAGTAGTCCTTGAGCGCGTCCGGCACCTGTTCGCTGGTGAAGCCGTTCTGCAGGAGGATCAGACCCTGCACGTAGCCGTGGTATTCCAGCATGTCGATCATGCCGGACTGGTTCATCCGCGGATCTTCGCGGCTCTCCATGACGGCGCGCGGCGTTTCCGATGACGAGGCGTTGGTCTCGACATAGCCGGACTGGCCGTACCAGCGCAGCACCTCGAGGATCGCCGCATCGTTATACCCCGGTAAGCCAATAAGCTGGTTGAGATCGGATCGTGTTACCCGGGTGCGCTCGATCACCTCGGCATCGGCGATATTCGACACGCCCGGCGTCCACCAGACATCGAACGGCGATACCCGGTTCCAGAACATTTTCGGCTTGTTCTGGACCACCGCCTGGCCGTCGACCCAGGTCACCTCCGGCACGATGCGGACCACCGGCCCCTTCATGCAGGCGAACGGAAACAGCGGCAGGTCGACCAGGAACGCCGACAGCGCCTCGTAGAACCCACCCTCGGTGAGGATGTCGTCGACCTTGCGGAACGCCGTCTCGGCCTCGGTGCGGGCCTTCTTCAGCGCCGCGCGGGCCGCCCCGCCGAGGATCTGCTGGAGGCGATCGCGAATCATCTCCGGGGTGATCTGGGCCCCCGACAGCGCGGCGTTCTGCGCCTCCGACTGCACCAGCTCGACCGCCGCTGCGGCGATATCCTCGGGCAGGGTCGGGTCGGGCGTCGCCTGCAGGCCCCACGGCTTTTCGGTATTGAGATACACGTCGCGGAGCAGGCTGGTGGCGCCCCGGCACTTGGTGGCGACCAGCCGGGCATAGATCTCCGAGCCGCCGAACTTCTTGATTTCCGCCAGTTTCTGGGGCTCATACTGGCCGGCAAAGACGCGCATTGCGGTGACCAGCCGGTCAGTCCAGCCGTTGGCGCCGTCGCGGTGACGCATGAAGGTGGAGAATTTGTTGTCGATGAAAGCCACCAGCGAGGTGTTCAGCTGGCTGTTTTCGTTGGCTGCTTCCTCGGCGGCAACGCGCGCCTTGGCGTCGGCATCTTCCTGCCGGACGAGATCATCGGGTGAGACGATACGGAGGGCCGCGGGCGCCATGCTGGTCCCCATGTTTTCCGACACATACACCCAGAAACCGTGAGTGTGCAACAATGCTTGGTGTAATGATATACATCATGTATATCTTTGGGATGGGAAAACTCATCGATATGGTTGGCAAGAAGTTCGCTCGTCTCACCGTGCTTGCACGCCATGGCACCGACATCACACCAGCTGGAACAATCCTCCCAACGTGGACCTGCCGCTGCGATTGCGGCACCGAAATCGTCGTTCGCGGCCACTCGCTGCGCACCGGCAACACCCGCTCCTGTGGCTGCCTGCGCAAGGAGTACGAGCGGCAAATGTCGTATCGCCACGGCATGAGCCAATCTCGCGAATACAAGAGCTGGGCGATGATGTGGAATCGCTGCACCAACCCGAACTGCAACCGGACCAAACGCTACCACGGACGTGGAATCACCATAGATCCACTCTGGGGAGACTTCATGAAGTTCTACGAAGACATGGGGCCAAGACCGCCAGACACTACTCTTGATCGTATTGATAACAACGGTAACTATACTAAGAGTAATTGTCGATGGGCAGACATGTTAACCCAAGCACACAATCGGGGATACGATGACGAAGCCCAAGATACCTGCCAAGAGTGAGCCTGAACACCTCGCCGTCAACCTCGCAGCACTTGCGCGCGAGATTGCTATGGACATATTTCCTACTAAAACTATTATAGAACTGCATCGCCTGTCCGACGAGGAGTGGGCGAAAATCCAGGCCAACCGGCAGTTCCAGGACATGCTGGCGTCGATGACGCTGGAGTGGAATTCCGCCGCCAACACCAAGGAGCGGGTCAAGGTCAAGGCCGCCACCGGCCTGGAAATGCACCTGGAAAGCCTGGTGATGGCGATCGCCGATGACTCGGTGCCGCTTATCCAGCGGGTCGAGGCCGGCAAGTTCCTGGCCCGGCTGGGCGAGCTCGACGGCTCCGGCGCCGCCATGGGCTCAGGCTTCCACATCACCCTCAATATCGGATCGCGATCGATCGACATGGAAGCCAAGCGGCCGGCGATGATCGAGGGTGAGCTGGCATGAGCTTGAATTACACCGCCCCTCCCACAGTGGCCCAGTTCATGCTGAGCGACTCGTTCATCCGCTTCATCAAGGGCCCGATCGGCTCCGGCAAGACCACCGGCATCCTGATGGAGGTGCTGCGCCGCGCCATCGAGCAGAAGAAGGGACCGGACGGATATCGCCGCACCCGCTGGGTAATTGTCCGACAAACCCTGTCCCAGATGAAGATGACTATTTTGCTCGATCTCCTGTCGTGGTTCCGGCAGTTCGCCGACTACAAGGTCTCCGAGCAGCTGATCACGCTGAAGTTCAACGATGTCATCGCCGAGATTTACCTGATCCCGCTCGAGGACGAGGAGGACCAGAAGCGCCTCTTGTCCATGCAGCTCACCGGGGCAGTCATCAACGAGTGCATCGAGATCTCGGTCGACCTGGTGTCGGCGATCGCCGGCCGCTGCGGACGATTTCCGTCGAAAGCCGACGGCGGACCATCCTGGTACGGCGTCATCGGCGACACCAACGCGCCGATAGAAGGCTCCGACTGGTGGAAGATGATGGAAGAAAACACGCCAGCCGACTGGCAGTTCTTCCACCAGCCGAGCGGCCTGTCACCGGAAGCCGAGAATGTCGAGAACCTGCCGGACGGATACTATTTCCGCCTGGCCCAGACGCCGAACCCGGCCTGGGTCGACCGCTACGTCAAGGGCGTCTACGGCGAGGACCCGTCCGGCACCGCGGTATTCCGCCTGAGCTTCAAGAAGTCGTTCCACGTCGTCGACAGCCTCGATCCGGTGCAGGGGCAGCTGCTGATGCTGGCCATCGATTTCGGCCGCAACCCGTCAGCGCTTATCTGCCAGCCGGACTTCAAAGGCCGGCTTGCCGTGCTCGAGGAGGTCATCGGCACCGACGTAGGTCTCGAGACCCAGGTCGCGCGCAAGCTTCGTCCGGCGCTCTACCAGGAGCGCTATTTCGGCCTGTCGTTTGCAGCAGTAGGCGACCCAAGCGGCGTCTCGAAGGGCAACTTCCTCGAGGAAAACAGCTTTGATGTCCTGAAGCGCCTCGGCATCCCGGCGTTTCCGGCCCCCACCAACAACATCGATCCGCGCCTGTCGGCCGTCGAGCAGCTCCTGTTCCAGCAGCGAGACGGCGGCCCGGCACTGATCATCGACGGCTCGCGCTGCCCGTTTCTGGTCAGGGCGCTGAACGGCGGCTACCGCTTTGGCAAGACCAAGGAGGGCGAGACGAAGCCGCTGCCAGACAAGAAACATCCCTCCTCCGATCTGGCCGACTGCCTGCAGTATGTCTGCCTCGCCTACAATGCCGGCCTGGTTTTCTACATCGTCAAAAAGATCCGACCGAAGACGCGTGAGCGTCCCCGGTCGGCGGTTACTGCTATGGGCTGGACCTGAGCTTATTTCGGCTGCGGCTTATCCGGGTCGCAGAGCGTGCCCTTGAGGATCGCCTTGGCGATCTCGGCGGCGTTCTCCTTGAGGAAGTCGGCCAGCTCCTGGCCCGGCAGGGAATTGTCTACGCCTTCGCCGCCCTGGCCAGGCTGCGTGCCTTCACCGGGAAGCGAATTGTCTGGACGACCGCCTGACCCGGGAAGCGAGTTGTCTGGGCGGCCACCAGAAGGCAGTGAGTTGTCCGGCCGGCCCTGCGCCGGAGGCAGACCCTGATCAGGACGTCCTCCCGACCCTGGCAGGCTGTTATCCGGACGACCTCCACCAGGGAGCGAGTTGTCAGGATGACCGCCTTCGCCAGGCAGCGAGTTGTCGATGCGGTCGCCGAGCGCCTCGAGGAACGCCTTCAGCTTGTCGAACGCCGAATTGCCCTGCGCCTTCGAGATGGTGGCGGTGAAATCGCCGACCGTCAGGGTCTTCGTCTTGTAGGTCTGGGATTGTACCATGGGGAATCCTCCGGCCGCTGGATGCGGCTGGATATCCAATACACACGCTTTGCGACAGTGAAAAGCGGGTCAGGAGCCGTCGTCGAGGTTGGCGTTACGGCGGATGTGGTCGTCGGTATAGAGCTGCAGGGCCTGCACCATGTAGGCAAGATCGCGGATCTCGACGCCGGAGGAGCCGATATCGACGGCGCCGTCATTGTCGATGACGGCGTAGACGATCGCCGCAACGTCGCCCTCCTGGCGCACCCGGGCGAGCAGCAGCGACACGAACATCTCGACGCTCTCGGTCGGCCGGTCGGGCGCCATCGAGCGGATCTCGGCGGTCATCCGATATTCCTCGGCCGCGCCATCTCGATCGCCGCACCGAACTTCCGTCTCAGCCAGGCCAGCTGCTCCTCGGTCTCGATGTTGTTCCTGCCCCACATCTGGATGCCGCCCTCGCGGTGGACGACGACGATGACGCTCATCTCGGAGGGGTCGAACCGGGTCAACAGCGTCCTGACCGCCGCTGCCGGGTCGCCGAGGTCGATGACCGAGGTCGGCGGCTCGCTGCGATCCGGGGTGGCCGGGCTATCGGCCGGCGCCAGCTGTTTCATCCAGTACCCGACATCGGCCGGCGCCTGGTGGGTGCCGCAATTGGCGCACTCGACGGTGGAATTGGCGTGCAGCAGGAAGGTGTTGCACTCGCAGTTGCAGACCCAGGTGATGGTAACAGCTTCGGGCGGGGCGGCCTCCTCCCCTTCACGGCCGCCCCGCTTCCCGGGCGGGAAGTCGACGACATCAGCCACGTGCTTCATCCTCAGCAGTCTCCCGAGCAGACTGCTCGGTGTCTGCCGTCGGCGACGGCGTAATGCGGGACGCCGGTGGCTCTCGGACGGGTGTCATACCGCCTGTCGTCAGCGCCTTCCCAAGCGCCAGGAACGCCAGCTCGAGCTGCGTCAGGGCGATGGCCACCAGCCGGCCATCGGCCATGCCAGTCGACGCCACCGCCCTGATCTCCTCGACGAGGCTGTTCTCGACTGACCTGAACCGACGCGCCACCCGCTGGCCGACAGTCTCGCCAGCCTGGTCTTCCAGGTGACCGGCAAGGTCTCCAGGGGCCAACGCGTCGCTCATGTCACTCGCCTTTCTCGTCTTCGGTGATCTCGTCTGCAGGGGCCGCCGGAGCTTGTTCAGGGGGGCTGGACGGCTCCGGCGGCGCTGCCGGCTGGGTATCGGGGGATAGCGCAGACGCCGGCAGTTCCTCGTTATCGCCATTCAGCGCGTCATCGTCACCAAGCATTTTCCTGTCCTTTCGTGGGGGTTTACCCTCGGCCGCACGGGGTTGCCGGGCGGTGGGCGGTGAACCGCGCCCGCCTGATCAGGCGCGAATGAAAAACTTCTCGAAGCTCTCCCTGGGCCACACCTCGATGCGCTCCTCCGGCGGCATGCCCGGCACCAGCGTCATCATCTGGCGGGCGATGTAGTCGCCATGCCGGCATATCGTCGCCCCGCCGGGACCCGGCACGCGGATAGACGGCCCCGCCGGGATATCCCTGAGCAGGTCCTCGTCGCCCCACGCTGCCCAGTTCTTGTCCACCCACGAAGGGCTTCTGGCGATCCCCTCGACGAACTGCCACGCCTCGACAATCCGAATACGCTGCTCGTAGCGCGGCTTGCCGGGGGCTGGCTGGTCGTCCGGCGGCAGGATATCCCCTTCGAGGGCGATGGTCGCCAGGTCCCCGCCAACCGTCCCTGGCAGGATTGCGTCAACGGAGACCTGACTTTCATCACCAACCCCGGCCCCTTCGTCAGCGAGGGAGCCTTCATCATCGGCCGGGGGCGGCAATTCCTGGTTATCGGACGCTGCCCGATCGACAGGCAGCTGGAAATCGGCGAAGCCAGGCGGCAGGGGTGGGAGAGACGTCCCCGGATCATCATCCGGCACATCCTCGATCAGCACGCGTTGGCGGGGGCTTCTTGCCATGATCACCGATATCCGTACTTCGGAACTTTAGCCTCGCCAGCCTGGACCGGCTGCTGCGCGGCAGGGACTGCACCGACGACCGGCTGGGCAGTTGCCGGCACCGTCGTTTCCCCCGCCCCCTTTTCCCGGCGCTTTTTCGCCAGGTACAAGTCGATCGCCCGGCGCACATGCTCCTGCGCTGACGCGCCGTCTTCGGCACGCAGCTGGTTAAGAGCCGCGTGCTGCTGCGGGGTCACCCGGATCGGCATCGGTTTGAGGCGTGTCGGTTTGATCATCGGTCGTCCTGTCTTCAGGAGCTTTGTATTGTGTTACCGGGGGATTTTGCAAGCAGTTTTTTCGAGACACAGATCGCAACCGCCGGGGAGGCCCTATCTTGTGGTACATCGCCGGGTAGTTGGTTGTGAAGTGTTACCAGCTGAAAACCCCACCCATATGCCGGTGTGCGCTAACACGCCCGCCTGCCCCCGGGGGGCGTTGGCCGGGTGCCGCCGTGGGTCCCCTCCCCTCCCATTATTCGCCGGTTTCCCATGGTGTAAGTGCATACATTCACACCAACGTTGCTTCCCATTAATCGGGCTGTAACCATGGTACGATGACTAGCAACCCCATCGATCATTGGGCTGCTACGTAGGACACATCTCGCATCATGAGTGGTCCGGCGCTAATGCCGGAACGCAAGACGGGTGAGCCTTGACCGGGCTGCGGCGTGAATGCCGTTGGTGGGAAATACGTGCCAGTGACGCAAACCATCATGGTCCGCGTCAGGCTCCCGGCGATTGTGCCGGCCCGAAAGGGATCGATTGGGAACTATGCTCCAATCGGTGTAACCTCCCTAACAGCGGGGGAGGAAAAAGCGAAAGAGGCGCACAAGCACGGCGTCCCCGGCGATAGCAGGGGCTGCCGTGCGTGTGTTGAGCACTGGTTACGATCAGTGCTTCACTCACGCATGGAGTAACGATCATGAAGTTTGGCGCACCTCGCCAGCAAGGCGTCTTTTGGGACGTAGCGTCCAAGAAGCGCAACCGCAAGTCGGCTGCGCTGCCTTGCTCGTTGCCGATACGCACGGCCACGCGCGGCGTTGCTGTTCGGCAGTCTGCCGCACCGGCAGTCCATCGCGATCGCTCGGCGGTTCGCTCGAAGCGACTCACCGAGACGATGATGTGCACGAGCGATGCGTTCATCGCAGAGCGTGACGCCAAGGTCATTTTCGACAAGCTGTACAAGGCGTCGAAGCGCAAGGTCGCCTGAATCACCTGACAGATGGAAATTCAGGTGAATCACCTGACAGATGGAAATTCAGGTGTTTTAGCAGTGTCCGGTCAGTGTCCGGGGGGTAAACCGTGAACGGACACCAAAATCGGACACTGGTCCAGCCCCTATTACTACGTAATAGGGGCTGCGCTGCGTCGAACGGCAGGCAGTGTCAGCAGTGTCCGGTTATTTTTTCATAACAGGAATATATTTTGATGTTGTTGCATCAAAATTTTGCGCTTTCCAGCACATTGGGATCCTAAGCTTAGAATTCCACGTGGACAAGTTGTCGCG
>JADMIO010690395.1_pt1 | contig 22524 bp, 21 predicted proteins | sample 8958161 | NCBI WGS metagenome assembly JADMIO01 (sample SAMN16585339, study PRJNA669376) | soil metagenome | isolation source: Crop rotation soil | place: USA: Cullars Rotation, Alabama | collected 2011 | reverse complement strand
GCCGATCGCGAGGCAGGAGGCGAGCGCATCGGCGCCGCTGCGCAGGATCAGCGCGTTGCCCGAGCGCAGGCAGATCGCGGCGGCGTCGGCGGCGACATTGGGGCGGCTTTCGAAGATCATGCCGATGACGCCGATCGGCGTGCGCAATCGGGCGAAGTCGAGGCCGTTGGGGCGGGTCCAGCGCGCCATCTCCTCGCCGAGCGGGTCGGGCAGAGCGGCGATCTGCGCGACCGCGGCGGCGATCGCCTCGAGCCGGCTCTCGTCGAGGCGGAGGCGATCGACCAGGCGGCTCGCCTTCGCCACGTCGCCCGCATTGGCGGCGAGAATGGCGCCGCCGCGGGCGCGGATCTGCCCGGCTATGGCGCGAATCGCGGCGCTCCGCGTTTCCGCCGAGGCGCCGCGCAGCACCGCCGCGGCGGCACGCGCCTTTTGGCCCATCTCCATCATCGCGCCAGCATCACCAGATCGTCGCGGTGGATCAAGGCATCCGGGCCGCCATAGCCGAGCAATTCCTCGATCCGGCTGGTCGCATGGCCGGCGATGGCGCGCGCTTCGTCCGAATTATAGGCGCTGATGCCGCGCGCCAGCTCGCGCCCGTCGGGATCGAGGATGGAGAGGCAGACGCCGCGCTCGAACGCTCCCGACACGGAGACGATGCCGGCCGGAAGCAGACTCTTGCCGCCCGCCAGCGCCCTGGCCGCACCGGCATCGACGGCGAGGCTGCCGGCAGGCTTAAGCGTGCCGGCGATCCACTGCTTGTAGGCGCCCGCGGCCGATCCCTTGGCCGCCACCAGGGTGGCGCGCGCGCCCTTGGCCAGAGCGTCGATCGGATGATCCTCGCGGCCCGAAGCGATCAGGGTGGTGCAGCCGGCGCCGCTGGCGATGCGCGCCGCGACCAGCTTGGAGCGCATGCCGCCCGAGCCGACTCCGCTCGCCGGCCCGGCCATCGCCGCGACGGCGTCGGTCACTTCGGCAATCTCGGGAACATGCGCGGCGCCCGGATTCCGCGCGGGATCAGCGCTGTACAGCCCGTCCACGTCGGAAAGGAGCAGCAGCAGGTCGGCCTTGATCATCTGGGCGACGCGGGCCGAGAGCCGGTCATTGTCGCCATAGCGCAGCTCGTCGGTGGCGACGCTGTCATTCTCGTTGATCACCGGCAACGCCCCCTGCGCGAGCAGGACCGCGATGGTGGCGCGGGCGTTGAGCCAGCGGCGGCGCTGCTCGGTATCGTCGAAGGTGAGCAGCAACTGCGCGGTCGGAACCACATGGGTCGCAAAGGCGGTTTCCCAGGCCTGCATCAGCATGGTCTGGCCGGCGGCCGCGGCGGCCTGCTTGTGGTCGAGCCGGCCCGATGGCCTGAGGCCCAGGTGCCGCCGCCCGAGCGCAACCGCGCCCGAGGAGACGACCACCACCTCCTTGCCGGCCCTCCTGAGCGCGAAGATGTCGTCGGCGAGGCCGGCCAGCCAGGCGGCGCGCACGCCGCCCTCCGCCTGGATCAGCAGCGAGGAGCCGACCTTGACGACGACGCGCCGGGCGCTGGAAAGCAGCGCCGCGGGCGTCATCGCGCGGCGATCCGCGTCCTGGCGGTCGCGCCGCCGGGCGCGACCCGCCAGACGTCGCCGAAATCCTCATGGACGAGGGCGGCGGGGCGCGCGCCGCCGAGCGCCGCGACGATGTCCGGTACGGTATTGCTGTGGCCGACGATGAGGACGGCGCCATGCTCGGCGCGGACGCGGGCGATCAGGCCCGGCGTGTCGCGCGGATCGTAGAGGATCGGCGTCAGCCCCAGACGGGCGGCGAGCGGCGCGGCGGTCTGCCGCGTACGCTTGAAGTCGGTGACGTAGATCGCCGCCGGCCGATCGCCCTGGAACCAGGCGACGAGCGCTTCGGCCGCGCGCCGTCCTTCGGGCAGCAGATCGGGGTCGGCCTGGCCGGCGGGCGTGTTCAGGTGCCGCATCACATAGACATTGCTCTGCGCCGCAGCGGGCATTGCGGCGAGGGCGATCAAGGCGGCGACCGCGGTTCGAATCAGAATCTTGAGCATCAGGCGGGGCATCCTTCGATCGGGCGCAACACGGATGGGCCGCCGGTGCGGAACCAGCGCGAGCGAGTCCCCATCCGCTCGCCGACACGGTAGCAGATTTCGACCGAAGTCCCGGCCGGGTCGATCAGGATGGTCCATTCATGGTCGTTGCAATTGCGCGGCTCACAGCCCCACGAGATGAGGCGGCCGCCGCGAAGCGAGATCGGTGTCTGCTGGGCCTCGCGATCGAGGATGACGGTGCGGATCCAGGCGGTCGGGACCGCCGCCTCGACCGCGGCGCGGACGCGCGGGTGATGGAGGAAGCTCACCCCATCGACGGGATCGATCGGATATTTGCCGGCATAGACGGCGAGATCGGCCGGCGCCGCCGGGGGATCGGCGGCGAAAACCGGCGTGGCGACCATCAGAATCAGGCAGGCAAGAGCCCGTCTCATAGGTTCATTCTCCCTGAGGCCACTTTCGCTGGCGCGGGCGCCGAGCGCAAGCGCAGCCAATTCGGAGAAATTGACTAGTCGCCGCGTTCGGACCAAGGGAAGCCGCGCCGGCGTGTCGGCCGGCCAAGAGGACGAAGTCGAGGATGACGAAAGACAAGGAGCGCCGCAACCGGCCGGCGCTCTCACTCCACGTTCCGGAGCCCGGTGCCCGTCCGGGCGATCCCGTCGACTTCAGCCATCTTGCGATTCCGGCGGCGGGCGCCGCGCGCCGTCCCGATCCGAGCGCCCCGGCCCGCGAGACGCATGAACTGGTCTATTCGCTGGTCCGCGTGCTCGACGACGAGGGCAAGGCGGTCGGCCCGTGGGACCCGCGGCTCGATCCGGAGACGCTGCGGCGGATGCTGCGCGACATGATGCTGGTCCGGGTCTACGATGACCGCATGTATCGCGCCCAGCGTCAGGGCAAGACCAGCTTCTACATGAAATCCACCGGCGAGGAGGCGGTCGCCGTGGCGGCTGCGCATGCGCTCGACCGCGAGGATATGTGCTTCCCCACCTATCGCCAGCAGGGCATCCTCGTCGCGCGCGATTATCCGCTCACCGAGATGATGTGCCAGGTCTATTCGAACCGGCGCGACCCACTGAAGGGCCGGCAGCTACCGGTCATGTATTCGAGCCGGTCCTATGGCTTTTTCTCGATCTCGGGCAATCTGGCGACCCAGGTGCCGCAGGCGGTGGGCTGGGCGATGGCCTCGGCGATCAAGGGCGACAGCCGCATCGCCGCCGCCTGGATCGGCGACGGCTCGACCGCCGAGGGCGATTTCCACGCCGCGGCGATGTTCGCCGGCGTCTATCGCGCGCCCGTCATCCTCAACATCGTCAACAATCAATGGGCGATTTCGAGCTTTTCCGGGATCGCCGGGGGCGAGCTCACCACCTTCGCGGCGCGCGCGGTCGGCTACGGTATTGCCGGCCTCAGGGTCGACGGCAACGATCCGCTGGCCGTCTATGCAGCGACGACCTGGGCAGCCGACCGGGCGCGGTCCAACCTCGGGCCGACCCTGATCGAGATGTTCACCTATCGCGTCGAGGGCCATTCGACGAGCGACGATCCGAGCGCCTATCGGCCCAAATCGGCGGGCGAGCATTGGCCGCTCGGCGACCCGGTCGAGCGGCTGCGCGCGCATCTTGCCGGCCTTGGCGAATGGGACGATGCCCGCCACGACGCGCTCCAGGAGCAATTGGAGGCCGAGGTCCGCGCCGCCCAGCGCGAGGCCGAGAAATCGGGCACATTGGTCACGTCGAGCATCGATTTCCCGCAAAGCGTGACGACGATGTTCGACGACGTGTTCGAGGAGATGCCCTGGCATCTGCGCGAGCAGCAGGCGCAAATGGTCGCCGAACTCGAGGCGAAGCGCAAATGACGGTCATGAACATGATCCAGGCGATCAACAGCGCCCAGGACGTGATGATGGAGCGCGACTCCAACGTCGTCGCCTTCGGCGAGGACGTCGGCTATTTCGGCGGCGTCTTTCGCGCCACCGAGGGGCTGCAGAAGAAATATGGCAGTAGCCGCGTGTTCGATTCGCCGATCTCCGAGAACGGAATCGTCGCCACCGCGATCGGCATGGCGGCTTACGGCCTGAGGCCGGTCGCCGAGATCCAGTTCGCCGATTATATCTATCCGGCCTTCGATCAGATCGTCTCCGAGGCGGCGCGGATGCGCTACCGCACCGCCGGCGAATGGTTCCTGCCGCTGACCATCCGTTCGCCCTACGGCGGTGGCATTTTCGGCGGCCAGACCCACAGCCAGTCGCCCGAGGCCCTGTTCGCCCATATCGTCGGCGTGAAGACGGTGATTCCGTCCAATCCCTATGACGCCAAGGGCCTGCTCATTTCGGCGATCGAGGATAACGACCCGGTCGTCTTCTTCGAGCCCAAGCGCATCTATAACGGCCCGTTCGACGGCTTCTTCGACCGCCCGGTGACCCCTTGGGCCAAGCATCCCAAGGCCGAGGTGCCCGAGGGCCATTATGTTGTGCCGCTCGGCAAGGCAGCGGTGGTGCGCGAGGGCGAGGCGCTGACCGTGATCGCCTATGGCACGATGGTCTGGGTCACGCTCGCCGCGATCGAGGCTCTGGGGATCGATGCCGAGGTGATCGATCTGCGCACCATCGTCCCGGTCGATATCGAGACCATCGAGGCGTCGGTGAAGAAGACCGGCCGCTGCGTCGTCGTTCACGAGGCGACCCGCACCGGCGGCTTCGGCGCCGAATTGTCGGCTTTGATCCAGGAGCGCTGCTTCTATCATCTCGAAGCGCCGGTGCAGCGGGCGACCGGCTTCGACACCCCTTATCCGCATTCGCTCGAATGGGCCTATTTCCCGGGACCGGTGCGGCTTGGGACGGCGATCAGCAAGGCAATGGAGGGCTAGAGGCTCGATGGCGCGCTACCAATTCAAGCTGCCCGACATCGGCGAGGGAATCGCCGAGGCGGAGATCGTGGCCTGGCACGTCAAGATCGGCGACATGGTCGCCGAGGACCAGCAGCTCGCCGATATGATGACCGACAAGGCGACGGTGGAGATGGAATCGCCCGTGGCCGGCAAGGTGCTGGAAGTGGCCGGCGAGGTCGGCGACATGATCCCGATCGGCTCGGTGCTGGTCGTGATCGAGACCGAAGGGGGTGCCGCCGAGTCGGCACCCGCGCCGGCGCCCGCCGAAGAGCCGCTTGCCGACGGCATGACCGAGATACCGGAGCCGCTGCAGGAAGTGGTGCCGACCACCGATATCGAGCCGGACGAGCGCCGCGCGACGGGCGAGCGCCGGGTCGAGGACAAGGGCCGCGACCCCGACCGCCGCGAGGGCGAATGGCGTGCCAAACCCGAGCCCGTGGCCTCGAGCTCCGCGAAGCCCGAGGAGGCGAAGGTGCTCGCCTCTCCGGCGGTGCGGCAGCGCGCGCGCGACCTCGGCATCGATCTCGGCCAGGTCAAGCATGGCGGCGACCGCATCCGCCATGCCGATCTCGACGCCTATCTGCTCTACAGCGGCGGCGGCGTTTCGCGGGGACCGGCGCCGAAGCGGCAGGACGAGAGTGTCAAGGTGGTCGGCCTCCGGCGCAAGATCGCGGAGAATATGCAGGAGGCGAAGCGCCGCATCCCGCATTTCACCCTGGTCGAGGAATATGACGTCAGCGCGCTCGAAGCGACCCGCGCGATGATGAACGAAGATCGCGGAACGAACCCAAAGCTCACTTTATTGCCGTTTCTCATCACCGCTATGGCTAAAACACTCGGCGATTATCCGCAGATCAACGCCACCTATGACGATGACGCCCAGGTCATCACCCGTTCGGGCGCGGTCCATATGGGCATGGCGACGCAGACGCCGAACGGGCTGATGGTGCCGGTGATCCGCAATGCCGAAAGCCGCGACGTCTGGGACATCGCCGCCGAGATCCTCCGCCTTGCCGAGGCGGCGCGGACCGGGAAGGCCGCCCGTGAGGAATTGTCCGGCTCGACCGTCACCATCTCGAGCCTCGGCCCGATGGGCGGCATCACCTCGACTCCGGTGATCAACCGGCCGGAAGTGGCGATCGTCGCGGTCAACAAGGTCAGGGAGACGGTCGTCGTCGTCGACGGCGAGCTCGAGGTCCGCAAACTGATGAACCTGTCTTTGTCCTGCGATCACCGCGTCGTCGACGGCTGGGACGCGGCCTTGTTCATGCAGGATCTGAAGAAGCTGATCGAAAATCCGCTGCGGCTGCTGTCGATGCGCTGAGCGGCGTAACGGGCCGGATGGGACCAACCATCCGGCCCGGCTCCCGGAGAATTGAATCTCGGCCGCGATCCGCTGATGGGCGCTGGATGGTTTCGCGCCGCCTAACCGGCTCTACCGTGATTGCTGCGAAAACATCGCCGGCCGAGCGCCGCCGCTAGCTGAGCAATGTCACCCGCACCCGCTGACCGCGGTCGCTGGCGATCACCGTCGGCTCGCCGCGCGTGGCGACATTCTGGTACGGCCAGCATTCGCGGCCGCGCGGCTGCCAATCCAGGCACACCATGTCGTTGCGGGCGAACCAGTGGCCACGTGTCGTCGCGCCATCCTCCTCGGAGATGATCCGCAGCGATCCGTCCCCGTCCAGATAGATGGTGTTGACGATCAAGCCGTCCAGCGATTCGGCGCGGATCGTGCGGTCGGCCGCAGTGGCGGCCGCGACCGCGGTGGCCACCGCGTCCGCGGCCGGCTTGTCGACCGCGTCGGGCTGCGCGGCCGCCATCGGCGTCGAAACCAGCAGAGTACCCCCCAAGAGAGCAAGCAAGGTCCTCGACATGGTCCTTCTCCTTTGAGTCTGGACGAAGCTGAGGCTTGAAAAACGGTTCGAGCGGGCGGTCGGCGGCTCGATTCCGCCCGCCGCCGGGTCCTTTCGCCGCGTCTACCGAGGGCCAGACCCGTCAGGCGGCCAGGCGGACCAGGTTACGGCCGTTCGCTTTGGCTTCGTAAAGCGCCGCGTCGGCGCGCGACACGAGGTGATCGCAATGCTCGTCGCCCCCAAGCAGGGCCACACCAGCGCTGACCGTGACATAGCCCGATCCGCCTTCCGGGAAGTGCATCTCTCGTCCCTCGATCGCCTTGCGCAGCCGTTCGCTGGCCCATTGCGCCTGCTCGATGCCGGTATCGGGCATCAGCACGGCGAATTCCTCGCCGCCGAAGCGGCCGAGCACGTCGCCGCCGCGCGTCACTTCGCGCAGCACTTCCGCCACCCCGCACAGCACCGCGTCCCCAGAGGGGTGGCCGTGCCGGTCGTTGACCCGCTTGAAATGATCGACGTCGATAAGGGTAAGCGAAAGCGGCCGGCCGGTCCGGCCGGCGCGGCGAATCTCCATCTCCATTGCGGCCATGAGCTGGCGGCGGTTCGGCAGCCCGGTCAGCACATCCGTGCTGGCGAGATGCTGCAACTCGGTGGTGAGATCGAGCAGGCGCCTGTGCGCCCGGGCGGCGCTGATCACGGCGGCCGCAAGCAGCGCCATCATCACAGCGCCGGCGCTGGCCAGCAGCCAGTTGTCGTTCAGGGTGCGGGCGTCCGCGCGCTGGCTTTCAGCACCGCGCCGGGCGAGCAGGCGGCGTTCCTCGACCTCGATCCGATTGAGCGCGGCAAGGAAGTCGGTGATCTGGCGCCGGCCCGCGCCGCTGCGGACGCTTGCGACCCCCTCCTCGTGGTGGCCGGCCTCTTCGAGCGCGACGAGCCTGGAGAGGGAGGCCAGATATGCTTCAAGGTGCGCATCCACTGCGGCCAGATTGCGCTGCTGCACCGGATTGTCGCGGGTCAGGCTGCGAAGCTCGCGCGAAAGGCGAACAGCGTCGCTCCCGCCTTCGAGATAGGGCCCGAGGAACGAGCGGTTGCCGGTGATCTGATAGCCGCGCTCTCCGCGCAGCGCCTTGTTGACCGCGGTCTCGAGGCGGCCCGCGACCAGCAGCACATCGAGCGTGTGAACGTGCCAGGCCTCGGCTTGACGCGCCTCCGCCGCCACCCGGAATGAGTTTACGATCATCGCGGCGAACAGCAGACCGATAATGACGATCGCGAAGAGACCGAAAAGGCGCCGGGTACGGGCCTTTCGTTCAAGTATGACGGCGTGATTGATCAATGACCGGACTCCGGCCCCCTTGGCCAATCGGTTAGGCCGGAGTGGTGAACAAGAGGTTAGGGCCCCGCCGCGGTGAACGCGGCCTGCCCCGACGAACATCATTAGGGCCGACACCGCTCTGCATCGACCGGTTCGGCCAAACCGGCAACCTCGCCGACCTCTACCGCGCCTACCGCCTCGATGCCGACGCGATCGTCGAAGCGGCCGCGGAGCCGTTTCTGGATTCGACCAATATGATCCTCCCTGTCCGCGAAGCGGATGGGGAGGGGGACCATGCGTAGCATGGTGGAGGGGCTATCGGAGGCCGTGGCCCTCCACCGCACTTCGTGCGGTCCCCCTCCCGATGAGCTTCGCTCACAGGGAGCACCAACCTAATTTGGCGGGGTCGTGCTTGGCGGCGCTTCCACCTTCGGCGCGGCGGGTGGCGGCGCCGCGACTTCCGGGGCGGTCGGCGCAGCCGGCTGCTCCGGCTCGGGCGCGGGCTGCTGCGCATTGTCGTCCACCGCATTCTCGTTCTGGCGGTCGGCCTGGTAGAGCGGCACGGCGGGTGCCGGCCGGGCAGGCGTGGTGCCGAGGGCCTCGGCCATGAAGCCGCGCCAGATCCGCGCCGGAGTGCCGCCGCCGGTCGTGCCGGGGAGCGGCCTGTTGTCGTCATTGCCGATCCACACGCCGACGACGAGATCGCCGGCGAAGCCGACGAACAAGGCGTCGCGATAATCGGACGTGGTGCCGGTCTTGCCGAAGGTCGGCACCGACAAAGCGGCGGCGCGGCCGGTGCCGCGCTGGACGACCGCGTAGAGCACGTCGCGCAGCATCGGGAAGGCGCGGTCGCGGCTGACCTGGCGATCGGCGGCGCCCCAGCCGAACCAGCCGCCGGGCTCCGGCGGCAGGCCGTGCGGGCGGATCGGGTAGCGGCCGGCGGCGACGGCCGCATAAGCGGAGGTGAGCTCGAGCAGGGTGACGTTGTTGACGCCGAGCGGCAGGCTCGGATCGGGCCGCAGCGGCGTGGTGATGCCGAGATCGCGCGCCGCCTGGATGACGTTGTTGCGGCCGACCCGCTCGGAAATCTGCACCGCCACCGAATTGCTCGAAAAGGCGACCGCGTCGCGCAGCAGCTCGGGCCCGCGATAGGCGCCGCCGTAATTTTGCGGCGACCAGTCGCCGAGCCGGATCGGGATGTCGTTGACCGGCGTGCTCGGGGTCAGGCCGTGGCGGAAGGCGGCGAGATAGACGAACAATTTGAACGCCGAGCCGGGCTGACGGCGGGCCTGGACGGCGCGGTTGAACGGGCTTTGCGCATAATCCTTGCCGCCGACCATGGCGACGACGCGTCCGTCGAGCCGCATCGCGACCAGGGCGGCCTGGGCGCGGCCAAGGCCGGCGCGGCGGACGGTGCGGACGGCGAGGCGCTGGAGATCGCCTTCGAGCGTGGTCTGGACGTGGCGCTGGCCATAGCCGTCGTCGGCGAGGTCGGCCGCCTGCGGCAGCACCCAGTCGGCGAAATAGGTGCCGCTCGGCACGTCGTCGCGCGGCCCGAGGCGCAGGCGGGCCGGCTGCACCGCGGCGAGCTGGGCGTCGGTAAGGAAACCGACCTCGTGCATGGCGCCGAGCACCAGCCGCGCCCGGCTCCGCGCCGCTTCGAGATGGGAGCTCGGCGCCAGCCGCGACGGCGCGTTGACGACGCCGGCGAGCATCGCCGCCTGGGACAAGGTGAGATGTTCGGGATCGACGTTGAAATAATGGCGGGCGGCGGCGCGCAGGCCATAGACATTGTCGCCGAAGCTGACGTTGGAGAGATAGCGGCTGAGGATTTCCTCCTTGCTCAGCCACGCTTCCAGCCAGAGCGCGATCAGCGCCTCCTGGATCTTGCGCGTCGGCGTGCGCGCCGGCGAGAGGAAGCTGGTCTTGGCGAGCTGCTGGCTGATCGTGCTGCCGCCCTCGCGCATCCGGCCCTGCCGGATGTCGCGCCACAAAGCGCGGCCCAGGCCCCAGGGATCGACGCCGACATGGCGAAAGAAGCGCCTGTCCTCGATCGCGACGAACGCCTGGCCGACATAGGGGGGCAGGCGGGTGACGTCGACCGGCGCGCCGATGGTCGCGCCGCGCCGGGCGATCGGCTCGCCCTCGGCGGACAATATGGTGATGCTCGGCGCGTCGATCGGCCCGAGCGAGCCCGACAAGGGCGCGGTGACGATCAGCCAGAGGATGGCGAGCGCGAACAGGGCCGCGCCGGCCTTGATCGCCCGCTTGACCAGCCGGACGCGCGAGACCGGCGGCTGCGCGTCCGGCGCCGGGGCCGCGGCCGGCTTCTCGCTCGCCATGCTCAATCGCCCCCTAGGAGGTTGCGGACCCGACCGACCAGGCCGGAGATGATCTCGCCGATGCCGTCATCCTCATCGGCGGGCTGCTCCTCGTTCGGGGCCTTCTTGGCGACGGCCGGCGCGGGGTGGAGGTTCAGCGCCTGCAGCATGAAATTGTGCCAGATCCGCGCCGGCAGGCCGCCGCCGCTGACGCCCTCCATCGGGCGATTGTCATCATTGCCGACCCAAATCCCCACCACCAGGTCTCCCGCAAAGCCGATGAACAAGGCATCGCGCGAATCCTGACTAGTGCCGGTTTTGCCGAACGTCACCACCGGCAATTCGGCCCCGTGCCCCGTCCCCTTGGCGACCGCATAGCGCAGCAGCTCGCGCATGTTGGCGAAAGCGGGGTCGGGCCGCGGGGCAGCGGTGCCGACGCGGTGGAGGAATGTGCTGAAGATATTCTCGTTGCCCGGCGTCTCGACGAGGCCGCGCGGGACGATCGGATAGCGGCCCGAGGCGACGGCCGCATAAGCCGAGGTCATTTCGAGCAGACTGACATCCGACGTACCGAGCGCGATGCTGGGATCGTTGACGGGAATGGGCGCGGTGATGCCGAGGTCGCGCGCGGCCTGGATGACGCGGTTGAGCCCGACCCGCTGGGCGACGCGCACCGCGGCGACGTTGCTCGACAAGGCGAAGGCGTCGCGTAGCGGGATGTCGCCCATATAGGTGCCGCTGGCATTGCGAGGCGTCCAGTGGCCTATGGTGATCGGGCGATCCTCGACCATCGTCTGCGGGGTTAGGCCGGCGCGCAGGGCGGCGAGATAGACGAAGAGCTTGAACGCCGATCCGGACTGGCGGCGGCTCATCGTCGCCCGGTTGAACGGGCTGCGCGCATAATCGCGGCCGCCGAGCATCGCAACGATCCGGCCGTCGGTGTGCATCGCCACCAGGGCCGCCTGGCGGGTGCCGATGCCGGACTGGCGGAAGGCCTGGATGGCGGCGCGCTGCATGTTGCGCTCGAGCGTGGTCGAGACCCGGCGCTCGCCATATTCTTCCTGGTCGGCCTGCTCGACGCCCGACAGGATCCAGTCGGCGAAATAGGTACCGGTGGGGACATTGTCGCCCGGCGCGAGATTGAGCCGCGCCGGCGAAACGCTCGCATATTTCTCCTCGCTGATGAAGCCGAGGTCGGTCATCGCGCGCAGGACCAGGCGGCCTCGCGCTTGCGCGCCGGCAAGGTTGCGGTTGGGGGCGAGCCGGTTGGGCGCGTTGACCAAGCCGGCCAGCATCGCCGCCTGGGGCAAGGTGAGATGCTCCGGAACGGTGTTGAAATAATATCGGGCGGCCGCGCGCAAGCCATAGATATTGTTGCCGAAATAGACGTTGGAGATGTAGCGGCTGAGGATCTCCTCCTTGCTGAGGCGCGCTTCGAGCCAGAGCGTGATCAACGCCTCCTGGGCCTTGCGGCTCATCGTCCGTTCGCCGCCGGTGAAGCTGGTCTTGGCGAGCTGCTGGCTGATCGTGCTGCCGCCCTCGCGCAGCCGGCCGGCGCTCCAGTTGCGGAACATGGCCCGGCCGACGCCCCAGGGATCGATGCCGACATGATGGAAGAAGCGCCTGTCCTCGATCGCGATGAAGGCCTGGCCGACATAAGGCGGCAGCGCCATGACATCGACCGGATCGGCGCGCACCGCGCCGCGCCGGGCGATCGGCTGGCCGTCGGCGGAGAGGACGAGGAAGCTCGGCGGGGCGATCGGCTGGAGCGATTGGGAGAGCGGTGCGGTGAAGGTCAGCCAGCCGACCAGGAGGATGAACGCGCCGGCCGCGAAGCGCAGGCCATATCTGGTGCCCTTGCGGACGATCAGGCTGATCCGCTCCTGCCGGCGGCGGTGGCCGTCGAGCAGGGACGCGACGATCGCCGGCCGCTCGGCCTCCAGATCCTCGGGGCCGATCGAGACCGGCCGGATGCTTTCGAACGCGCGATTGAGATAATAAGCGCGGATCGGCTGCTCGACTCCGCTCCACGAAGGCGGGCTGTCGCCATGGGCTTCGCGCATGTCGGCGGCGAACTGCGCCATGGCGGCGTTTCTCACCTTGCCGGCCTCGTGCAGCGCCTGCTCGAGCCGGGCGCGGTCCTTTTCGGAGAGGGCGCTCCAGGTTTCGGACGAGATGCCGGAAAATGAAGGGGGGCTGCTCGACAAATTCCTGTTCCGGCTCACGCGGGGCCGATCGCGGCCCGCCCCGGGGCGACTTGTTCCACTCCGACGCCCAGTTCGGCAAGCCCTTTCGGCCACGCGCCGCCGGTGATCAAGGCCTCGGCGATCTCGGCCATGGCCGGCGCCGTCTGGAATCCGTAGCCGCCCTGGCCGGCGAGCCAGAAGAAGCCGGGCGCATCCGGCGCGAAGCCGGCGGTGGGGACCCGGTCATGGCTGAAGGTGCGCAGGCCCGCCCAGCGGTGGGCGATGCGGGCGACCTTCATGCTCGTATAATGTTCGAGCCGGTCGGCGGCGAGGGCGATGTCGTAATCTTCGGGCTGGGCGTCGCCGGGATCGTCCGCCACTTCGTCGACCGGCGAGACGAGCAGGCGCCCGGCCTCGGGCTGGATATAGAAATCGCCGGCCGCGCTGAGCGCGAACGGCCAGGACTCGATGCGCGCATCTGCCGGCGGATCGACGACGATGATCGTGCGGCGCATTGGCTGGAGGCCGAGCGGCGCGACGCCGGCGAGCGCCGCCAGATGATCGGCCCAGGCGCCGGCGGCGTTTACGAGGATCGGCGCGGTAAAGGAGTCGCCGGCTTCGGTGCGGACGGTCCAGCCGGGCTCGATCGCGGCAACGCGCCGGTCGTTCAGCACCGCCCCGCCGGCCGCACGAACCTGGCGGGCGAAACCCTGGAGGATGAGGTCGGCATCGAGCTTGAGGCCGGTCGGGTCGAACAGCCCGCATAGAGCGCCGCCCGGGCCGGTGCGCAGCGGCGGGAAAAGCGCGGCCATTTCCGCGGCGTCGACCGTGCGGATCGCGGCGGTGAGCGCCGTCATGTCGTCGCGCAGCGCATCGAGACGCGGGAGCGAGGCTTCGTCGGCGAAATAGAGCGTCGGGAAAAGACGGCCCAGCGGCGGCGCGAAGAAAGGGCGGCTGAAGGCGGTGAGGGCGCGGACCGGCGCAGTGCCGATCCCGTAATGGCTGAACGAGACGCTGCGGCCCGAGCTGTGATAGCCGAGAGCCTCTTCGGCCTCCAACAAGATGGTCCGCCCGTGCGGGGCGAGATGCGCCGCGGCCGAAAGGCCGGCGATGCCGCCGCCGACGATCAGGAAATCCGCGCACTCCATGGCGCGGTGGGCTAGCGCATCGGCCGGCCTCCGTCATCCCGACGAATGCGGGGTCAACTCACTTCTGTCGGGATGAGGGTTCGGGCGCCGCCGATCAATTCCGGAGCGGCCACTACACGGATGGCCCCTGCGCACCGTCCCCCTGCATCTGGGCGTTACCGCCGCTTCGGCTGCCGTAGGGACAGCCGCTGGCGTGACAGATCGGTCGCGGAACTTCGATGACAATCTCCTGCTTGCATTTCGATTGCAGCAAGCATATTTGCTTGCGCAAAATTGACAGCAAGCAGGATCTGATCATGACCACCAGGACGCCGCAATCCGCCGGAGGAATCGCGAGAAGGAACAGCCTGACGCCCGCGGAGCGCAGCGCGATCGCCAGACGCGCAGCGCTCGCTCGCCACAACAATGGATTGCCTCGGGCGATCGCCGAAGGCGAGCTGATCATTGGTGGGGTTGTCCTGTCCTGCGCAGTTCTCGACGACGAGCACAACACTCGTGTCCTGACGCAGAATGCGTTCCTGAAGGCGATAGGGCGGCACCCGTTTGCTTCTGGCGGCACCGGATCAGCGATCGACGAAACGGCGCCTTTTCTGCGCGCAAACAACCTTAAACCATTCATTTCCGAGGCTTTAGAGCGATCGACAACTCCGATGCTCTATCTACCGCGTAATCCGACGTCCGGCGCGGGCGGTGTCGGATATGGCTATTCGGCGAGCCTGCTTCCCGAAGTGTGCTGGGTGTATCAGGATGCACTCACCGCCGGGAAGCTGCTTAAGAGCCAGCTTCACATCGGCGAAGCGGCGCGAAAATTCCTGAAAGCGCTGACGAACTACGCGATCGAGGATTTGGTGGACGAAGCCACGGGCTTCGCCGATCAAAAGAAGCGCAAGGCGCTCGACAAGATCATTGAGAAATATGTCCGGCAGGACGCGCAGCGTTGGGCCTTGATGTTCGACATCGAGTTCTACCGGCAAATTTATCGCCTAAATGAATGGCCTTTCGATCCTGCGAAAACTGCACGGCCCGGTGTCATCGGGACCTGGACCAACGACATTTACGACCGCCTAGCCCCCGGCGTCCGTCCTGAGCTCCAGCGCCGCGTCAGGAGAAATGCCAAGGGCAAGGCGACCCAGAAAATGACGCAATACCTCACGGACGATGAGGGAAAGCCGGAGATGAAGCGGCTTCTGGAAGGCGTAATTGTAGCCATGAAGCTGTCGAACAACTGGGACGATTTTAAGATCAAGCTGGACATGCTTTACCCGAAGTTTGGAAGCACGCTCCAGCTCCCTTATGATCCGGTTAAGAGCCTTCCGAAGCCTTCGACCGGCCCGTAGCCGCCGCCTTACGGGCAATCGCTGTCCGCCGCTCCACCGTCATATCCTCCGCGCGCTTGTCCCGCCACCGCGCCTCATTTCAGCTGCGGCGCTGAGAACCTGATCGCGCTTGTCCTCGATCTACCAGATGTCGGTCTTCCCAACCTGGATGGCCAAGCAGATAGCGTTGGCGAGGTGCTTCTCGCCGTGCGGCCTCTCAGGCACGGGTGATGACCTTCTTAGTGTCCTTACACAGCGAGCACTGGCCACGTTCCTGATTGAAGTCGTTCGTGGTTGCGAGGGCGCCAGTAATCTGAGCTGGATGCGCGCCCGCGTTCGTCAGCCCGACGCCCTCGGCGATGCATTTATTGCATACGGCTCTGGGCCTATGTGATGTGATGAAATCATTGATGCGCCGCGGAACAGACATATCGCCCTCCTTGCTTTGCGCTAAGCATTTAGGAGGCTAGGCCGGATGGCGACAGGGCCAATTCAAACTGAGGCACCACTTTTTTTTCATCGATTGCGATAGCCGATCGCTTTATTGTGAAATCGTCGTTATGTGGTCTCCCCGTGGTGTCACGGGGGAAAATATGCCAAGATCGCAGCCGAGGTGCGTCGACCTTTTCTCGGGCGCTGGGGGGTTCGGGCTCGGCGCTAAGATGGCTGGCTTTGACGTTGTCGCCGCAGTCGACATAGACGCCGACCTACAGTCTGCATATCGGCTGAATTTCCCGCAGACGCACGCCTTCCAGGCTGACATCTCACAACTCGATCGTACAGCATGGGACTTTGTCGTCGGCCGCGGCCACGCGCGCTTGGACCTCTTGATAGGGGGGCCTCCGTGCCAAGGCTTTAGCCGCATGGGCAAGCATCAGCACAGCGATCCGCGCAACACGCTGGTCGGGCATTTCTTTCGCCACGTCCGTCTATTGCAGCCGCGAATGTTCATCATGGAAAATGTCGAGGGGCTGATTGATAAGACGAAAATCGGTTTCCTTCATAATGCACTTGCCGAACTGCCTAATTCGTACCAGATAGTCGGGCCATTGATAATTAACGCCGCCGATCTCGGTGCCCCTACCTCGCGAAAGCGGGTCATCGTCATCGGATTTGACAAGAGAGACGTCGACCAGATCTACTCAAATGAAATCGAAGCGCTGAAGGAGGGACAGCGCGTAACGGTTCGGGACGCCATCAGCGATCTCCCGAGCCCCATCCCCGATATCAAGCGGGTCATGGATTTTGGCTGGGCGTCCTATCCTGCCTCCTCCGTTCCGATCTCCGCATATGCTGAACGTTGCAGAACCTTATCGGAGCATGACGTAGGCGGGCGCGAAGCCTTGAATGAAGCAATCCACGGGCGAGTGTCGGGGTTGTTCGAGACGCAGCATTCAAACGCGGTCCGGGATCGCTTCCTGGAAACACCACAAGGGGGGGTAGAGCCAGTCAGTCGATATCCTAAGCTGGCATGGGCGGGGCAGTGTCCAACGCTTCGAGCTGGAACAGGCTCGGAGAAGGGCAGCTTTCAGGCCGTACGCCCCATACACCCGACGCAGCCGCGAGTAATAACGGTTCGGGAGGGCGCTCGATTGCAGGGGTTCCCTGACTGGTTCCTTTTTCATCGCACGAAATGGCATAGCTTTCGAATGATCGGGAACAGCGTTTCTCCGATAGTAGGCGCTGCTCTTTCTACCTTGCTCTATTCAAAATCCGTGTTGCTCCAGGCGGCTTAAGCCAGGTGAGCGACGGTTTGGGAGGTGGCGCTAATGGCTACCGCATTTGAAGTTCAATTCCAGCCAGCTCCGGCCTACCTATTTGATTACCTGACGGCGGACGTTCAAACCGCTGAGTGCATCTTTGATCTGATCGACAACTCAATCGACGCCGCTCGGGGTGCCATGCCCGGGAAAGTCGATGACGACCGAATGCCTGAAAGCTACGCCGGGTTTAGGATCGAAGTGACGCTCGGATCGGACGCCGTCATCATCAACGACAATTGCTCCGGAATGACGGAGGAAACTTTCTCGACGCTCGCGTTTCGAGCGGGCGAGAAGTCGCAACACCCGTTCGGAATTGGACACTTCGGCGTGGGGTTGAAGCGCGCAATTTTGAAGATTGGCGATCGATGTACTGTCGAAACGGATGATGGCAGCGCTTATCTGAGCCTGACATTCACGCGCTCGCAGCTGGATCAATCAGCAGAACTGAAGCTTCCAGCAAGCAAGGAGGCGTCGCATGGCGCCCGGTTTACGAAGATCACCGTCGATGAGGTCAAAGACAATGCCCGGCGGGATCTGTCGTCTCCGCGTTGGAAGGCGACGATGGGAGAGAGTATCGGCCGCCGATACGGTCTGTTCATCCGCAAGGGGCTTGTGATTGAGCTGAACGCCCAGATCGTCGAGGCGTTTGCCCCGCAACCCGTCGAGAACCCATATATCTCGCTCCAAAGATTCCAGGACAGGATTCATGGCGTTGACGTGGAGATCGTCGCGGGGTTGCACGAGCAATACCGTTTTACGCAAAGGGGCGGAAAGACAGTTTCGGACCCTGACAACAACGATGTGCACCGCCAGATCTCGGCGGAGTTTGGATGGTACGTGGTTTGCAACGACCGCGTGATTCTGCTCCACGACACGACGCACAAGACCGGATGGACCACGAACTGGCACAACGAATATGCCGGCTTTGTCGGATGGGTGTACTTTCGTTCCAAGGATCCATCTCTCCTGCCTTGGAATACGAAGAAATCAGACATCATCGAGAACGGCGAGCTCTACGAGGAGGTCGTCGAGATCCTTCGCCGGATGGCAGCTCAGTATCGCCAAGCAACTCCCCTGACCAAGACGCGCAGGAACGCGTCCCGGAATCAATCACAGGCGAAAGGGTCACGCAGACAAAAAAAGTCCCCAACCGCGCAAGAGGTGCTCGCGGGTTCCGCTACGAAAACCCAGCTCAAGTCGATCGCCACCCTCCTTCCGCTGAACATCGCTTTCGCTTCAAATTTGCCGAAACTTGCTGGGCTAGTGGATGACAGCCAACGCCTGGACATTCAGGATTTTCCGTACGCGTCGGCGGTCATGCTGCGGACTGTCTTCGATGCGGCTGTGAAAGACTATCTCAAGCGCCACAAGAAATTTGTCGATATGCGTGACGCTGTGCTGGACGAAAGCCTCAGGCCAGGACAGGAGGTAACAGATGCCGTTCGCAAGAACTACGCCCCATCACTGGCGGATATGACGAAGTGGTGCATTAAGAACGCGGAGGTCTTTCCCGACCCGCACGTGCGCGTATGTAAGCAAGCGTGCGAGCGATTCTCGCATCATTTGTCCGTGCTCAATGGCGTAGTTCACGAGGATGGAGGCATCTCTAACGCGGCCCAAGTGAGAACGATGCGCGACGAGGTGCTGCAGGGCTTGTTGCACATCATTGGCTCATGACGCGGCAGGCAGCGCCATGGGCGCGCTGAACACGTTTTGAGTGTCAAGTCAGCCGCCCTAGTTCGGCCGGAACCGGTCGCAAGCCCTAATAGGTGCCGCCCCGGCGCGCATCCGCCCGGCCGGCCAGATAGGCGGCGCAGCTGGAGCGAAGCGAGGTCCGGTCGTCGGCGCTGAGCGAATAGGCATTGCTCAGCCGGCCGATGAAGGCCGCGGGATCGTCCTGCTCTCCGGCCGCGCGGCAGATCGTCGTGATCTGGGCGAGGTCGAGCGGGTTGCCGCCCGACGCGCGGCGCACCGTCGGCTGACGAACCGGCTGCACCGTCTGGCGCACCGGTTGGGCGACCGCCTGGCGCACCGGCTGCGGCGCGGGCTGACGCGTCGCGACGGGCTGGGTGGGCCGGCGCACCGGCTGGGAAATATGGGTGCGCGGCTGCAGGGCTTCGGCGCGCGCCTGAAGGTCGAGCGCTTCCCTGTCGATCTGCGGCAAGATTTTCGTGCTCGCCAAAAGAGCCGTCAGAAAGATGACCATTTTTCGTCCCCCCGGGAAAAACCTCCCGTGGGTGCGGTAGTTATACGGTGGATGGTAAATAAGGCGTTAACTCTGTTTAACGGCCGGAGAAGGAGAGGGCTTTGACCGACGAGGATCTCGCCGCTTATCTGGCCGAGGAAGCGGGCCGGCTGCTGATCGCGCAGCGGCAGGGCTCTATCCTCGAAGGCGCCGCACTGGGCCACGCCGCCGATCGGGCCGCCAACGCCTTCATCCTCGCCGGTCTGGCCGAATGGCGCCCGGACGATGCGATCCTCTCGGAGGAGAGCCCCGACGACCGTGCCCGGCTGGCCGTCTCGCGGGTCTGGATCGTCGATCCGCTCGACGGGACCCGGGAATATTCCGAAGGCCGGGACGATTGGGCGGTCCATGTCGCGCTCGCCATCGATGGCGCGCCCAGCGTTGGCGCGGTGGCGCTGCCGGCGAAGGGCCGGTTGTTCCGCTCCGATCGTGTCCAGCAGCCCGATTTCGGCGGCGGCCGCCCGAAAATGCTGGTGAGCCGCACGCGACCGCCTGCCGAGGTGGAGGAGATCGCCGCTCTGCTCGGCGCCGACCTGGTGCCGATGGGATCGGCCGGCGCCAAGGCGATGGCGATCGTGGCCGGCGCCGCCGACCTTTATTACCATGCGGGCGGCCAGCACGAATGGGACAATTGCGCGCCGGCCGCCGTGGCGCTTGGCGCGGGGCTTCATGCCAGCCGTCTCGACGGCAGCCCCTTGCGCTACAACCAGGCCGATACCTGCATCCCCGATCTCGTCGTCGGCCGGGCAGATCTTGCCGCGCGGGTGCTCGCCTTCTGCGCTCAGAGATAGGCGCGCAAGGCGAGCCAGGCTTCGCGCTTCTTCTCGAAGGGCAGGCTTGCATAAGCGGGGCTGCTCGAGGGCAGATCGATCAAGGCGGGGCCGGCGGCGTCGCCGAGCTGCTTTCGGCCGATACGTGCCGACGTGCCGCCGTTGAAGGCGATCGCCCTCAGGTCGGGCAAAGTGCTTGCCAACGCGGCGAGATCGCTCGCCTGGTGCAGGCGGATGTCGGCATCGAGGCTGCCCTTGCGGGTGGCGGCGGCGACCGTGTCCCAAAGGCCGACCCGCGCCTCCAGCAGAACCTCCAGACGCGCTTCATAAGGCAGCGGCACGAGATCGCGTCCGATCGCGGCGCCGATCAGCCGCCAGAATTGATTCTGCGGGTGGGCGTAATAACGCTGCCGGGCCAGGGAGACGGCGCCGGGCAGACTGCCGAGGACGAGCAGGCGCGTGTCGGGCCGGGTGACGGGCGGGAAGCAATGCTGCATGAGGGCGACATGAAAGTCGAAGGCGGATGTCATTGCAAGGCGGTGCGGTTCGAGGCCGAGGTGCCGGAGGCGGTCGAGATACTCGATTGCAATTGCTCGATCTGCGCGGCGACCGGCTTTCGCCACCTGATCGTGCCGCATGACGACTTCCGCCTGCTGTCCGGCGCGAAGGCGCTGATCAGCTACCGCTTCGGCACCGGCGCCGCCAACCACCTGTTCTGCTCGGTCTGCGGCATCAAGAGCTTCTACCAGCCGCGCTCGCACCCCGAAGCCTGGAGCCTGAACCTGAACGCCCTCGACGATATTTCGGGGCTCGCCATCACCGTGACGGCCTTCGACGGCCGCGATTGGGAGAATGCGCGCGCCGCGCTCGACTGACCGCTTGCGGCGCGCGCCGCTCGCGGCCTAGACTTGGCTGAAACCGGGGAGGGGAATATGGCCGAAGCCGTGGCGGACGATTATGTGGTGGACGCCCGCCGCGACCGGCTGGTGATCTTCGCCTCGACGCTCGGCACCGTCTTCGAGTGGTACGATTTCTTCATCTACGGCACGCTCGCCGCGGTCATCGGCAAGCAATTCTTCCCGAGCGGCAACGAGACCGCGCAATTCCTGCTCTCGCTCGCCTCGTTCGCGGTCGGCTTCGGCTTCCGGCCGGTCGGCGCCCTGCTGTTCGGCGTGCTCGGCGACAAGCTCGGGCGAAAATATACCTTCCTGGTCACCATCACCCTGATGGGGTTCGCCACGGCCGCGGTCGGCCTCGTGCCCGGCTATGCCTCCATCGGCGTCGCCGCGCCGATCATCCTGGTTCTGCTGCGCGTGCTGCAGGGCCTGGCGCTTGGCGGCGAATATGGCGGCGCGGCGATCTACGTCGCCGAGCATGCGCCGCAGAACAAGCGCGGCTTCTATACCAGCTTCATCCAGGCCGGGGTGATCGGCGGCTTCCTGCTGTCCGTCGCCGTGGTGATCGCCTCGGGCTATCTCGTCGACCCGGAGGCCTGGGAGGCCTGGGGCTGGCGGATCCCGTTCCTCTTCTCCATCGTCCTGCTCGCCGTCTCGCTCTGGGTGCGGTTGAAGCTCAAGGAAAGCCCGGTCTTCCAGGCGATGAAGGAAGCGGGCAAGACCGCCGGCAATCCGCTCGCGGAGAGCTTCCGGGGCTGGCAGCGCACCAAGATGATCCTGGTCGCCCTGTTCGGAGTCGCCGCGGGGTTGACCGTGATCTGGTACACCGCCCAGTTCCAGGCGCTCTATTTCCTGCAGAATGCGCTGAGGGTCGACGACAATTCGGCCCGGATCATGATCGGCGTCGCCGCCGCCTGCAGCATGTTCTGGTTCGTGTTGTTCGGCTGGCTGTCCGACAAGATCGGCCGCAAGCCGCCGATCGTCGTCGGCTATGCGCTCACGCTCATCCTGCTCTTCCCCTTGTTCCACTGGATGGCGAGCGCGGCCAATCCGGAGCTGGCGGTGGCGATGGACCGCAATCCGGTCACCGTGCAGGGCGTGAACTGCGACTATAACCCCTTCCTGACCCGGCAGCCCACGCCCTGCGGCCGCGCGCTCGACCTTTTGACCCGGCGCGGCATCGCCTACACCTTCCTTCCCGCGCCGGGCTGGTCGGGGGACAGCTATCAGGTGCGCGTCGGCGACAATGTGGTGAATGCCGAGGATCCGGCCACGCTTGAGCCTGCGCTCGCCTCGGCCGGCTACCGGCTGGAGAAAAGCGCACCGCCGTTCGGCAGCGCGATCCGGGTGGTGATCGCGATCATCGTGATCGGCTTCCTCTCCGGCATGACCTACGGCCCGGTCGCGGCCCTGCTGGTCGAGCTGTTCCCGGCCCGGGTGCGCTATACGTCGCTGTCGGTGCCTTACCATATCGGCACCGGCTATTTCGGCGGATTCCTGCCGTTCATCAGCCAATATATCGTGGCGCGGACCGGCAATCCCTTCTCCGGCCTTTGGTACACGATCGGCGTTGTCGCGATGGCGCTTGTCGTCAGCATGATCTGGCTGCCCGAGACTTCGGGAAAGAAGTTGGACTGAGCGGAGCCTCGCGCTACGCGGCCTCGATGGCTCACATTCCACTGCGGCTGACTCTGGACGGCGACGCGCTCGCCGCCAACTGCTTTCCAGCACAGTGGGATCCGAAGCTTGGAATTCACGTGACTTGAAGTCGCGGC
>JADMIO011418028.1_pt1 | contig 22525 bp, 23 predicted proteins | sample 8958161 | NCBI WGS metagenome assembly JADMIO01 (sample SAMN16585339, study PRJNA669376) | soil metagenome | isolation source: Crop rotation soil | place: USA: Cullars Rotation, Alabama | collected 2011 | reverse complement strand
CGACTTCAAGTCACGTGAATTCCAAGCTTCGGATCCCACTGTGCTGGAAAGGTCGTCGCGCCCGGCAGCGGGGTGAACCGGTGTTGGCGAAATCCCTCAGGACCGTCGTTCACAGCGAACGGGACAGTACGTTGCGGACGGAACGAAGCGGAGCCCCGCCGGCCGCAGGCCTCCGGTGATCCGCGGAGTGACCCGACCAAACGACGGACGAAGCGGAGCCCCGCCGGCCGCAGGCCCCGAGGGCGTGAGCGGGAGTGACCCAACGAGATGCTCACGGACGAGTTCCCGGCGTACCCGGGACAAGGCCGAATGGTCGCGATGCAGCAACGGATCGGGCTGGGTGACACACGACCCGACGGTCGTCTCCGGCTCGACGCGCTCGCCGCGTTCCTGCAGGACGTCGCCGACGAGGACGCGGCCAGCGCGCCGATCGTCGACGACGAGAGCGTGTGGGTGTTGCGGCGCCTCACGATGTCGCTCGTCCACACGCCGCGCTTTCGTGACACGGTGACGCTCGCGACGTGGTGCAGCGGCGCGAGCTCGCGATGGGCCGAACGGCGCACCGACCTGTCTCGTGGCGGCGAGGTCGTCGCGCAGAGCGTCGCGTTGTGGGTGCACGTCGACCGCGAGAGCGGGCGGCCCTCGCGTCTCGCCGACGGGTTCGACTCGGTGTGGGGCGCGAGCGCGCGTGACCGTCGCGTGAGCGCGCGCCTGCAGCACGAGGTCCCGAAATCGGATGCGCGTCGCGAACGCTGGGCCTTGCGCGCGACCGACATCGACATCGTCGCCCACGTGAACAACGCGGCCTACTGGGCCGCGGTCGAGGAGTTGCTCGCGCGCCGTCCGACGTTGCGCGTCGCGCGCGCGGAGATCGAGTTCCGTAGTGGCGTGCTCCCGGGGGAGGACGTCGACCTCGTCGTCGACGACCGCGCGCACGGGTTCATGACGTGGTTCCTGGTCGGCGAGGAAGTACGCGCATCGGCGTCCGTACACTCGTCGGTATGAGCGAGGCGCAGATCCTCCGGCGCGGGCGACCGGCGATCCATATGCCGACGGTGCGTGATGGAGCACCGGAGGTCGCAGCCCCATGGGCATGAGCACAGCCGGCCAACTGAAGCTCGGGTACCAGATCGGCTATTGGGGTGCGAGCCCGCCGCCGGGCCTCCCGCGCGTGCTCATCGAGGCCGAAGCCATGGGCTACGACTCCTTCTGGACCGCCGAGGCGTACGGCTCCGACGCGCTCACGCCGCTCGCGTGGTGGGGCGCGGCGACCACGAAGATCAAGCTCGGTACGTCGATCTGCCAACTGTCGGCGCGTACGCCGGCCGCGATGGCGATGGCCGCGCTCACGCTCGACCACCTCTCGGGCGGGCGGTTCATCCTGGGCCTCGGCGCGTCGGGCCCACAGGTCGCCGAGGGTTGGTACGGCGACGACTACCGCAAGCCACTCGCGCGCACGCGCGAGTACGTCACGATCATCCGCGAGATCCTGGAACGCAAGGGAACCGTCGACTTCCAGGGCGAGCACTACCAGTTGCCACTCCCGGGGGGTACCGGGCTCGGCAAGCCGTTGAAGTCGATCACGCACCCGCTCCGCGCCGACATCCCGATCTATCTCGCGTCGGAAGGGCCCAAGAACGTCGCGCTGACCGCGGAGATCGCCGACGGTTGGCACGCGATCTTCTACGCGCCTCGCGAAGACACCTTCTACCGCAAGGCGCTCGAAGAAGGGTGGGCGCGTCCGAACGCACGACGCACGCCCGACGAGTTCGAGACCGCCTGCACGGTGCCCGTGATCATCAGCGACGACGTCGAAGCGGCTGCCGACGCGTACCGGCCGATGCTCGCGCTCTACATCGGTGGCATGGGCGCGCGCGAAGCGAACTTCCACAACGAGGTGTTCGCGCGCATGGGCTACGAAGGCGAAGCGAAAGAGATCCAGGACCTGTACCTCGAAGGCAAGAAGGACGAGGCCGCGGCGAAGGTGCCGCGGCGTCTCGTCGAAGACGTCGCGCTCATCGGGCCGAAGGAAAAAATCCGCGACGACCTCGAGATGTGGCGCGAGTCGGTGGTGACGACGATGCTCATCAACGGCGACGTCGACCAGTTGCGTACCGTCGCCGAGCTCGTCCTCGGCTGACGCCGATGGAACTGCCGTCGCTCACCGTCGAGGAAGCGCGCGTCCTCGGCGCGCTGATGGAGAAGTCGGTCACCACGCCCGACGGGTACCCGTTGTCGTTGAACGCGCTCGTCAACGCGTGCAACCAGACGACGAACCGCGACCCGGTTGTGAAGTACGGCGAGGACACCGTCGAGCAGGTGCTCGACTCGCTGCGCGAGAAGAGCTTGGTCCGGCGACTGAAGGCGGCCGGGCAGCGGGTCATCAAGTACCGCCACGTCGCCGACGAAACGCTCGCGCTCGACGCCGGCGACTTCGCGATCATCGGCGTGCTGTTACTGCGCGGCCCGCAGACGCCGGGCGAGCTGAAGGGTCGCACCGAACGCTGGCACGGCTTCGGCGCGCTCGACGACGTCGAGCAGGTGCTGGAGAAGCTCGCGTCGCGCGAGATGGTCGTGCACCTGCCGCGCCGGCCGGGGCAGAAGGAAGCGCGGTGGACTCAGCTGCTGGCGCCCACCGACGAGAGCGCCGCTGCTCCGGTGACCGAGGCGAGGCCGGCCGCGACGGTGGCCGAGGCGCGTGCAGAGCCCGCGGAGCCCAAGGCGGCGCGCACGCTCGAGGTCCGCAACCCGGCGACCGGTGCAGTGCTGCGCACGATCGAGGTCGACGACGAACGCGCCGTCGCGAACAAGCTCGACCGCGCGCGTCGCGCGCAGCGATCGTGGGCCACGCGTAGCTACGACGAGCGCGCGGCGCTGCTGACGCGGGTGCGCGACAAGCTCGCCGACGAGCTTGAGACGTTCGCGGCGACGACCTCCTCGGAGGTCGGCAAGCCGATCCGGCAAGCGCGAGGCGAGGTCCGCGCGGTCGGCGACCGCATCACGTGGTTCGCCGAGCACGTGCGCCACGCGTTCGACCCGGTGGCGGTGACGGTGCAGCCTGACCTCGAGGAACGGGTCTCCTACGACCCGGTCGGCGTCGTCGCGCACGTGAGCGCGTGGAACTACCCGTACTTCGTCGGGTTGAACTCGATCGTGCCGGCGCTCCTCGCGGGGAACGCCGTGCTCTACAAGCCGTCGGAGCACGCGACGCTCACCGGGTTGGCGCTCGTCGACCTCATGCACCGCGCCGGGGTGCCGGTCGACGTCGTGCAGGCGGTCCCGGGCGCGGGGCCGACGGGCGTGGCGCTGGTGGAGGCCGACGTCGACCTCGTCTGCTTCACCGGGTCACACTCGACCGGCACGAAGGTCGCGGTCGCCGCCGCGCAGCGGTTGGGTCGCGTGCAGCTCGAACTCGGCGGCAAGGACCCCGCCTACGTGTGCGACGACGTCGACGTCGACGACACCGCGATCGCCGTCGCCGAGGGCGTTTTCTACAACGCGGGGCAGAGTTGCTGCGCGATCGAACGGCTCTACGTGCACGAACGCGTCTGGCAACCGTTCCTCGACGCGTTCACCGCCGCCGTCGACGCGTACAACGTCGGCGATCCGAGCGACGACGCGACCGACATCGGCCCGCTCGCGCGCGAAGAACAGCTCGCGCTCCTCGACATGCACGTGCAGGACGCGATCGGGAAAGGCGCGCGCGTGTTGCGTGGTGGAGCGCGCCTCGACCGGCCCGGCAACTGGTTCGCGCCCACGGTGCTCGTCGACGTCGACCATCGCATGCTCGTGATGCGCGACGAGTCGTTCGGTCCTGTGATCGGTGTGCAGCGCGTGCGCGACGACGCCGAGGCGATCGAGCGCATGGACGACACGAGCTACGGGCTCACTGCCGCGGTCTTCACGCGCGATCGCGAGCGCGCGGCGCGCATCCTCGAACAGCTCGATACCGGCAGCGTCTACTGGAACTGCTCCGACCGCACGAGCGTGTGCTTGCCGTGGGCGGGTCGCCGTCGTTCCGAGCTCGGTGTGTCGATGGGAGAGGCCGGCATCCGCGCGTTCGTGCGCGAGAAGGCCTGGCACCTGCGTCCCCCCGTCTGACCGTGTTTGCAGCCGATCGGCCCCATTGGGGCGCGTGCGCTGCAAACACAGGGTGGCGGCGAGACTGGCGCCACCGCGCGACGGGGCGCGCTACGGCTGCACGATCGTCGGCGTTTCACCCTCGGGGATGCCGACCGGCGGGTCGTCGACCTCGGGTGCGCTCGCGGCGGTGACGGGCTCGGGTGCCGCCGTCGTCGGTGGCGTCGTGACGGGCGGTTCGGTCGGCGGCGGGGCCGGCGCGGTCGTCGGTGGCGTCGTGACAGGCGGAGCGGTCGGCGGCGGCGCCGACGTGGTCGTCGGGGTCGCGGGTGCTGCGGGCGCGCTCGACGGTGTCGTCGTCGTGTGCGCGACCGGCACGGTGTGGAACGACGCGTGCGCGGCCGCCGGTGTGTTCGACGTGACGTGCCCGGGCGCGTCGGCGCCGACACCGGTGATGACGGCGGCGCCGAGCGCGAGACCGGCCATCGGGACGAGCAACATGCGGCGTCGCAGTTCGTCGTGCAGCGTGCGTGCTTCGGAAGCCGTACACCGCATCAACTGGACGATGCGGCCTTCGACGTCGTCGACGTCGGTTCCGATCGTCGCCGCGAGGACTTCGAGGTCGCTCGTGCGCAGCGCGACCGACGCGCCCGGCTTCGCCGACCGCACTGCGCGCAGCAGTTCGACGTACGCGGCGAGCACGTCGTCGTGCGCAGTCGACGCAAGCACCTTGATCGTCGAGCCGACCGCGATGCGACCGAGGTCGACCGACACCGGGACGCGCTCGGGGACGAGCTTCGTGAGGTGCTCGCCGTAGAACTCGCTCAGCGTCGCGGCGGCGTCGTCAGGAACGCGCAGCGTGCCGCGTTCCCACGCGATGAGCAGCCGCGGGCTGACTCCGAGGCGAGCCGCCGCGGCGTTCCGGCGCAAGCCGAGGCCGCGACGGGCGCGCCGCAGCGCCCGGCCCAGCCGGCGCGGCGGGATCCCCGTGTCGATCGCAGTGGCCACGCCTCTTCATCGGCGCGGCCGGGCCCGCAATTAGTGCGCCCAAAAGGCGCGATCGGCGCCGCCCGGGTCGTCGAGCACCTCACGCTCGGTGTCGAAGCGCATCGTGGCCCGGCGAGGCTCGTCGTACTGCGGCCAGGCCGGGATGCCAGGGTGCTGCGGGTCGCCGGTGCGGGCGAACGCGATCCACGCTGCGTGCATGGCGTCGGCGATCGCCTGCCGCTCGGGGCCGGTGCCGGTGAACATGTCGCTGCCGGGCTTGTCGAGCGCGTCGAAGACGAACGGGATCTCGAGCGCATGGGTCGAGCGCAGCCCGCCGAACACCGGCGTCTCCCACGTGAACAAGTACATCCACACGGGCGCGTGCGCCGACTGCGCTTCGGCGAGCCGTACCGCCGGTGCACGGAACACGACATCGGTCGAGAGGTCGGTCCACACGTCGAGCACCGAGCCGCCCGGACGGTTCGCGCGGTAGCCGGCAACGACGCGTTCCGCGTCGGCGCCCGGGTACCACGCGGCGGCGCGCCGGATGATGCCGGCGTCGTCGATCTGCACCAGCGTCTGGTCCATGAGGTGGAACAACGTCATCTCGTGACGGTTCGTCCCGATCAGCACGCGCACGTCTTTCGCGTTGCCCGCGGCGATCGTGTCGAGCGGCGGGCGGGGGAGCACCGTGCCGTCGACGACCGGTTGGAACGGCAAGCCGGCGCCGGCTTCGTTCGTGATCGAGCTCGCGGCCACGCCCGCGGTGGTCTGCGCGGCGATGACCTCCGCGGTCGTTGTTGCGCGCAGCGCGCCGACGTCGCCGGGCTGCACGCCGAGGGCGTCGACGACCCGCGCCGCGATCTCGTTCGCGCGGTCGCGCGTCGCGAACCACGACGCGGCGCCGCTCTGCGGGATGGCACCGGCGAACAGGCCGCGCGCGCTCGGTGTGCCGAGCAACGTGCCGACGCTGCCTCCGCCCGCCGACTCGCCGAAGATCGTGACGCGGTTCGGGTCGCCGCCGAAGGCTTCGATGTTGTCGCGCACCCATTCGAGCGCGGCGATCTGGTCGAGGATGCCCGCGTTGCCGGCGCCCGCGAATTCCTCGCCGAACAGGTCGGCGAGGTGCAGGAACCCGAACGACGCGAGCCGGTAGTTGATCGTCACGAGCACGAGGTCGCCGTGCTGCGCGAAGCGCGTCCCGTCGTACCACGGGGTGGTACCTGAGCCGTTCATGAACGCGCCCCCGTGGACCCACAGCATCACGGGTCGGCGCGCGTCGTCGACGCCCGGCGTCCACACGTTGAGGTACAGCGAGTTCTCGCTGTGCGCCGGTTGCGGCCCACCGAACAATGCGGCCATGGGGAACGGCGCCTGCGCAGACTCCATCGAGAAGTGCGTCGCGTCGCGCACGTCGTCCCACGGCTCTTCACGCTGCGGCGGCAACCACCGCAGGTCGCCGACCGGCGGCTTGGCGAACGGGATGCCGCGGAACACGTGCACCCCGTCGTGTTCGAGGCCTTGGACCTTCCCGCTGCGAGTGTCGACGATCGCGCCCACCTGCGCCCTCCTGTGCCGGATCGGGCAGCAGGCTACGCCGGGGCGCACGCGGGCGTCGGCACGGCTAGAAGACCGGGTCGCGCTTCTCGAGGAACGCGGTGATCGCCTCCATGTTCGCGGGCGCGCCGGCGAGACGGCTGAACACCTCTTGCTCGCGCAGGTTCGCGGCGCGTACCGCGTCGATGCGGGCGGCGATCGAAAGTCGCTTCGACTCGACGAGCGACACCGTCGGCATCTTCGCGATGTCTTCGGCGATGGCGAGCACTTCGTGCATGAGCTCACCGTCGGGCACCGCCCTCAACGCGATGTTCGCCTCGACCGCGTCGTCGGCGGACATCCACTTCCCCGTGTAGAGGAAGTACGACGCGCGTTGGTTGCCCATCACCGCAGGCATCAGCACACTGCCCGATGCTTCGGGCACGACGCCGAGCGGCACGAACGGCGCGCGCAGCCGAGCCGCGTGCGCGAGCACGACGATGTCGCAGTGCAACAGCATCGTGAAGCCGATCCCGACGCCGAGACCGTTCACGGCCGCGAGGAGCGGCTTGTCGAACGTCATGACTGCGTCGAGAAAGCGCGGGAAGCCGTGCCCCGCACCGTCGGCGTCACCGGTGCCGATCCGTCCCATCTCTGCGAGGTCCTGTCCGGCACTGAACGATCGGCCCGTGCCCGTGACGATCACGCAGCGCACCGCGTCATCGGCGGCTGCCTCTCGTAGTGCCGCGGCGCCAGCGTTGTACAGCGCGGTGTCGAAGGCGTTCAGCGCCTCCGGCCGATTGAGCGTGAGGATGCGGACGCGGCCGTCGAAGCGATCGTCGATGTCGAGCACGGGTGCATCTTGTCGTGCGCGACACATCGCGTGTGAACTTGTCGCGTGGAGGAGACGCACCTCGCGACCGCGCACCGACGCTGGGACGACGTCTGGCAGGACGCGGCCGAGCGCGCGCCGTGGCTCGACCCGGACCCGGCGGTCGAGCGCATCGCCGCAGGTTTGCGCGCCGGCGCGCGGTGTCTCGACATCGGCTGCGGGATCGGGCGGCACAGTGCGCTGCTCGCGCGGCGAGGTTTCGAGGTCGTCGCGACGGATGCGAGCGCGGCAGCGGTCGCGGCGACGCGCGACGTCGGTGGCATCGAGTGCGTGCGATCGACGTTCGGCGACCTCCCGTTCGCCGACCGCAGTTTCGAGTACGTAGTCGCGTGGAACGTCGTGTACCACGGTGACGGCACGATCGTGGCGCACGCGTTGGATGACGTCGCCCGCGTGTTGCACCCGGGCGGCGTGTACCAGGCGACGATGCTCTCGAAACGCAACGAGAAGTATGGGCGTGGTGTCGAGGTGCGACCCGACACGTTCGTGCTCGATGGCGACACGGGCGACAAGGCGCACCCGCACTTCTACTGCGACGACGAGGGCCTGCGCGCGCTGCACGATCCGTGGTTCGAGCTGCTCGACCTCGAAGAGGTCGAACAGCAGGGCAAGGCCGGCGCGTGGCACTGGCAGTTCGCGATGCGGCGACGCTGAGCGTCGTACGCCCGAAGCCTCAGATCCCGTCCCACAGCATCGGGCTCGGACCGTCGGGGGCATCGGGGAGCAGCAGCTGTTCGGGCGAGTGCTTGTTGATGTGCCCGATGAGCCCGCTGTAGACGCCGTACCCGACGAGCTCGCGCAGCCGTGCGGGAAAGCGCGCGACCGTGTCGCGGGAGAGCCCGAGCTGCTGGTTCTCCTGCTGGCGGACGAACCCCGCGCAGTAGTTCATCGCCACACCCACTCGGCGTTCGCTCGTCGCGTTCGCACCGCCGCCGTGCCACAGGCTGCCGTGCCAGACGAGCACGGAACCCTTCGGCATCTCGGCCGCGATCGACTCGTACGGCTTGCCGTAGTCGGGGTTGTGATCGCGCCGGTGCGAGCCGGGGACGATGCGCGTCGCGCCGTTCGCCGCCGTGAAGTCGGTGAGCGCCCACATCGAGTTGCACACGGTCGGGCGGTGCGGCTTGTCCAGCGGGATGAGCTGGTCGTCGGCGTGGATCGGTTGCGCGTCCTCGCCGGGCAGGATCGCGATCGAAGACAGCGACGAGATCAGGCAGCCGGAGTCGAGCACGCCATCGATGATCGGTAGGACGTTCTCGTGGACGGGGATGCGTTCGTAGAGCGAGCCGTACGCGAGCAGGTTGTAGATGCGGATCGTGTGGTGGCCCTCGAACGAATTCGGCGCCGGCTGCACGTCGAGGTACTGCTCGAGCCGGAGCAGGTCGTCGTGCAGCGCGTCGACGAGCTCGCGCTCGATCGCGTCCTCGACGATCGTGTAGCCGTCGTCGTCGATACGAGCGAGGTGCTTGTCGACATCGATCGTCGGCACGAGTGATTACGGTACTCGTCGATGCCGCTGTACGCGTTGGGTGAACTGGTGCCCCGTATCGACCCGGATGCGTTCGTGCACCCCGAGGCAACGATCATCGGGAACGTCGAAGTGGGCGCGCAGGCGACGATCTGGCCGCAGACGGTGTTGCGCGGCGACCAGTCACGGATCGTGATCGGCGCTCGCACGTCGGTGCAGGACGGCGCGGTGGTCCACTGCACGCGTCAGCTGGAAACGATCGTCGGGAGCGACTGCGTCATCGGGCACCTTGCGCACCTCGAGGGGTGTGTCGTCGAGGATGGCTCGCTGGTCGGCACCGGGTCCATCGTGTTGCACCGCGCGATCGTGCGCACCGGCGCGCTCGTCGGCGCGGCCGCGCTCGTCCCCAACGGCATGGAAGTGCCGACCGGCGCGATGGCGCTCGGCGTCCCCGCCAAGATCCACGAGGGCCGCGTGAAGCCCGAGATGATCAGCGGCCCGGCCGAAGAGTACGTCCGCAACTGGTTCCGCTACCGCGAAAACCTGCGCGCGCTCTGAACGAGCGCCGTCAGGACACGTTCGTACCGACGATGCGGCCGATGACCCAGGTGAGGGTCATCGCGATCGAGCTGAGCACGACGACGCGCGCGGCAGCTCGCTGCCACGGTGCACCGCCGGCCCGGGCGCCCAGCGCGCCCAGCACGACCAGCGCGACGAGCGCGAGCGCCGCGGTGAGCGGGATGCGGATTGTCGCCGGTGACAACGACGACGCGAGCACGGGCACGATCGCACCGACGGTGAACGACAACGCGGACGTCCACGCGGCTTGGAACGGTCGCGCCGTCGACACGTCGGTGATGCCGAGCTCGTCGCGCGCGTGCGCGCCCAACTCGTCGTGCGCCATCAACTGCTCGGCGACGAGCCGAGCGAGACCGGGCTCGACACCGCGCGTCTCGTAGATGCGGGCCAGCTCGCGCAGCTCGGTCATCGGGTGCTGCGCGAGCGCCTCGGCCTCCAACTGCAGGTCGGCCTGTTCGGCGTCGCGCTGCGAGCTCACGGAGATGAACTCGCCCACGGCCATCGACATCGCACCCGCGACGAGCCCCGCGACCCCCGCAGTCACGACCGCGTTGCGCGACGTCGTCGCCGCCGCCACCCCGATGACGAGGCTCGCAGTCGACACGATGCCGTCGTTCGCACCGAGCACCGCGGCGCGCAACCACCCGACGCGATGGCTGCGGTGCTCCTCGTGCAGGTGGTCCTGGAGCTGTTGCCGCATGCGGTCCTGGGCGGGCGTGCTCACCGTCGTGCACGGTAGCGATCTCCGGGCGGCGCGACGAGGGAATCGTTCGGTAGCGTGCGCGGGTTTTCTGGAGCAGGAACGAAGCGGCGGCACTGCGCCGAAGGCTTCGAATGCCGGAGCGAAGTGACCCGAGTGCAGGAGGGAAACGACATGCCCGAGGCCGTCATCGTCGCCACCGCTCGTACGCCCATCGGCCGAGCGATGAAGGGTTCGCTCGTCGACTGCCGGCCCGATGACCTGTCGGCGCTCATCATCACGTCGGTGCTCGAAAAGGTCCCGAACCTCGACAAGAGCCTCGTCGAGGACGTCATCTGGGGCTGCGGGCAGCCGGCTGGTGAGGCCGGAGTGAACGTCGCACGGGTTTCGGCGCTTCTCGCCGGCCTCGACGCGCCGGGCGTCACGGTCAACCGCTACTGCTCGTCGTCGCTGCAGACGATCCGCATGGCTGCGCACGCGATCCGCGCCGGCGAAGGCGACGTGTTCATCTCGGGCGGTGTCGAGGCGGTGAGCCGGTTCGGCAACGGCATGGCCGACGACGGCCCGCCCAACGAGAAGTTCAAGCAGGCGCGTTCGCGTACCAAGCAACGCGCGGAGGGCGGCCAGCCGAAGTGGACGCCGGCGACGGGCCTGCCCGACGTCTACATCGCGATGGGCCAGACCGCGGAGAACGTCGTCGAAGCCGAAGGCGTGACGCGCGAAGAGATGGACGAGTTCGCGGCGCTGTCGCAGAACCGTGCGGTCGCCGCGCAGGAGAACGGGTTCTTCGAGCGCGAGATCACCCCGGTGCCGCTCGCCGACGGCACGAGCGTGTCGAAGGACGACGGTCCGCGTCCCGGTACGACGGTCGAGAAGCTCGCGACGTTGAAGCCCGCGTTCCGCGCCGACGGTTCGGTGACGGCCGGCAACTCGTGCCCATTGAACGACGGCGCCGCGGCCGTGATCGTCATGAGCGACACGAAGGCGAAGGAGCTCGGCATCACGCCGCTCGCGCGCATCGTCGCCAGCGGTGTCAGCCCGATCAACCCGGAGATCATGGGGCTCGGCCCGATCGAAGCCGTGCGCCAGGCGTTGAAGCGCGCGAACAAGACGATCGACGACATCGACCTCGTCGAGCTCAACGAGGCGTTTGCCGCGCAGGTGATCCCGGTCGCCAAGCACCTCGGCATCACGTGGGACAAGCTCAACGTGAACGGCGGCGCGATCGCGCTCGGCCATCCGTTCGGCATGACCGGGGCGCGCATCATGACGACGTTGCTCAACGGCCTCGAGGACGCGGGCAAGACGTTCGGCCTCGAGACGATGTGCGTCGGCGGCGGCCAGGGCATGGCCATGGTCGTCGAACGCCTCTCGTAGCGCACCCTCAGCGCGTGTGACGGTGTTTGGTCCGAACTGGCGCTGACAGCGCCGTTCGGGACCAAACACGGGGTTACGACGGGGGTTCCAGGTGTGTTGCGAGCGTCGCACCGCCCATGGGGCGGTAGGGGCGCTTCGTGCGTGACGCCATGATGCCGTGCTGCTCGCGCAACGCGGCCATGCCGTCGTTGTGACCGGTGTACGACGGCGGTTGCTGCAGCATCCAGATGATGCCCTCGGCCGCGACCTCGGGCGGTTCCCAGTCGTCGTGGTCGGCGTCGGGCAGGTTGAACAGGAAGCCCTCCGACGCGACGGGTACGTCGATGCGGAACGTGTTGACCGCGATCGCGTGCGGGCGCAGTTGCACCGCGGCCGACAACGTCAGGTGTTCCAACGCGGCCTTCGCCATCCCGTACGCCTGGAGCCCCGGGAAGTAGTTGAGCGCGGCGAGCGAGCTGACGTTGAGGATCGCGCCGTGCCGGCGTTCGATCATTCCCGGTAACACCGCCTGCATCGCGACGAGCGGCGCGCGCAGGTCGACCTGCATGATGAGGTCGAACCGCTTCATCGGCAGTTCGAGGTCGCCGGGGAAGGTGATCGCCGCGTTGTTGACGAGGATGTCGATCGGACCGAAGCGGTCCATCGTCGTCGCGATCATCTGTTCGATGTCGTCGTCGTTCGCGAGGTTCGTCGGTACCGCGATCGCATCGCCGCCTTCGGCCTCGATCGTGCGCACGGTGTCGTCGATCGTGCCGGGGATGGGCAGCGGCGATGCGTCGGTCGCGCGCGCCGCACACGTCACCTTCGCGCCCGCACGCGCCAGCGCCACCGACACCGCGGCGCCGACCCCGCGTGATGCGCCCGTGACGATTGCAACCTTGCCGTCGAGTTCCACGCCGCTCCTTCCGCTCGCCCGATTCTGTCCGGTGAACGACGGGTTACGCTTGTCCGGCCGAGCGCCCGGGGGAGTCGTGCAGGCGAGCAAGCCCAACCAGCCGAACCAGCCGAACTACGTGTGGCGCGTGTTGCTGGTCGTCGTCGGGGCCGTGGTCGCGGTGTTCTTCCTGCCCAAGCTGTTCGACGAGACGCGGGCACTGGTGCACGCGCTCGACGGCGGCGACACGCCGTCACCGGCCGAGCGCAACGCCGTCATCATCCTCACGGTTCTCGGCGCCGTGTTCGCGTACCGCCTCGGCGTCGGTCCCGTCGCACGGCGCCGTGCGCGTGCCGCGTGTGCCGCGCTCGCGGGCGGGTGGATCTACTACGCCTGGACGAGCGGTGAGTCGTTCGTGCCAAGCGGTCGTGGCAACGCGGCGAACGTGTGCTTCATCGGTGCCGCGGTGCTGTTCGTCGGGCTCGTCGTCACGCGCGTGCGGCGGCACCTGCACGGCACATGGAAACCGAAGCCCGGCTTCTTCATCGTCGAAGACCCGCCGCCTTGGACGTGACGACGGTTGACGTCGTCGAAGCGAGCGCCGACGACCACCTCGCGCTCGAACAGCTCCTCGAGCTGTACCGCTACGACTTCTCCGTGTACGACGGCGCCGACGTCGACGCGCGCGGTCGCTACGGGTACCCGTTCCTCGACCGCTATTGGGCCGACCCCGAGCGGCACGTCTTCCTGGTACGCGTCGACGGTCGGCTCGCCGGGTTCGCGCTCGTACGCACCGGCAACCCGCACGACATGGCCGAGTTCTTCGTGATGCAAAAGTACCGGCGCAGCGGCACCGGCACGGTGTTCGCGCGAAATGTGTTTGCGCGCTTTCCGGGCGCCTGGCAGGTTCGTCAGCTGCGGGCGAACGAACCGGCGCAGGCGTTCTGGCGCCGCACGATCCCGGTGCCGTTCGTGGAGGACGAGTGGGAGCACGGCCCGATGCAGCGCTTCACGACGGAGTGATCCAGGCCGCCGGTTGTGAGGTGTTCGTGACGACGGGGTCGTGAAACCCTCACAACCTGGCGTCAGAGGGAAGGAAGTTCCTGTTCGAGCGTGAGGTTGTCGGCGTAGAGATCGCCGAGCTCGTCGACGCGTGCGAGCGTGTCGTGCGCTTCGAACGTCAACGCGTCGGGATCGCCGCCGTCGTGCGCGTCGGCAACCTCGTCCCACGACACGGGCGTCGACGCCCACGGCAACGGACGGATGCGCAGCGAGTACGGCGCGATCGTCGTCTTGTGCCGGTTGTTCTGGCTCCAGTCGACGAACACGCGCCCGCCGCGTCGTTCCTTCGCCATGTCGACGGTCACGCGCTTCGGGTCGCGACCTTCGAGCAGCTGGCCGACCGCGAGCGCGAACCGGCTCGTCTCCTCCGACGACGCGCTCGCGTTGTTCAACGGCACCGACAGGTGGAGCCCCTTCGAACCCGACGTCTTCACGACGAGCTCGAGGCCCAACTGGTCGAGCAGGTCGCGCATCTCGAGCGCGACGCGACAACAGTCGACGATCGTCGCCGGCGCGCCCGGGTCGAGGTCGATGACGACGGCCGTCGGATGTTCCTGGTCGTCGGCGCGCGCCTGGTGCGTGTGCAGTTCGAGCGCCGCGAGGTTCGCCGTCCACACGAGCGTCGGCAGGTCGTCGACGAGACAGCCAGTGAAGGACGGAAGCCGTTCGCCGCTACCACCGATGGTGGCGGTGCGAACCCATTTCGGGTGGCCGGGCGGGCATCGCTTCTCGAAGAACACCTGCCCGTCGGGACCGTTCGGCGCCCGCACCAACGTCGGGACCCGACCCCGCAAGTGGGGCAGCAGCACGGGCGCAATGTCCCGGTAGTACCCGATCACGTCGGCCTTCGTGAAGCCCGCTTCGGGGTACAAGACCTTGTCGAGGTTCGACAGCGCCAGGCGCCGGCCCTCCACCTCCACCTGGACCGTCGGCGGCATGGCAACCCTGTGACCTGGGGGCGGTACGTACAATTCGGAGCGTACCGACCACCAACGAGGAACGAGAGGTGCGCGCGTGCCGAGTTCGATCTGGACCGGGGCGATCAGCTTCGGGCTCGTGCAAGTCCCCGTCAAGATCGTCACGGCGACGAAGAACCGTGACGTGTCGTTCAACCAACTCGAGCAGAGCACGGGCTCCCGCATCCGGTACAAGAAGGTGTCCGACCAGACCGGCGAAGAGGTCACACCCGACGAGATCGTGAAGGGCTACGAGATCTCGAAGGGCCGCTACGTCGTCGTGGACAGCGACGAGATCGCGGCGCTGCAGCCGAAGGCCGCGCACACGATCGAGATCGAGGAGTTCATCGACCTCGACGACATCGACCCGATCTACTTCGAACAGCCCTACTACCTCGCCGCCGACGCCAAGGGCGTGAAGCCGTACGAGCTGCTCGTGCAGGCGATGACCGAGCTGAACAAGGTCGCGATCGGGCGCATCGTGCTGCGGTCGAAGGAGCGCCTCGTCGCGATCCGGCCGCTCGACGGCGTGCTGTGCATCGAGACGATGCGTTACTCCGACGAGGTCATGGACCGCGACGCGATCCGGCCCGAGGAAGACGTCGAGCTGACCGAACGCGAGCGTGAAATGGCGCGCCAGCTCATCGAGTCGCTGGCGGTCGACAAGTTCGACGTCGACAAGTACCACGACGAGTACCGCGAGCAGCTCCTCGACCTCATCGAGCGCAAGGCCGCGGGTGAAGAGATCGTCGCTCCCGAACCGGTCGAAGCGCCGGCGAAGGTGCTCGACCTCGTGTCCGCGCTGGAGGCCAGCCTCGCGAAGGCGTCGTCCGCCAAGGACCGCCACCCCAGCGTCGCCGGTCGCAAGGCCGACGACGACGAGGGCGACGCCCCCGCGCCGGCAAAGCGCGTCTCGAAGACCGCGAAGAAGGCGACGAAGGCGCCGGCCAAGAAAGCCACCCGCCGCAGCGCGTAGCCGCTCCCGGCTCGTTCTGGTCGGTCGATCCGAGGTGAATCGCCTCGGATTCGCGACCAAAAGGAGCTAGGCGGTGGCGATCTGGACGCTGCGGCCGTCCTTCCACTCGCGCAGCACGAGGTAGTGGCCCTTGAGCGCGGCGTGGTCGAAGTGGCCGAAGCCCATGAGCGTGCCGCGGTAACCGCTCGACGCGGGCAGGTACTTCACCCGGCGCATGGCGTCCGCGATGCCGGCGCGCGTCAGGTGCTCCGCGCGCGCCAACGCCTCGCCGAACAACTTCCCCATGTCGTACGCCGCGCACCCGATCGGGCCGGCGGCGGCTTGCGGTGACTGCTCCGCGAGGTGCGCGCGCGCTTCGTTGTCGTCCGCGATCGTGTCGAGGTACTCCCATCCCGCGTAGCCGTCGCGCCAGTCGGGACGTGCGTACCCGAACATCAACGCCGAGTTCGCGACGACCGGGATGTCCCACGACAGCTCCGCGATCGCGAGCGACACCGCACGCGAGGCGACACCCAGACCGAGGTACACGAGCACGTCGGGCTCCGCGTTGCGCAGCCGCGCCAGGATCCCGGTCGCGTTCTCGGTCAACGGTGAGATCGCGCTCGCGCCCGTGACCTCCATACCGAGGCGCGCTCGCGCCGCCTCGAACGACTCGAAGTAGGTGCGACCGACGGGGGACTGGTCGAACACGACCGCGGCGCGCGTCAACTTCCGGTCGTGGATGCGCTGCGCGAGGACGATGGGCTCTTCTTCGAGCGAGCCGACCTGGTAGTGGAACATCCACTCGCTGCGCGTGCGCTGGCCGCCCGTGTAGTTGATGCATGGCACGCCCGCCGCGTCGGCTTGCGGGGCGATGATCAACGCGTTGTCGGAGATCGCCGGGCCGACGACGAACAGGCACCCGGTGTCGACCAACTCGGCGAACTTCGTCTTCATGTCGTGCTCGGTGCCCGCAGGTAGGCCCGCGGCCTGCCGCGACACGAACTCGACTTCACGGTCGAGGCGACCCGTCGATGCGACCTCGTCGATGCCGATGCGGAACGCGGATTCGATCGCGGCGCCCCCGTCACCTTGGGGGTAGTCGTAGAGGAAACCGACGAGGACGGGTGAGGCTCCAGGCATGGAACCCGAACGTACTTGCTACACGACGACGATGGCGACGACGGCGCCCGTCGTGAGCGCGAGCGCGATCAGGTCGCGCAGACCGACGCGCAGCGGTGGCGGCGCGACACGCGCGATGCCTCCGCGCGCTTCGATTGCGCGCGCCATGTCGCGCGCGCGACGCAACGACGACGCGAGTGCGGTGATGAGGATGTCGTAGATGTCGTGGACGACTCGCCGGTCGCGGGGAAGCTCCGGCCGTCGGAGCCGCCACGCCGAGTAGAGCGTGCGCATCTCGTCGATCAGCAACGGGAACGAGCGCACGACCAACGTGAACGCGGCGACGAACTCGTCGGCGGGCAGGCGCACCCAACGCGCCGGCGCGCACAACCGATCGACTGCGCTCGACAGCTCGGCGATCGGTGTCGTCGCGCCGAGCAGCACGGCGAGCGCGAACATCAGGAGGCTCAGCGTGGTGAAGCGCAGCCACACCTCCAGTCCTCCGAAGCCGATCGTCGTGTCGCCGATGTGCAGGCTCGGGTCGCCACCGCCCCAGAAGTCGAGCAGTGCGCCGAGCGCGAGCAGCCCGAGCACGAAGCGCGGGATGCGCGGTACCGCGCCGAGCGGGAACCGCGCGCTCAACACGGCGAGCGCGAGCAGCGCGGCGGCGATGCCGAGCGCAGGCCAGCTCGGCTTGGCGACGACGGCGATCCCGAGCGCGCCCGCGGCGACGAGCTTCGTGCCGGCCCACAGTCGCCGCATCGGGCTCGTGCCCGGCAGGCACCGCAGGAAGTGGAACTCGTTCATGCGGCTTCAGCCTCCGGCGCGCGACACCGGGCGTTCGTCGGGGGACGGTCCGCACCTCCGGCGTGCGCCTGGCCGTTCATCCGGCTTTACCGCTGCTTCGCTCGTCGCGGCTGACCAGTTCCTCGACCGGTCCGTCGGCGGCGACACGCCCGCCTGCGAGCACGATCGCGCGGCGGCCCAGGAGGTGCGCGTACGACAAGTCGTGGGTCACCGAGACGATCGACATGCGGACCATCGTCTGCATGCGATCGAGCAGCTCGACGAGTTGCCGGCGGCCGATGCGGTCGAGCCCCGCGAGCGGTTCGTCGAGCACCAACACGCGCGGGCGTCGGATGATCGCGCCGGCGAGCACGACGCGCCGTTGCTCTCCACCGCTGAGCTCGTCGACGCGCCGGTTGCGGAACAGCGCGGGCTCGAGCCCGACGAGGTCGAGCGCGTCGTCGACGGCGCCGTCGGGAACCTCGCTGCCGAAGCGCACGTCGGCCTGCACGGTCGCGCGGAACAGTTGCAGGCGCGCGTGCTGGAACGCGATCGCGGTCAGGCGGAGCGCGAGGTCGATCGGTGCGCCGTCGAGGAGCACCTCGCCCTCGCTCGGTTCGAGCAAACCGGCGATCGCCCATGCGAGCGTCGACTTGCCGGAGCCGTTGGCGCCGACGACCACGAGCCGTTCGCCGTCGTCGATCGTGAGGTCGACACCCTCCAGCGCGCGGTGTGCCCACGGCGAACCTTCGGCGTACACGTGCCCGACGCCACGGAGCTCGATCATGTGTGATCGCCTCGTGTCGCGAGCACCTCGTCCGGTGGCCCGACCTCGCATACGCGTCCGCCGGAGAGCACCACGACGAAATCGGCGCGCGCGGCTTCTACGGGTTCGTGCGTGACGTGTACGACCGTCGTCCCGGCGTCGCGCAACGACAGGAGCACGTCGAGCACGAGATCGCGACCGTCGGGGTCCAGCATCGCGGTCGACTCGTCGGAGATCAGGAGCGCCGGTTGGCGCGCCATCGCGGAGGCGAGCGCGAGCCGTTGCAACTCGCCTCCCGACAACGTTGCGGTGTCGCGGTCGGCGAAGCCGCTCAAGCCGACGCTCGCGAGCGCGCGTTCGACGTCGCCCTCGTCGATCTCGTCGCGACCGAGACCCCAGCGCACGTCGTCGCTCACGCGCGCGCCGAGCACCTGGCTCTCCGGCCGTTGGAACACCTGTCCGGTGCCACCGCGCTGGCCGAGGCCGACCGCTCCGGGACGCTCGGCGCGACCGTCGGTCGGTGGCGTCCCCGCGATGACCGACGCGAGCGTCGACTTACCGGAGCCGTTGTCGCCGACGATCGCGACGAACGTGCCGGTCTCGATCACGAGGTCGACACCGCTGAGCGCGTTCACGTACCCGCCGGGGTACCGGAACCCGACGCCGGACAACGTCACCGGTAGCGGAGCGACGACCGCGGCTGACTGCTCGACGTCGCGCCGCAGCGCGATGGCGGGCCGGGTGAAGGTCGCGTCGATGCGTCGCAAGGCGGGGAGCGCGATGTCGCGGCACACGATCGCCGCCGCGATCGCGAGGAAGAACTCACCGATCGGGATCGTGAGCCACCAGTGGTCCAAGCACCACTGCACCGCGTCGTGGATGTTCGCCGCGAGGTCTTCCGCTCCGAAGTTCGTAAGCGTCCGCAACGGGCCGCGCATCGCGACTTCGACCTGGTCGAGCGTCAGCTGGCGGGTCTCGCTGAACACGAGGAACGCGAGGTCGGTGACGATCGCGGCCGGGATCCAGCACACGGCGAGCGCGGTGCCGATCGTGCCGGCCCGTCGGTACCCACGCCGGTACGCGAGCCCGACCGCATTGCCGATGCTCGCAACGCCGGCGAGGTCGAGGACGAGCGGCACGCCGCCGACGACGAACGCGAGCACGCCGGTCGTGAGCATGGCGACGAACGCGGCACGAAAGCGCCGGCGCGACACGAGCACCGCGTAGGGGACCGTCGCAGCGAGGAACAGCACGCCGCCGAATGGCAGGAACCAACCGACGAGCGCGAGCACCAACGCGAGGTCGCCGAGCACGGCGGCGTCCGCGAGCTCGGCGGCGTCGAGCGGTCGCGAGCGCGACGGGAGACGCCCGTGCTGGCTCATGCGTTCCAGCATCGCGCGCGGCTGCGCGTTCCCCGGTTGCGGCGGCCTGGCTATCGTCTCGCCGCGTGCCCGAGGACCGGTTCGTCGATCGTTGCGCGCGCGCCGTCGGTGACGTCATCCACGCGGGCTGGGATCAGGTCGTCCGTTATGGCGCGCTGGGACCGCGTCACCGGCGTGCCCGGCGGTTCGCGCACTTCGGCACAGGCAGCTTCTTTGCGTTCCCGCCGACCGTCATCTTCGGCGAGGAGCGCATCTCGATCGGCGAGCACACGACGGTCGGACCGCTGGCAACGCTCAGCGCGGGCTTCCCGTCGCAGGTCGGGCTGCGCGGCGACCCGGTCATCACGATCGGCGACCGCTGCATGCTCGGCAAGGGCATCGGCATCGTCGGTCACGAGCGCATCGAGATCGGTGACGACATCTGGACCGGTCACTACGTCTACGTCACCGACCAGAACCACGGCTACGAAGACCTCGACCTCCCGATCGGCACGCAGCTGTGGAAGAACGAGCCCGTCACGATCGGTTCCGGGTCGTGGCTCGGCCACGGCGCGGTCGTGCTGCCTGGTTCGCGCATCGGCGAGCACGTCGTCATCGCGGCGGGCGCGGTCGTCGCCGGCCTCGACGTGCCCGACCGCAGCATTGTCGCGGGGGTGCCGGGGCGCGTCATCAAACGCTGGGTCGAAGGCCGCGGCTGGGTCGCCCCCGAGTGACCCAGCCGCGCCTTGCGTGCGCGTCTACTTCGCCGGCGACGGGTAGTCGGGCGGCGTGTCCTCCGGCGGGCGCTCCTTCAACACCGTGATCGTGTTGGTGTTGTCGAAGAACTTCACCGGGTCGGTCGGGAACGCACCGGGCAGGTACCGCTGGCCCATGTCGAAGTAGCGGTACTCGCCGGCACCCTGGTTACCGGTCTCGTCCTCGCCCTGCGCCTTCGAGTCCCACCAGATGATGGCGCCGTCGTCGCTGCTGTGATGGTCGGGCGTCGACCCCCACAACTTCGAGTCGCCCCACGACGCGTGCGGCCGCAACGCGGTCGAGTCGGGTGAGTCGTAGCGGAACATGCCACGCTCGAAGTTCTGCGGCGTGAGGTCGGGCCCGGCGAGCTGCGCGCCGATGAAGAAGTAGAGGACGTTCGTGTACGGGATCGCCTGCGCGTTCACCGGCGGCTTCTCGCCCGTGAACCACTTGTAGACGCCGTACGATTCGCTCTCCTCCCGCGGGCCACGCGCCGGGAGGAGCGACAACCCGAACGCGTGCGACCACTGCTTCTGGTCGAACGTACGGCCGAAGATCGCGGTGTCGACGTACACCGAAGGACCGATGAACCACTCGGGGAAGTAGTTCTGCGCGGTCGCTTCCTTCGTGAGGTTCGCGGGGATCAACGGGTCGGCCGACAGGATGATCGTCGTCACGCCCGCCGACTTCATCTTGTTGATGACGGTGCGCGCGATGTTCTGGCCCTGTGAGACGTCGAACGTGTACGTCGACTTCGCGGCGATGTCGATGTCGTACTTGTCCTTGATCTCCTTGAAGAACGCCGAGTTGCGCGCTTCGTACTGGCCTTGCACGGTCTGCGCCTGGATGTAGCCGTAGACGCGGTCCTTCGACTGCATCGCGGTGTCACCCGCGTACACGGCCTTCTTGCCGGCGAGCTGCTTGCCGATCAGTTCCGCCATGAGCTTGTCCGACTGCTCGGGTGACGGACCGGCCGGCCACACATAGGGCGCGTTGTCGTTGATGTCCTTCTCGCCCTGCGCGACGGTGCAGCTGCCGATGCACATGATCTTGTCCTTGGCGAGCTCGCGCCAGAACTCGGGTGCCTGCGCAGGGCCACCGAGCACCGCGAACGGCTTGATCTCCTTCGCGATCTTGACCGCGTCGGCCTTCGCAGCGCCGTGGTCGTCGGGCCCGCCGGTCGCGTTCACCGCGACGATGTCGACCTTGCGGCCGTAGAGCTCGGCGACGCTCTCGAAGGCGTTGATGTAGCCCTCAGCGGTCTTCGCATAGTCCTTGGGGTCCGTCGACGCGCCTGCGCCCCCGACGAGTGCCTGCTGCAGCGGGTCGTTCTGCCCGACGTACAGCGCGACCTTGATCGACGTCGCGGTCACTCCCTGGTACGTCGCGCCGCCGTTGTCCTTGCCGGCGGCGAACGGCTCGACGCACTGCGGTGCGGACAGCGCCGGGATCTTGATGCGACCGGTCTCGGGGTCGCAGTGCGGCCCGAAGTCGATGTCCTTGCCCTGGTCCTTCGCCTCTTGGAAGGTCAGCGGCAGATCGCTGTCGTTCTTCGTGGTGCTCTGCGTCTGCACCTTGGCGTCGTTGTTGTCGTCACCACCCCCGGCGAGCGCGGCGACGATCGCGATCACGGCGATGACGACGACGATGACGCCGATCGGGCCGTAGCGCCGCAACATCTTGTTGCGGTTCGCGTTCGGGCTGTTCGCGCCGTTGCCGCCGCCCCCGTTACCCCCGTTGGTGCTCATGCGGCTGAGACCTCCCTCGCTGTGTGAACACGACGAGCGAGCGGTCGGGCCGCTCCTCCGGTCTGCGCCTGGCTGCTCATGTGCCGTTCCTTCCCCCAGACGTGCCCCCGCCGAGGCGGGCACCACTTCGAGCAATGACGTCTTCCGATTGACCGAGGTACGACCCGACAACGCGCGGGTCACGCACGACCTCTTCCGGTGTGCCGACCGCGATGACCTCGCCGAGGTCCAGCGCGATCACGCGGTCGGAGATCGAGCTGAGCAACGGCACGTCGTGCTCGATGATGAGCACGCTCGCACCGGTCATGTCGCGGATGCGCAACAGCAGCGGACCGAGCGCCTCGGCTTCGCGCTGCGCGATGCCCGACGACGGTTCGTCGAGCAACAACACCTTCGGGTCGTGCGCGAGCACGCACGCGAGGTCGACGATGCGACGTGACCCCGTCGACAGCTCGCGCACGAACTTGTCCTTTCCAGCACATTGGGATCCTAAGCTTAGAATTCCACGTGGACAAGTTGT